>JGI20181J14860_1000213_pt1 | contig 11115 bp, 10 predicted proteins | sample NGESurdeep072012_5_FD_14860 | JGI IMG/M metagenome (IMG submission 14860) | reverse complement strand
CCAGTTTCGTCAAGCACCTGGAACTTGCAAGGCAAGCACAGCCGCGAGGCGAGTTGGTCTTATCGGGTGCTCTGGCCGAGCCAGCGGATGGCGCGGTCCTGGTGTTTCGCGGCGATTCAACCAATGTGGCGGAAGCCTTTGCCATTGTCGATCCGTACGTCACGAACGGCCTGGTCAACGCGTGGCGAGTCCGCAAGTGTTCGTAGCAAGTGGACAACAGTCATCGGGACCGAGTAAACTGCGTGGCCGTGCAGAGAATTTCGCCTCACCGAACGATTAGCAAATCGCTACACTCAGCACCGTGACGAGAGAAGGGGCCCGGTCTCCCAAGCCCTTGTCGTCTGCAGCAAGTCGACCTACTGTTGGGCGCGCTTCTTCTCCATGGCCTGCTGGATTTCTTCCTGACGGATCTGCTGCAGTTGTTGATACTGCTGCGGGTTAAGTATCGATTTGATCTGCGAATCGCTCTGCGCGTGGATGGCCGTGAGTTGCTCCATCTTCTGTAACGGCCCCAGCGAAGTGTTGCTCTTGATCGCCTCCAGTTTGGGAGCATCGGCTTCCAGGATCGGCATCACTTGGGTCTTCTGTGGAGGCGTCAAGTTGAGCTGCTTGGCGATCGCGGCCAGTTTCTGCGCTTGAGCCGCGCCCTGTGTCTGTGCGATAGGGGCAACTGCTGCGAACACTCCTACCACCAGACCGACGGGTACAAATCGTGAGACGCTCTTCTTCATGCTGGTCTCCAAGATCCTTGATTTAGATTGGTCGAGCGGGGCCGATGAATCAAGTTTCCGCCGGGCACCGGTTTGACGGCCGACTCCTGAGAGCGCATCCTATCCGGCAATCAAACGTACTCTGGTGGATTTGGCTACAACAGAGATTACAGAAACAACGTATCCGGGAAAGCCCAAACGTGAATACTCATACCGGGGCGCGCTAGAATGGTGCGGCTTTGTGCTATAGATACATTGCAATCAGCTTCCACTCTGACGGGTATGGACAATCTATGAAGGCGATTTCTTCCTCATCTGCGCCACGACGTCCAAGTAGAGCCGAATAGTGCTGGGTATTCTTCAAGACGTTTTGATCGTTGTAAGCGCGATCGCAGGTTCCCTTGCATTCTGGTGGTTCGTACGGCGAGTGTGGCCTCCCGAACGTCGCCGGGTTCACAACGAAATAACCGGCTGGCAGATCAGCGTGCTGGGCACCACCTATGCGGTGATTGTTGGTTTCATGATGTTTGCGGCGTGGGCCGACTTCCGCACTGCCGACCAGAATGCCGTGGCCGAAGCCAGTTGCCTCATCAACCTTTATTGGGCGGCGTCCGGACTCCCTGCCGGCCAGCGCGACGAGATGCGAAAGTTCGCTGCAGATTACGCCGAGGCGATGATCACGGATGAATGGCCCGCCATGGACCGCGGAGTCCTCAGCCCCACCGGTACTCGCATCGTGGAGCAGTTGTGGGAGACTGCCGCGCGGACCGAGTCTCTGTCTGCGTCCGAGCAGGTGAGCTTGGAGCAGACTATGACGGAACTCAGCAATATCACCCAACACCGGCGCATCCGCCAATTGCAAAGCGAATCGAGGCTCCCAGGCATCTTATGGACGGTGTTGATTGTGGGAGCCGTCATAACCATCATGTCTTCCTGCCTGTTTGGCTCCGAATATCCCGTTCTTCACATGCTGCAGGTTGTCACACTGGCGCTGATGTTTTCGCTGGCGCTGGCAGCAGTCGCCGACATCAACCACCCCTTCCAAGGCGCGGTGCACGTAAATCCAACGGGCTTCGAAAATGCACGCCGTGTATTCGACAATCATCGTGCAGATCAACCCGGTGTTCGTTGAGTGATTCGGTCTATTCGCTTGCCGAAGTTGGGTCTTCGACTTCCGGCTTGAAAATCATTCCCCGGCTGGTCTTTGCGTCCATAACCACGTTAACGGGCCGGTCGAAATGCAATAGTCGCACGCACCCGTTTTCTTCGATTCCAGGTTGCGCGGTCAGCCAATCCCAATCGACGAAACCTTCCCCGGCATCGGGATTGACTGTGAAGTAGCCGATCTGGAACGCTGTCAGGTTTTGAAAGAAGTGGCTGCCCTGCGATGGGGTCACGCGAAAATCGCGGAAGCCGGCCTCGACGATCACGCGCGCGCCTGAAATCTGGTCCCAGGTGACGGGGATGCCCAGCCACGATTCGTTCGAACCCCAGCGGCCGACGCCGATCAACGCATAGGGCTTTCCCTTGGCGCTCAACTGCGAGTTGAAATGGGCAACGCTCTGGGCCACATCATGACTCTGGGCCCGTTCGAAGCGGTTGAAATCCACCACAATGATATTGTGCAGGTCCTGGATGCGGCCGTGTCCCAGCACCATGGCACTCTGGCAGATGAGTTGGCTGGGCTCCACTTCACCCATGTCCAGCTCTCCGCCTTCGCGCGACATCACCAAAGGACGCATTTGCAGGAAACCAAATTCGGCAACCTCCCCGGGGTGTTGCGGCAGCTTGACGGCGAACTCGATTTCTACCGGACGCCCCATGGCATCTTCGCCGATGGCCATAATCTGCTCGAGGATTTGCGGTAGAGGAAACAGTCCATGCTTCAGGATCGGCGCAAAACTGACGATCCGCGCACCCGGACGGCTCAGTCCGTCGTACACCGCATGGTTCTCCACTGAATACGTGGACGCCAGCATGTGCAGCGTTCCGTCCGTCTCTGCCGCCTTGAGATGGAACGAGACTTCACGGAAGTCGTCAGCCGGATCTTCATGATGGACACGAGGCGTCAACTCCAGCGCCCAGAATTCAGTTTGCGAGTTGGCGAGAATATCCTCGACTGACGAAAACTGCAGCAGGTGCCGCGGATAGCGGGGGCTGAAGGTGAGACATTTGCCTCCCCCAACGACCGCTCGTCCCATGCCAAGGGCGACGGCGGCAAATCCGTCATTCACGGTCACCGGCGCCACCGGATAGAAATTGCGCGAGCGCACCACGCCCGAAAAGTCGGGATAGTAGCGCTGCCCATGCGCCGTGCCCACTACCTGCTGGATGAGGACCGCCATCTTCTCTTCTTCAAGACGATAGGGCGTCGCCCGTACATAGGCCTTGGAATGTTGGCTGAAAGTGGAGGCATACACTCGTTTGATGGCCTCCGTGAGTTGCTTCAGCCGCACCTCGATGTCGCGGTCGTGATTGCCCAACATGAACGTGTCGTACACGCCGGAGAACGGCTGGTACTGCGAGTCTTCCAGCAAACTGGAGGAACGGACGGCCAGCGGAAACGTCACATTTTCCAGAAACGAACGCAGGTCGGTCTGTATGGCCTCGGGCAACTCCGATGCCAGAAACCGCTCCACGATTTCGCTGTCGCTGAGGCAGCGCATGGCAAAGTCGTGCAGATCATTTTCGCTGATGAAGCGATCGAACACATCGGTCGCGAGCACCACCGTGCGTGGCACGGCGATTCGAACTCCGGAAAACCGGCGCGGCATGTGCTTGGGATGCAGCAGGTGACGCGCGAAGGCCAGGCCGCGTGCTTTGCCTCCCAGCGAACCGTCGCCGATGCGCAGGAAAAATGGGTCGGCCGGCTGAAACGTTTCGGCATTGAAATCGCCGACCAGGGTCTGACTCTGATCGCGGCGGTAGCTGGTGATGGCTTCGATCAGGTCGCGCCGCAGCACCTCGATGCTGGCAAAATCAGAAAGCTTGCGTGGCCGGAGCTTCTGGGCGACGGCGAACTCAGTGCGCGCCATCAGCCAGTGCGAAAAGTGGTTGCGCCCGGCGTGGTACGAAATGCTCTCTGCCGGAACGGTACGCAGCGCCCGCTCCAGTTCGTTGAGGTTGTTGGCCCGCGCTACTTCGGTCTTGCGGTCCGGCAGGCGGAAGATAAACGGCCCGAAGCCGACCTGCTCGATCAGCCAGTGGCGCAGGTCTCCCAGCAGAGTGGGCGACCGCTTTTGCAGGAATGAAAATTCTTCCGCATGCGCCTTCGCCATAAATTCCGGACGGCCGGATTGCAACACGATAGGCACGTCGGGCACGATGCTGCGAATCATGCGGGCCAACTCAAAGCCAGTTTCAGGCATGAGTTTGCCCTGGCGGGGAAACTCCACATCCAACACCACGCCGAGCAGGTTCTCCCGATAGAGCAGTACGAGATGCGCGGCATCTTCATAATTCGACGCCAGCAGAATCTTGGGGCGCGCGCGCATGCGCACCAGCTTGTGCGCTACGTTGAGGCCTTCGCTGATCAGCCGCCGCGCTTGACTGATGAGCTCGGTGTAGATTACCGGAAGAAACGATGAGTAATAGCGGATGTTGTCTTCGACCACCAGCATGACGGGCACGCCCATGACCTCAGTGTCGTGCTCAACGTTGCGGTTGTCTTCGATGTACTTGATGATCGAGATCAGGATGCGCGCGTTGCCCTGCCAGAGAAAGATGCGCTCGATGGGGCTGTTGGGAGTTCGCGCCACAAAATTCTTGACTTCGCGATAGTCGTAGGCCAGTACCACGACTGGAACATCGAGCCCGGCGCGCTTTACCTCGGTCGCCAGTTCAGCGGCGTTCATGTCCTCGACTTCGAGGTTGGAGACGATCAGATTGAAGCGCGGATCCGAACGCGCCAGCGCCAGCGCTTCGGCACCGGTCTTCACGTGGGTGATGCGTGGCACGTGCTGCAGATTGAGCTCGTAGGATTCACCGATCAGCAACTCGTTCAGGCGTCCGTCCTCGCGCAGAATGAACGAGTCGTACAGGCTGGACACCAGCAGGATGTCCTGCACCCGGAAGGGCATCAGGTTTTCGAAGGCTTCGAAGAGCTTTTCCTGTTCGATGACGGCTTCGACTGCCGGGTTCGTGCTCATGGTGCAATAGTAACTCGCGACTTGGCGAATGTGCTGCGATCCATCCTCCGGGTGGCGGTCATTTGATACCGTAGAGGCACGTTATGTCATTCTTGGACGATTTTGGCTTCAAACCAATGCGGCTCGGCATCGCGATCATCGTCATGATCATGGCGGTGACCGCCTACACCACGTGGCGCAACGCCCGCATGGATGCGCTGGCTCACGCGGCAGTGGACAAGAAGCCTGACCCAACGGCGGTGAAGCGGCTGGCGGGTTATTCCGGGCAGCGCGCCAGCGAACTATTACTGGTGGTGGCTTCAGGCGCGCAGACAGAAGGAAACCGCCTGGCAGCGCTGCAGGCGCTGGTCGATCGCAAGGATGCGGTCCGAGTGTCTCGGTTGTCGGAGCTGTTGCTGCCGCCGGAGAGTTTCGCGGTGCGGCAGGCGATAGCCAACGCCATCTATCAAACCGGATGTACGCCGGAATGTGTGCGCAACATTCTGTATTTCCAGGAGCGCATGTGGCACGGCGACCGTCCGTCGGAAGAGACAGCACCGAATCCTCCTGCGGGCCTGTCGGAGAAGGAACAGGAATTACAGACGGCGCTGGATGAAATCCTGCGCAAGAACAAGCCGGCGCTGGGCGTGATGCTGGAACGCAGCTATGGACTCGCTGGATCGTTCCCTAACTCTTTCGCGACGGAGACGGTTACACGGTTGGGGATTACTGAAGCGTGTCCGCTTCTGATGCGCATCTATCTGACAGTGCATGAAAACGTCAAGGCCTCGCCCGAGTACAAGAACGTCGCCGATGCAGTGGAGAAGCTGGGATGCAAGAGCAGGCCGATCCCCAGCCAGCCGTGAAATGTGATTACAGTGTTTGGCGCGGCGGAATCGAGTTCCGAGTTTCCAGTTTCCAGCAAGTGCACGGAGTTAGAAATGAAGCGAATTTTTGCCGTCGTACTGTTAATGAGTTCGTCCACCGTTGCTCAAGGCAAACCAACCACAGCTCCAGCCAAGATCACCTACGTACGGTGCGGCACTCTGTATGACGGCAAAAGCGAGGCAGCGCAGAGGAATGTCACGCTGCGCGTGGCGGGCGAGCAGATCGAAACTATCGGAACGAGCGTCGCTCCTGAGGTTGGCGCCGAGGTCATCGACCTCAGCCACCAGGTCTGCCTTCCCGGACTGATCGACACCCATACCCACGTGCTTTTGCAAGGCGACATCACGGCCGAGGACTACGACGTGCAGTTGCTGAAGTGGTCCACGCCCTACCGCACCATCCTGGGAACGGTGTCAGCTCGCCGCGCCTTGGAGTATGGCTTCACTACCATCCGCGACCTCGAGACCGAAGGCGCGGGTTACGCCGACGTGGACATCAAGAAGGCGATCAATAACGGCGTGGTTCCCGGCCCACGCATGCAGGTCGCGGGCCGCTCCATGAACGTAACGGGCGCGTATCCGCTGCTGGGCTATTCGTGGGAACTGAAGATGCCCAAAGGCGTGCAGGAGGTCGACGGCCCCGAGGACGGACGCAAGGCGGTGCGCGAGCAGATCTCGCACGGTGTGGACTGGATCAAGGTATACTCCGACCGCAGCTACTATGTGCGGCCGGATGGAGTGCTCGACGACGTTCCGACCTTCACCCTCGAAGAACTGAAGGCCATCGTGGATGAAACCCATCGCGAGCGCCACAAGGTCGCTTCTCACGCCAGTGCGCTGAACGGTGTGCACAACTCAGTGGAGGCGGGCGTGGACACCATCGAGCACGGCCAATACATCGCCGATGCCGATCTCAAGACGATGGTCGCCCACGGCGCCTACTACGTGCCAACGCTGTTCGTGGGTGAGTATGTGGCGGAAGGCCGGGCTGCTGCGGGCGCAAAAGTCTGGATCGACATGGTCAAGATCCACGAAGACACCTTCCGCCGTGCCCTGAAGGCAGGCGTAAAGATTGCCTTCGGCACCGATGCCGGAGGCTTCGACTGGAAGATCAATCCCGCGAAGGAATTCTCCCTGATGGTGAAAGCCGGCATGACTCCGGCGCAGGCGCTGCACTCCGCCAACGTGACTGCCGCCGAGTTGCTGGGAATGCAGGACAAGATTGGCTCGCTCGAAGTGGGCAAGTATGCCGATATCGTGGCCGTGCCCGGCGATCCCATGACCGACATCCAGCAACTGGAGAAGGTGAACTTCGTGATGAAAGGCGGCGTGGTGTATGTGAAGCCGTGAATCGAGATTTATTGGTTTCTCGGTAGAAGCGCTGGCCTTTAGCCCAGCGGACAAGCGGTTGCGTCCGTGTGTGGCTTTAGCCACGGCCCCGGGCCGAAACCCAACGCGTCCACCATTAGACGATAGGCACGTGGGGCGCGGCTCTGCGGGACACTTCTCCGGTGAGGCGCGGGTCGTCGACGATCTCGATAGCGCGCTTGTAGGGCACGAATCCGGCCTTGAGGTAGAAGGCCAGTGCGCCGGGATGGTCAGACGTGCAGGTGTGCAGCCAGACACGATCTGGCTTGTGCTCCCATGCCAGTGGGAGGCAGTGCTGCAGAAGAGCCCGGCCGGCGCCTCGGCCGATGAGCGCGGGCGTTACGCCAAAGAACGACAACTCAATGTCAGGAAAGCGGCGGCGATCGAACTCCAGCATGCCGTGATCTTCGCCCGCGTGCGATAACGCGAAAACAACGACAGCCGGATCGTGAAGTATCGCCCGCAGTTCGTCGTCGGACATGCGCAGCCGGCTGAACCACAACCACGGCTGGCCGATCACACGATAAAGTTGACGGTACCAGTCGGGATCCGGGCGCGCGACGCGTCGCACCGCGTACTCTGACATTGTGGGAGCCAGTGACGAGGGCGGCGTGCGCATCTCGAGATAGGTCACTACGGCGGCGAGTTTTCCGGGCGGCAGGTCGGTGTATCCGTCAAGCATGGGTGCACAGAGTATAAAGCGAGGCCCGGAGGATGATCCATTTGGCGGCGCATGGATCGTGTATGATGGCTTCCCAATCCGGCCCCGATCTGAAATCAAGAAAGGTACACAATGAAACTGACCGACGGGATCCACTACTTGAGCCAGGACATGGGCGGCCACGTGCACGCATTCCTGTTGGATGACGGGAACGGCATCACACTGATTGACTCCTTGTACGACAACGACGGGAAGATGATCCTCGACGAGATCAAGGCCATGGGGCGGCAGCCCTCGGACTTGAAAACCATTATCGCCACCCATGCGCACCGCTCGCATATCGGCGGCATAGCGGAGTTGAAGAAGCAGACCCATGCCAGGGTCTATGCGCACGAATGGGAAATCGAGATCGTCGAAGGCAAACGCAAGTCAACCAAGGTCTCGTTGTGGCCAAGGCGCCGCTGGCCGCTTACAAGCTGCAATTCGGACTCGCCATCGGGTTCGACAATCACAAGCCTTGCACGGTGGACCAATCGCTAAAAGAAGCGGACCAAGTCGGACCTTTGACGATTGTCTCGACGCCTGGGCACACGCCGGGGTGTCTGTCGTTTTATTGGCCCGCGAAAAAAGCGCTGTTCGTGGGCGACGTGATCGTGACGTGGCCGCGTGTCGAAGCGGGTTGGGCGGGACTGACACTGGACATGAAGCAGAACATCCAATCGGTCGGGAAGCTCTCGGATTTCGGCGATGTCGAGATCGTGGGCGTCGGCCATGGAGAACCAATCCCCGAGGGCGGCATCGAAGTACTCAAGAAGCTGCGGGAGCAGAAAGTGTAGGCCAATTGCCCGCAGTGATTTGACGAAAATTTCGAGGTGCCTGAATGATCACGCGTCGAAGCTTTCTAATCGTCACCAGTGGCGGTATGCTCACGGCGCCCTCTTTGTGGGCCGACGTCAAAGTTCCTACTATGCTCGATCACCTGCTCCTGGGCTGCAGCGATCTCGATCAAGGCATCGCATTCGTGGAAAGGCATACTGGCGTTCGTCCGGCGATGGGCGGTGTGCATCCGGGACGCGGTACACGCAACGCGCTGCTGGCGCTGGACAAGGGACGGTACCTCGAAGTGATTGCGCCGGATCCGGCCCAGACCGGAATTCCCACGACGAGGGCGGAGTTGCCCGAGATGTTGAAGCGTCTGCCCGCGCCGCAACTGGTCGGGTGGGCCGTGCACACCTTAAATATCGAAGCCTCGGCCGAGCGGCTGCGGAAGTATGGTGCAGCGTTCCAGGGACCAACGCCGGGGTCACGCGCGCGGCCTGATGGTCGCATGTTGCACTGGAAAACGCTCAACTTCGACGACGATCGCAACGGGTTGTTTCCTTTCCTGATTGAGTGGGGAGCGGATACTCCTCATCCGTCCGTCGATGCTCCCGCTGGTTGCAAGTTGGAGAGCTTCGCCGCCGCGGGCCCGAATCCCAAGGGACGGTCCGCAGAGTTTCAAAACCTCGGAATCGACGTGCAAGTCGAGCACGCAGAAAAGCCTCGGCTTCGCGCGCGGATCGTGGGACCCGGCGGGAAGATGGTGTTGGGTTAACCGCAGGAAAACCCCGCCCCGGCAAAACCAAAGGAAGCCGGAACGGGGCGCCCGCCTGTGGATTTTTCTAGGATGTGACGCGGGGCGGGCCACCCGCCGATTTTTTGCATAGACGACACTTGTTGTTCATCTATTCGACACGTGTTGTTTTCACATCAACTGGTGAACAATGCAAATTCACACGGCTGCCATCCCAATTTTTAGGAGAATCCAATGAAAATCATCGCGACCATTGCCCGCTATCTGCTGGGGTTCCTTTTCACCGTATTCGGGTTGAACGGTTTTCTGCACTTCCTTCCGATGGGCTCGCCGCCTCCGCTTGCGGCGCAATTCTTTGGCGCTTTGGTTCAATCTCATTACATGGCGGTCGTATTTGCGCTACAACTCATCTGCGGGCTGATGCTTTTGGCGAACCGCTATGTGCCGTTGGCGCTGACGATCCTGGGGCCTATCATTTTCAATATCATTTTGTTTCACATCTTCATGGAGCCTAGCGGCTTGCCGCTGGCCGCGGTTGTAACCTTGCTGTGGGCCGTACTCGCCTACCGTGCACGTTCGATTTTTGCAGTGTTCTTCCAGAACTACTATTAGGCATCGGCGACGAGCAAGGAAAGCGGACGTGAGGTGCGATCGGTCGCGTGAGATTATCTGGAACTTCCAGGAGGAGAACATGAAAGAGTCGGGCGCGAGCCAAGGCCAGTCGGCATCGGAGCTCATCTCGAAAAGAATCGCCCAACTCGGGGACTGGCGCGGGGAAACCCTCAGCAGAATGCGCAAGCTCATCAAGGAAGCAGACCCGGACGTCGTCGAGGAGTGGAAGTGGATGGGCACTCCGGTTTGGTCACACGACGGCATCCTCTGCACTGGCGAATCCTACAAGAAAGTCGTGAAGCTTACCTTCGCCAAGGGCGCGTCTCTGAAGGACCCGGCGCGTCTCTTCAACTCGAGTCTCGAGGGAAACGTACGCCGCGCGATCGACATCCACGAAGGAGAAGAAGTTGACGAGTCAGCCTTCAAGGCGCTCATTCGCCAAGCGGTCGCCCTCAACAGTTCTGGCAGGTCGAAAGCTTCGAAGAAAGCGAAGTCCTAGGGGATTCCGCAGCTGAACAGGTCCGACATCGGGGAGGCGGAGGTGTCATGAGGTAGCGGGCACCCGCGGAAAGAAAATTCCCACCCCGCCAACAGAAGGCGGGATGGGACACCCTATCGAAAATTTTTCAGAGATATCGGGACGCGGGGCGTCATCGTCATGGCTTTAGCCACGGTGGTGTGGGATCGGTCTCCCATTGGCCGGACGGTTTCCGCGGCTGTGGGTGCCGTCGGGAGAGCAGCGGGATGTGCGGCAGTTGCTGATCCATCGGCACAAGCTGGTGGAGATCCGGACGCGGGTGAAAAACGGGCTGCAGCATCTGGCGATGAACCGCGGGATGCAGAAGAAGCGCAAGCTGTGGAGTGAGGCAGGACAGAAGGCGCTGCGCGAGTTGCCGCTCGAAGGTTGGGCGGGGCAGCGGCGTCAAGACTTGCTGGTTCTGCTCAAGAGTCTGGATGAGCAGATCGGACAACTGGACCAGGCGGCGGAAGAAACCGCTCAGAGAGACAAAATGGCGCAGTTGTTGAAGACCCAGCCTTGGGGTGGGGCCGATCACGGCACTGGCGTTTGCGGTGGCCATCGGCGATGTCAGGCGGTTTCAGCGGAGCAAGCAGGTGTCCAGCTATGTGGGGCTGATTCCGCGCGAGCACAGCTCGGGCGGACGGCAGCGGCTGGGCG
>JGI20181J14860_1000209_pt1 | contig 11289 bp, 10 predicted proteins | sample NGESurdeep072012_5_FD_14860 | JGI IMG/M metagenome (IMG submission 14860) | reverse complement strand
CGTTCAGCTGTCCAACGTTCAGCTGTCCAACGTTCAGCTGTCCAACGTTCAGCTGTCCAACGTTCAGCTGTCCAACGTTCAGCTGTCCAGCGTTCAGCTGTCCAGCGTTCAAGTATCAGCGTTCAAGTATCAGCGTTCGAGTATCAGAGGGGGTCGACGTCCGCGGGATCCGGCGCAGTGATCGTCACCGGCTGATTGAACCCGGTGACGTGGTTGGTGGAGGTGACCTGCTGGTCCGCGACCGTCTGGGTCGTGGTGGTCGTCACCACTCGCCCCAGCTCGTCCAGCCACACGTCCACCGGCACCGGCGCCGGTCCACCCGTTGGAGCTGACGACTCGGTCGAGGTGGCCGGCGGCACGGTCAGGTCGAGCGCGGCCGCCGACTTCGCGCATCGACCAGTGCCCGGAAATGGTGGGCCGGAGCGCCGTCAATGGTGTCCTGCCCGACGTCGGAAGCCGCGAGGATGGCTGGGGCGAACGGCTGGTGCTCCGCCGGCCCTATGCCGTCGACGATCGCCGAGAGCATCATGGCGATCTCGGCGAACTCCGGATTGGGCGAATCCACGCTGATCAACAGCCACGGCTTGGTCAGGTGCAGCTCACTGGCAAGGGCGTCGCTGCGGACGAAGAGGTTGCCCTCGACCGCCACCATCCTCAGACTCAGCAACTTGCCGTGCGAGGTGATGGTCATGTCGACGGTCATTCCGCTGACCTTGCCGTCGCGGTAGGTGCCCTGGTACGTGCCGTCCTCGGTGAGGGTGGGCCTGTCGATCGTCACCGAGCCGGGGAAGCTGGTGACGCCCTGGAACCCGGACCGACCGCGGAAACGAACTGCGTCGGATCGATCGGGCTGCCGCCGAGTCCCGCGGCACCGGTGACCGGCGATTGGCTCGCCGGCGATTGGCTCGCCGGCGACCCGACCGTCGCTGATCCGATCACGCGACCGGACGGCACGGCCGGCACCCCAGCCGCGGCCGATTCCGGCCCCGATGAAGCAGAGGCCTCGCGCGGGCCCTGCGCTGAGCCGCGGGGATCACCCGAGCAGGCCGCGGTCAGCATCAGCAGTCCAGCCACGGCAGCAGTTGCCGTCGTTCGAATCCTCAACGTCCTCGCTGGCCCGGTCCGCGAGTCAAGCTCTCGAGTTACCGCGGCGCCGCTCGGATCAATCACCTACCTTGCGCTCGGTCCTCGCCTCCGTGCGCGATCGACTCCAACGAAAATGGCTGTGGCCGGGCACATTTCGGTGCCCGGCCACAGCCCGTGACCGTGATGCCCGGCGATCAGGCGGGTGCGCCCTCTTCGGACTCCAACAGGTTCCTGGTCCGCATCGGGTCGACGGGGACGCCCGGACCCATGGTCGTGGCGAAGTTGACCTTCTTCAGGTACCGGCCCTTGGCCGCGGACGGCTTGGAACGGAGCACCTCGTCCAGGGCGGCGGCGTAGTTCTCCACCAGCTTCTCGGTCGGGAACGAGACCTTGCCGATCACCAGGTGCAGGTTGGCGGCCTTGTCGACCCGGAAGTTGATCTTGCCGCCCTTGATGTCGGTGACTGCTTTGGTGACGTCGGGGGTCACCGTGCCGGTCTTCGGGTTCGGCATCAGCCCGCGCGGGCCCAGGATGCGGGCGATCCGGCCCACCTTGGCCATCTGGTCCGGGGTGGCGATGGCCGCGTCGAAGTCCAGCCACCCACCCTGGATGCGGGCGATCAGATCATCCGAGCCGACCTCGTCCGCACCCGCGGCGACGGCCTCGGTGGCCTTGTCGCCGACGGCGAACACGATCACCCGGGCGGTCTTCCCCGTACCGTGCGGCAGGTTGACGGTGCCACGGACCATCTGGTCGGCCTTGCGCGGGTCGACGCCCAGTCGCATGGCGACCTCGACGGTCGCGTCCATCTTGCTCGGCGAAGTCCTCTTCGCCAGCTCCGCCGCTTCCAGCGGCGAGTAAAGATGCGATCGGTCGATCAGTTCGGCCGCCTGCTTGTAAGCCTTGCTGCGCTTCATTGCTGTCTCCTTCTAGCGTGAATGACCGGAGCGTTCGCTCCGGCCGGAGGTCGTGGTTGCCGCGGGCCGCGCTCGGCCCTCCCACTGACTGCTGCCCCAGCCCATCGGCCGGCGGGTAGTGCGGGTACTGCGACTGGTGGAACGCCCGCATGAGCGGAGGCATTCCGTAAGATGGATGACCGCCGGATCGCCGCTCTCAGTCGGCGACGGTGATGCCCATCGACCGCGCGGTGCCGGCGATGATCTTCGCCGCGGCATCGATGTCGTTCGCGTTCAAGTCGACCTGCTTGAGGGTGGCGATCTCCCTCACCTGGTCCTGGGTGATGGTCGCGACCTTGGTGGTGTGCGGCGTGCCGGACCCCTTCTCGACACCGGCGGCCTTGAGCAGCAGGCGGGCGGCCGGCGGGGTCTTGAGCTTGAAGTCGAACGACCGGTCCTCGTAGATGGAGATCTCGACGGGAACCACGTCACCGCGCTGGGATTCCGTGGCGGCGTTGTAGGCCTTGCAGAACTCCATGATGTTCACGCCGTGCTGGCCGAGGGCCGGGCCGACCGGCGGTGCCGGATTGGCCATGCCGGCCTTGATCTGCAGCTTGACGATCGCTGACAGTTTCTTCTTCTTGGGGGGCATCTGACTTGCTTCTTTCCTGACGGTTCCGGGTGATCCGGAGCGATGGTACGGGCCGCGAGCGACCCGGGCGGATCAGATCTTGGCGACCTGGGTGAACGAGAGCTCGACGGGAGTCTCGCGTCCGAAGATCGAGACCAGCACCTTGAGCTTCTGCGCATCCGGGTTGACCTCGTTGATGGTGGCCGGGAGCGTCGCGAACGGGCCGTCCATGACGGTGACCGACTCGCCCACCGAGAAATCGACCTCGGTGCGGGTCGGCGCGGCACCGGCACCCGCCTGCGCGTGCTGCGGCTTGCGCGGCACGGCCGGGGCGAGGATCTTGACGACCTCGTCGACCGAGAGCGCCGACGGCCGCTGCGCGGTCGCCCCGACGAATCCGGTGACGCCAGGGGTGTTCCGCACGGCGCTCCATGACGCGTCGGTCAGGTCCATCCGGACCAGGATGTATCCCGGGTAGACCTTGCGCTGGACCTGCTTGCGCTGGCCGTTCTTGATCTCGGTGACCTCCTCGGTCGGCACCTCGATCTGGAAGATGAATTCCTCCATGTCCAGCGACTTGATGCGGGTCTCGAGGTTGGTCTTGACCTTGTTCTCGTAGCCGGCGTAGGAGTGCACCACGTACCAGTCGCCATCGGCCCGCTTGAGTGCGGACCGGAGTTCCTCGGTGGGGTCGGCCTCGACGGGCAGTTCCTCCTCGGCGACCTCGGGGAGGATCTCGGCGGCCTCGGGGAGGGCCTCGGCCGCCTCCTCGACCTCGAGGAGCTCTTCGGCCTCGACCAGGGCCTCGGCGGCGTCCACCACTTCTTCCTCTTCGGCGAGCTCCTCGGCGGCGACAAGGTCCTCGGCCGATTCGACGGCCTCCTCGGCCTCGTCGGCCAGCTCCTGCGCTTCTTCGACGACGTCGGCCTCGTCGGCCAGCTCCTGCGCTTCTTCGACGACCTCGGCCTCCGCGGCCAATTCCTGCGCTTCTTCGACGACATCGGCCTCCGCGGCCAGCTCCGTTGCGTCCGTCGAGGGGTCACCGGGGGAATCGACCGGTGACTCATACGACGCTGAGACGGGGGCGAGAGTGGTCTCGTCGCCATCCGTCAGGACGAGATCGCGCGAAGGCTCCTCGCCGGGGGAATCGACGTGACTCGACACGGTGCTTCTCGCTTCCTGAATGTGATCTGTTGGGCGTGGCTGGGCTGGGGATTCATGGGTGGATGCAGGTGGGGCAGTCACGATCGACGGTGACGGGCCGCCCGGGGTCAACCGAAGACGGCGAGCACTCCCCTGGCGAACAGCAGATCCAGGACCGCGACGAGCGCCACCATGAACGACACGAACACGATCACCACGATGGTGTAGGTGACCATCTGGTTGCGGTTCGGCCAGATGACCTTGCGCAGCTCGGCCACGACCTCGCGGAGGAACAGGCCAAGCCGCTGGAAAATGTTCGGGCGGGTGGCGACGTTCGAGCCTCGGCTCGGCGTCGGCGCCCCCTTGCCCTCGGTCTTGCGGCGTGGAGCGGGCGAACCTTCGGGTCCGTCGGCACTCAGCGCCTGGGCGGCCGATCGGCGTGCGGCGGCTCGCGCCGACCCCGCCGCCACCGGTCCAGCTGTGGGCTGGGTAGCCACGATCTTGGCCCTCTCGGCACTGTCGCCGTTGTCCGGGTCGGCGGCATCGGGCTGATCGGGGCCGTCGCCTGCAGGCGCGGAGCGCGGCTTGTCGTCGCCGGCCGAGGACTCCGAAGCTGCACCGGCGGCCGGTGACGATCCCGCCGCGTCGGCCGCCGACGGGTCGACTGGCTCGAGCCCGTCTCCCGACGCGGCGTCGCGCTCGTTGCTCACTCGCTCTTCGTCCTCACTGATCGACTTGCCTGATCGAATCCCGCTGACCCGACTTCCCGACTGTTCCGATGCTGTCGTATCTGACTGTTGTCGCCGTCCGGTGGCTGTAGTGGTTGACGCTGTGGTGGTTGATGCTGTGGTGGTTGATGCTGTGCAAACGAACTGTGCTTGGTGAAACTCGTGCGCGGCCGGCGCCGGAGGCGGCCATCGACCACGGCTCCGGCACCTGCGTCGTACTGCAGGGGCGACAGGACTTGAACCTGCAACCTGCGGTTTTGGAGACCGCTGCTCTGCCAGTTGAGCTACGCCCCTTGGCTGCCGCCGGCATCCGGCTGCGACCGAGGAACCCCTCTCGCAAGTCCGGGATGTGCCCACCGGCCCGAGACGCAGGCAGGCTTCAGCACACCCCAGAACGACCAGTGTAGGCCACCGGCGGGCCTGCAGACGAACCACGCACCGGTACGCCCGGAACCGCACCCGCACCCCCGCGCGAACGCCGCTACCCGTCGGGGCGGGGAGTCCGCGGGAAGTCCGCGGTGTCCCACGCCGCCCGCCGACCCGGTCCCCACAGTGCCGGACCTCACGGCCGGCCGCGCCGGGCCGCACCGCGCAGCGAAGACCGCGCGTGCCACGATGGAGCCATGAGTATCCAGGCACCGTCAGGCACCGTGGCCGCAGGTCCGAATCTTGCCACCCACCCGAGAATCTCCGCACGCATCGGCGGCATCGCCGAATCCGCGACGCTCGCCGTGGACGCCAAGGCCAAGGCGCTCAAGGCCGCCGGTCGTCCGGTGATCGGCTTCGGGGCGGGCGAGCCCGACTTCCCGACGCCGGACTACATCGTGCAGGCCGCGATCGCGGCGTGCAGCGTCCCGGCGAATCACCGGTACACCCCGGCGGCCGGGCTGCCCGCGCTCCGTCAGGCGGTGGCCGACAAGACCGCCCGCGACTCGGGTCTGCAGGTCACGGCGCAGCAGGTGCTGATCACCAACGGCGGCAAGCAAGCCGTCTACCAGGCATTCGCGACGCTGCTCGACCCTGGCGACGAGGTACTGCTGCCCGCGCCGTACTGGACCACCTACCCGGAGGCCATCGGGCTGGCCGGGGGGGTGAGTGTCCCGGTGGTCGCCGACGAGACCGCCGGCTACCTGGTCACCATTGCGCAACTCGAGGCCGCATTCACTCCGCGGACGAAGGCGCTGCTGTTCTGCTCGCCGTCGAACCCGACCGGAGCGGTGTACCCGCCGGAGCAGGTGGCGGCGATCGGGAAGTGGGCGGCGGCGCACGGCGTCTGGGTCGTCACCGACGAGATCTACGAGCACCTGGTCTACGGCGACGCGCGACACGCATCGATGCCCGTGGTGGCGCCGGAGATCGCCGACCAGTGCGTCGTGGTCAACGGGGTCGCCAAGACCTACGCGATGACCGGCTGGCGGGTGGGCTGGATGATCGGCCCGAACGACGTGATCAAGGCCGCGACGAACCTGCAGTCCCACCTGACCTCGAACGTGTGCAACGTCGCCCAACAGGCGGCGCTGACCGCTGTGTCCGGCCCGCTCGACGCGGTCGCCGAGATGCGCGCGGCGTTCGACCGGAGGCGGGGTCTGATCGTCGGCCTGCTCAACGAGATTCCGGGTGTCAGCTGCCCCGAGCCGGAGGGCGCCTTCTACGCCTATCCGTCGGTGACGGAGCTGATCGGCAAGGACTTCGGCGGCGTCCGACCGGCTTCATCCGGCGAGCTGGCGACGCTGATCCTGGAGAAGGCCGAGGTCGCGGTGGTGCCCGGGGAGGCGTTCGGCACGCCCGGGTACTTCCGGATGTCCTACGCACTCGGCGATGACGACATCGTCACCGGCGTCACCAGGATGGGCAGGTTCCTGGCCACCGCCGGCGACTGAGCACCGCCGGTTCGCCCTGCGCTCCCTCGGCGGCGCGGGCGTGGCGGCGACGGCTTGCCCTGTGGCGCGGGCTTGCCTGTACGGCGCGGATCAACGTCGCCGGCGCGGCTGAAATAGGCGACTCCCGTCACACCAGTCCCATAACCGCGACGTTCATGCGCGCTGACGACGATGATCCGCGCCACCAGCGGGGGGACGACGCGCCACGCCGGCGGGCCAACCGGGGACCGTGATTCAGGGGAGGGTGACGACGGCGCGGGCCTTGCCCAGCACCGTCTGCCCGGCGAACTTCGCCGTGATGTCGATCCTGGCGGTGCGCGCGGCCTGGTCGAGGGCGCCGACCACCGCGGTGAGCTCCAACTCCGCGCCGGCGTCATCGTCGGCGACCACGACCGGCCGGGTGAAGCGCGTCTCCAGCCCGCTGACCAGGCCGGGGTTGCCGGTCCAGTCGGTGACGATCCGTCCGGCGCAGGCCATGGTCAGCATGCCGTGCGCGATGACGTCGGGCAGGCCGACCTCGCGGGCGACCCGCGGGTTCCAGTGGATCGGGTTGAAATCGCCGGACGCCCCGGCGTAGCGGACCAGCTGTGCCCGGCTCAGGTGCACCGTGAGCGGCGGCAGCGCGTCGCCGACCGTCAAATCCTCGAACGCCGGCGTCACCCGGAGCGCCTTACCACCAGGGTGCTGTAGGTCGTGCAGACCGGACACTCGTCCGCGTCGACCACTTCGGTGCGCAGCGTGAGCACGTCGTTGCCGGCCAGCACGCGCACGGCATCGACCACAATGGTCCTGCTGAGCTCGTCACCGGCGTGGATGGGCCGGTGGTGGACGAAGCGCTGGTCCCCGTGCACGACGCGGGAGAAATCCAGGCCGAGGGCCGGGTCGAAGAGCACCACATCCTGGGCCGCCGCGATCACCGCGACGGCGAAGGTCGGCGGTGCGACCACATCCGGGTGCCCGGCGGCCCGGGCAGCGGCCCGGTCGTGGTACATCGGGTTGTCGTCACCGATCGCCGTGGCGAACTCGCGAATCTTCTCGATGCCGACGGCGTACGGCTCACCCAGCGGGTAGGCCCGGCCGACGAACGAGGGGTCCAGCGCCACGGCGCTCCCCTGACCTAGCGGGTTTCCTTGTGCTTGCGGTGCACGCCGCAGTTCGGGCAGAACTTCTTGATCTCCAGGCGGTCGGGGTCGTTCCGCCGGTTCTTGCGGGTGATGTAGTTGCGGTGCTTGCATTCTTCGCACGCCAGCGTGATCTTCGGGCGGACGTCGGTGGCGGCCACGGTAGCTGCCTCTTTCTTCGTTGCGGTGCTCGGATGAACTGCTGTGCTGGGACAACGCGGCCGGGCGATGCCGGCTTGAGCCGTCACAACCGGGCCGCGCCGCAGCCGGTGACGGCGGCGGGGAGTTCGTGGTAGCGGTGGCCGGACTTGAACCGGCGACACAGCGATTATGAGCCGCTTGCTCTACCGACTGAGCTACACCGCCATACGTCGAGGGATACCAACCCCTCTGGAAACGGCCACCGCGCCAGGCCCGTGGGCTCTGCCTGCGACACCGCTCTCCGAGCCCCTTTACGGAATCGAACCGTAGACCTTCTCCTTACCATGGAGACGCTCTGCCGACTGAGCTAAAGGGGCATTTGACCTACTGGAAATGCACTGCTTTCGCCGGATGAGGGTCTGGCGATCACCCCGCGGACAGCCTTGGCAACTCTACAGTAGGTCGTCGCGGGCGCGAAAACGCGCGCCGTCCCGCCATGATCTGCTGGCCCGGCCGGCGGCCGCAGCCCGCCTCAGCTCATCATCCGCAGCACGTGCATCGGTGACGTCGGGTCGTGAATGGTCACCGTGCGGGACGCCAACCAGGCCTCGAACCGGTCCAGCGGCATCGGCCTGGAGATCAGGAACCCTTGCGCCTGATCACATCTCATCTCCCGCAGCGCATCGCGGGCGGCTTCCTCCTCGACGCCCTCGGCGACCACCCGCAGTCCCAGCGAATGCCCGAGATCGACGATCGCCCTGACGATCGCCAGGTCGCCGAGATCGGTGCCCATGCCCTGGACGAACGAGCGGTCGATCTTGATCTCGTCGATCGGCAGCCGCCGCAGGTACGCCAGCGAGGAGTACCCCGTTCCGAAGTCGTCGACCGACAGGCCGATGCCCATGCCGTGCAGCCGGCGCAGCACCGGCAGCGAGTGCTCCGGGTCGGCCATCACGCTGGACTCGGTGATCTCGAACGTCAGCAGCTCCGGCGGTACGTGGGAGCGGCGCAGCGCCTCGGCGACCTTGGCCGCGAAGTCGTCGGACAGCAGGTTGCGGACCGAGAGGTTCACCGCCCCGGTGATCCGGATGCCCCGCGCAGTCCACTGGCCGAGCTGCCGCAGCACGATGTCCAGCACGTGCTCCAGCAGAATGTCGATCGACCCGGTCGCCTCGATGGCCTCGACGAACTCGGCCGGCGAGACCAGCCCGAACTCCGGGTGCATCCAGCGCACCAGCGCCTCGACTCCGACGAGCTCCCGCTCGGCCAGGTTCACCTTCGGCTGGTAGTGCACGACGATCCGGCCCTGCTCGATCGCCTGCCGGAACTGGGTGACGAGCTGGAACCGGCGGCGGTAGACCTCGCCCATGCTCGGCCGGTAGATCTGCAGGGTGTCCTCCCGCGCCCTGGCCGCCAGGATCGCCATCTCGGCGCGCTGCAACAGGGTCCCGGGATCCACCGCGACGTCGCCCAGGACGTCGGCGGTCGCGGTGATCGCGGCGATCCCGATGACGGGCTGCGGGTCCACCTCGATGCCGTCGAGGGAGAAGGCCTTGCCCACCGTGGTGAGGATCTCCCCGCCGAACGCGATCAGATCTGACTCCGACTGCGCGGCGACCAGGATCGCGAACCGGTCGCCCTCGATGCGCGCGACCGGCCGATCCGGTCCGAGCAGACCGACCAGCCGGTCGCCGCCCATTCGCAGCAGTCTCTCCCCGCGGTCGTGTCCCAGTGCATTGTTGACCTGCGACAACACGTTGAGCTCAACCAGGATGATGGCCCCGCCCCGCCCGTCGGCCATCGACGCCTGCACCTCGACGTTCAATCCGAGACGGTTGCGCAGACCAGTGACAGCGTCGTGGTAGGCCTCGTGGCGCAACGTGTCCAACAGCCGCAGGTTGTCCAGCGCGGTGGCGACATGCCCGGCGAGGGTCTCCAGCAGTTGGACATCCTCGTCCCGGAACCTGCCCCAGCGGCTGAGCCGGTCGCGCACCTCCAGGAAGCCGCGATCCCGGTCACCGGAGCGGAGCGGGACCACCAGCACGTCCCATGCGTTCCGGCTGTTCAAGGCAGCCAGCAACGTCCGATCCGTGGTGCGGTCGCTGGATACCTTGGCTCGACCAGTCATCCTCGCCAGGGCCAGCAAGGGGTCGTCCAGCGCGGCGGCCGGCTCGTCCAGCAGCCCGTCGGGACCGATGGCCAACGTCCGCTGCTCGCGGTCCCCGTCGCCGAGGCGCAGCACCGCCACCTCGGCGTTCAGCTGGTCGCGCACCTCTTCCAGCACACCGCGCCAGTCAGCGGTGGACGAGCCGACGCCGGTCACCTGCCGCCCGAACGTGTACATCCGGGTCAGGTCGGCGTGCTGGCGCAGGAACAGGAAATAGATGCGGTAGAGAACGCCCAGCACGGCCGCCAGCACCACGCACAGCAACGGGCCGAGCAGGCTCTCGGGCGGGTTGCTGCTCTGCCACACGCTGAGGCCGACCAAAGCGAAAGTGACGATCGCCGCGGCCGCCAGCATCGCGCGGCCGATGGACCGGGCGAGCGGCTCGGCGGGCCCGATGAGGCGGTAGGTCAGACCGACAGACACCGCGGACATCAGTGCCCCGGCCATCACACCGATGGCCACCGCGAGGTATTGCATGCCCTTCGGGCTGCCGGGGTCGGACAGCGCCAACACCACCGCGGCGGCGGTCCCGGTCTCCACCGTGATGAACGAGAGGTTGACGGCGATGTTGCGTCCGCTGTCCTTGCGGACCAGGAAGACGAGCAGTCCGGCGGCAGCATGGGTGACCCCGACCAACCAGGCCGGGAGCAGCAGCAGGCCGAGCACCATCGGCAGCTCCGAGCCGCTGACCAGCAACGTCTCCCGACGGACCTCGATTTGCAAGGGGAACAGCTCGCCCGCCAGGAACGCGAGCAGCAGGATGCTGCCGCCGACCAGGAGCTGGGTGCTGGTCCTGTCCACGGTCGGGCCGGCCACCAGCACGGGCCACCACAGCAACGCGGAAATGGCGAAGACGATGGACGCGACCACCGGGAAGATCTGGTGACCTGTGTAGCGGGGGCGGGGCTTCTCCTGGACGGACGCCTCGGTCGTCAATGCGAGCACCCCCTCGTGGTCACTTGTTGCGTTTGGGGGATAAAATGGACACGTCCACCTTCGGAGGGGTGCCGGTCATCCCCGCACATATACGGAGCGTAGCGCCTCGTGCAATAGTTTCGCCCGCCAATGGGCAAACGATGGAATCGCTCGCTCAGTGAATCCTCACCGCCAAATCGCTCACTCAGCGAATCCTCACCGCCAAATCCTCACCGCCAAATCCTCACCGCCAAATCTGACCGCCACTGTCGACTCTCATCACTGGTTCGGGTTGACCCGTTCAGCACCTTCCGCGCGGTGCCGGTGAAGCCATCGACACGGACCGGGTGCTCCCCAGGGGAGAGCACCCGGCGGCAACCCTCATCGAGTGCGGCCGGCCGAGCCGAACTGATCGAACAAGGTGGCAGGTGAGGGATTCGAACCCCCGTAGGCAATGCCGGCTGATTTACAGTCAGCTCCCTTTGGCCACTCGGGCAACCTGCCGTTGGCGCCCGACCACTGGTCCGGCTGCGCCCGCACACTCTACAAGGACGAAGCTCGCTGGACCGAATCGGCGGCCG
>JGI20181J14860_1000205_pt1 | contig 11387 bp, 8 predicted proteins | sample NGESurdeep072012_5_FD_14860 | JGI IMG/M metagenome (IMG submission 14860) | reverse complement strand
AGCGTCGGTCGCCCGGGGGGAGCGCCCCCGCCTGCCGGACCACCTCCGGCACCGCCGGTTCCGCCGCCATCGCCGGTTCCGCGGGATTCCTGGCCGCGGGGAGGTGCCTCCGCCGCCGGCCCTTGCGCGTGAACGAGGCTGAAGAATCCGCCGATCGAGCCGTTCAGCACCAGGTCGTGCAAAACCATGTCCAGGAAGTCGCCGGTGGAAGTGACGGACCATTTCCGGTTCAGTGCGCTCTGCATCAGCACGGTGATCGACGTCTGGAACGGGGAAGACACGACGTTGCCGAGCCATTGAACGAAGATCCGCTCACCGTTGGTCAAGAGTTGGGCTCCCCTGATGCCGAAGGTCTGCATGAGCTCCGGCGAGAGTCCGCCGACCATCTTGCCCAATGAGTTGCTCAGGATGCCCGCGAATTTCCCGCCGATGACTCCGCCGACGAAGCTCGCGGCTGCGTTGACCACACCGGCCTTTGCTACCGAACCCCAGTCGATGTGGTCCCGGTCGCCGAAGAGCATCTCGCCGCCCTGCTCGGCCAGATTCTGGCCGGCCGCGTAGGTTCCCCCGGTAGCGGCCAAGGCGGTTGACGTCCCCCAGTACCCCAGCTGGGCTTCGGCGGCGGCACCGGCGGTGAGGTAGGTGATCGCGACGGCGCCCGCAACCTTGGCCACCTTGAGCCCTGTGAGCGCACGCGCGGCGCCCCTTTCCGACTTGTCGAGGAATCGCTTCCAGTCGTCCCACGCCTTCGCCGCGGCGACATCCCCCTTTTCGAGGATCGCGACAACCTCATTCATCCGCTTTTCGGTCAGCGGTTTGGCCTGCGCCCTGGCGCCAGCGTCCAACCGCTCGTTGCGCGCCGACATCACCGCCCACAGACTCTCCCGGAGCATCAGGAACGCGCCGAAGATCTGCCGATCAACCTCCAGCCACTGACCGGGATCGGGCCAATCGCCGCTGGGTTTGGCCGCCGACCCTTTGGCAATGGCCTCGAAGTCGATCGGGTCGGTCAAGTCGGCCACGGCCATCGACGCTCCCGCGGCCCAACGGGTGCCGAAGCTGGACCCCATCTCCTTTCGCCAGTGCTCCTGCGCCTGCTGGCCGTTCTTCATGTCGTCGAGCAGAGCGAAGTAGAAGCCCTGCAACTTCTTGATCACGCCCTCGTCGTCCAAGCCGGTGAACGCCTGCGGCTTGCCGTACATCTGAAATTCCAGATTCCAGGTGTCGCCGCCGCGGTGCTCGGGCGGGGCAGGTTCCGGATCCTGATACATCAGCCCGGTTGGCGCCAGGTTCGAGGCGGGGGATGCGAGGTTCTTCGGATCAGCGCTGCGGGGGCTGGGCCCGGCTGGGCGAGGGCCGGGCGGCGGTTGCCGTTGGACGGGTACCGCGAGCGTCCCGGGTGGCGTGGCGTTCCCGGCGATCAATGCGGTGACCGCTCGGTTGCCCGCTGCCTGTTGCATCGCCAGCAGCGGCACGGGCGGGAAGGTCGTCCCCTGGCCGGAGCGGTCCGTGGGCCGCCGGAATTCGCGCTCCGCCGCCGGCGCTGCCCGTGCAGGGTGACGCCCCATCACTCCATTCTGTGCGGAAGGAAAGACGTTGGGAATGCCCATCGGGGCAGGCATCCGGGCCATTCGGTATTCCCCTGGTACCGCCAGGCTGCCATCCAGTTCGGAATCAGCAGAATTCCTCCATGCGTGGCAGTGCAGCCCTGAGCCGCTCGTATAGGTCGGGCGAACTGTGGCGGAGCCAGACGATGCGGCCGTAGCCGAGGCTGTTGGGGTCGACGACGGGTGAGATTCGTTGCAGGAAGGCGGGTGCGCCGAGTTCGCGGAGCCTGATGTACACCGGGTTGACCGGCACGGCGTTCCGGGCGTGGTGGCCGTAGATGTCGTCGGCGGTCCAATTCCAGACCGGGCTGAAAGCGATGGTCCCGTCGATTCTGCGGACTGATCCTCCGTGTCGTGCTCGTTGTCCGGCGGTGCGCCCGCCCGGTGGCAGGGTCTGGCAGCAGCCGGCGCAGTCGGTGGCGATGCCGGAGGAGAGTGCCTTGAGCAGCATGATGCGGCGGCCGCGGGACTCCTGGGCGCGGATCCCCCAGAGCTGGCCGTCACCGTGACGCTGGTGGGCCTGCCCGGCGGGTTCGGTGATGAGCACCTGGTGCAGGCCCGTCCGCTGCGGCGATGGTCATCCGGGCCTGCCGGCCCGTTCGTGGGGGGTGTCGGCCGCGGGCAGCGTCAGGGTGGCGCACGCGCCATGCCCGGGATTCCCGGTGAGCTCCAGGGTGCCGGAGTGGGCGGTCGCGATCTCGCGGACCAGGGACAGGCCGATCCCGAATCGCTTGCCGCCAGGGGATTTGCCCGGGGCGGCGGGCACACGGCTGGCCCCCCGGGCAAATCGTTCCATCAGCCGGTCGGCATCCTGCGGGTCGATACCCTCACCGGTGTCGATGATCTCGAAGATCGCCCGGCCATCGGCCGATCGGCAGGACAGCGTGACGGTGCCACCCGCCGGAGTGTGTGCGACAGCGTTGTCGGTCAGTGCTACCAGGGCGCGTCGCAGCGCGGTACGCGAGCCGTTGACGATCACCCCGGGCGAAGTCCGGGTCTGCAGCTCGACGCCGGCGGTCTGCGCCAACACGGCCATCGATGCGGCGACGTCGGTGACAAGGTCTGCGGTATCGACCGGTTCGGCCCGGCTGGGATCTTCGGTCAGCGACGCGCTGGCCAGCAGTTCTTCGACGATCTCGGCGAGCACCCGGGAGTCGTCGAGCAACTGGTCCACGACCGGCCGCGCCGGATCGTCGGCGCGGATTCGCCTGGCCAGCAGTTGGGCCCTGGTGTGCAGGATGGTCAATGGGGTCCGGAGCTCATGACCGGCGTCCGCGATGAATCGACGTTGCAGGGCCAGTGCTTGGCCGAGCGGTCTGACCGCATTGCGCGCTGCCCACCAGCCGACGAACCCGGCGATCACGATGCCAACAGCGCCCGCGACCAGCAGCGCGTTGCGCACCAGCGCGTCATTGTCGCTATCGCGGTCTCCGCCCGCCGGTGGCACCCCTCCCGCGCCGGAATGATGGCCGATCAGGGTGAATGCCAGCACGGCGACCACGGCGATCGCCAGCGCGCAGGCCGCTGCGATCCGGATGCCGACCGCGCGGGCGGCGGCATTGACGATGTCCTCGTCAGCCGCCGTCCGCGGCTGTCCGGTCACTGGCCTGTGCACGGTCGGTGGCTCGTCGTCGTGCCGGTCACTGCGTGCCCAACTGGTAGCCCACGCCGTAGACGGTCCTGATCGCGCGCCGACCGAGCTTGCGCCTCAGGTAGTACACGTAGGTGTCGACGGTGCCGGCGACGTCGGCGGGATCGAACACGGCCGCGAGCAATTCCGTCCGGGTGAAGACCTTGTCCGGTCGCCTGGCCAGCACCGCAAGCAACTCGGCCTCGCTGGCCGACAGCGCCACCGGCGCGGCGTGATCACCCACCACGGTGCGGGCCGCCAGCCGCAGGCTCCGGCTGCCGACGGGGACGATCGCCGAGGTGTCCTGATGCCGGCGCAGCAACGCCCTGATCCTGGCCAGCAGCTCGTCGATCTCGAACGGTTTCACCAGGTAGTCCTCGGCGCCGGCGTCGAGGCCCTCGACCCGCTCGGCGATGCCTCCCCGTGCGGTGAGCAGCAGGATCGGGGTCAGCACCCCGCGGGCCCGGAGCCTGCCCACCAGGTCAACACCTTCGATCGCCGGCAGCCCCCGATCGATCACCATCGCGTCGTACTGCCTGGTCAGACCCAAGTGCAGGCCGCGCTGCCCATCAGCGGCGATCTCCACCTGGTAATCGTCGCCGAGCACTTCGACGAGCAGCGGGCCGAGCTCGCGGTCGTCCTCCACCAGCAACAGCCGTGGCGTGTCGGCCGGCAGCGGATGGACGTCGGTCACGCTGCGATCGTGGCACGCCGCCGCACGGCCGTGCGGGTCATTCCGCGCCCGACATGGCCGTCAATGCTGGGCCGGGCCGGGGCTGGAGCTGTGCCCCGCGGGCCGGCTGGTCCACGGCGCGGCGGTCGGCAGCAGCATGGTCGCCGCGCCGACCCCGATCACCAACGCCGTCACGATCGCCGTGTACCGCCACCGCCTGGCTCGCGCGGCTCGGCCACGAAGCGAGGCGCGCAGCTCGGTCCACGAGGTGGCAGCGGCCTCCCACAAGTGACCGAGAACGTGCACGGTCATCAACGCCACCCAGATCCAGAAGCAGGTCTGATGCGCGGTCAGCAGCCACCCAGAACCGTTGGTGCCCAAAAAGATCAGTCCGACACCCGTGCCCAGCAGGGCCACGCTGGACAGGATCACGAACGGGCCGATGACGCGGAGCAGCGGATGCGGCGGGCCTTTCGCCGTGTAGGCGGGCGCGCCGGTGTAATACCGCGCGAAGCGGTACAGCGTGGTGCAGGACTTGAGCAGTACCGGACCGAGCAGCAACACCCCGACGAAGACATGCACGGTGATCAGCTGCCGGACACTGAGCAGGGTGACACCCTCGACGGCCAGCAGGACGAAGAGCACCATGCCGGTCGCCGCGGTCAGCCGGGTGTTGCCCTCGACTCCTCTTGCGCCGCCGGCAGATCCGGCTGCCGGCCCCGCGCTTTCCGCCAGCGGAGTCGCGATCCAGCCAGGCACCCTCATGAACAGCTCCCCATGTCGCCAAAGGTCGTCCACCCTCACCACCGAGGATGCCCCTGAATTCTCAGAGAATCCTTGCCGCCCCGACGCCGTCCCCCACGCCATGCCCGTCGGTCACAGGTTGATCATGTGGCCGGCCAAGCCGTGAATCGCCTCCTTGACCGCCTCGCCAAGGGTCGGATGCGCGCGCACGTTGCGGGCAATCTCATTCACACCCAGCTCATTCACACCCAGCTCATTCACACCCAGGTCCCATTGCTGGGCCAAGGTCAGCTCCGGCAACAACTCGGTGCCCCGGGCCCAGCCTGATGGTCGCGCCCGCGGCGACGATGGCGTTCGCGAAGGTGACCGTTTCGGTGCCGCCACCGGTGAGGTCGGCGCGCAGGGTGCGCGGATCGAGGAAGGTCCCGTGCCCGGTGAGCTCGGTGACGTCGTTCTTCTTCATCAGCAAGTGCACGCCGCGAACCCGGCCGTCGGCGACCTTCCGGCTGCGCCGGAACGCCGCCGCATGGTCGAACCGGATGGTCGAACCGGACGGTGCCATCGACGTGGATGCCAAGGGTTTCGCCTCGCTGTTGACCAGNTGGGCCAGCTCGGCGTTGCGCAGCAGCGCCTTGGACGGGACGCACCCGACGCTCAAACAGACTCCGCCCCAATACTTCTCCTCGACCACGGCGACGGTGTTGCCGAGCTGGGAGGAGCGGATGGCAGCGATTGGCCGACGGAGCCTGACCCGAGTGACGCCACATCGACCTGCGCGATCACCTCCGAAAGACGCTCCGCCGATGGGTTCGTGGCGGAGGAGCGGGCAGCGACCACCAGCATTCCAGCGGGACGCCGGTCCGGGAATCCCGGGTGTCGGGCGATGGTTGTTGCTCGCGGATCCCGGTTGGCCGGTTGCTGTGAGAGAATTCACTGCGTTCAAACGCGTGGCACGACCGCGCCGACCCGACGGGCCGTTGCACGACGAACGGCCGGTCCCGCGGGCTAACCGGTCACCTATGTCCCGACAATCGGGCAGCAGCACCCAGACACCTGGCGCAGCTAGCTCCGAACGGGTGATCATGCCGACCAGGGACCGCTGGGTTTTGGTGACCTGGTCAGATCACTGCGGTCCGCCCCGGCTGGCTCTTGGGACTTTTGGCCCTGTCTTTCGGCCATCCGATACGTCAGATTGACTGCCAGGTACATCCAGTTCACCAAGGACACGTATTCGGCTGTGTACGGACCGCAAAATGAGCGCGGGAGCCTGCCGTTCAAGGATCTTGGTCGCCCCCGCGGCCAAGTGGCCCGCGTTCACCCGCGACAACGACGTTGCGAGAGGATTCAGCGTGGGCATCTACGACGAGGTATTCCGGGCGAGTGTGACCGACCCCGAGGCGTTCTGGTTGGACGCGGCGAGCGTCATCGACTGGTCGGTACCACCGACTCAGGCGCTCGATTCGACGAACCCGCCGTTCTACCGGTGGTTTCCCGACGGCGAACTGAACGTCGCCTACAACGCCCTGGACCGGCATGTCGAATCCGGCCGCGGCGAACAGGCCGCGCTGATCTACGACAGCCCGGTGACCAACTCACGCCGCGTCTACACCTATCGCGAACTGCGCGACGAAGTCGCCGCCTTTGCCGGGGTGTTGGCCGACCAGGGTGTGGTCAAGGGCGACCTGGTGGTCATCTACATGCCGATGATCCCGGAGGCCGCCATCGCCATGTTGGCCTGCGCGCGCCTCGGCGCCGTGCATTCGGTGGTCTTCGGTGGGTTCGCCCCGAAAGAGCTGGCCATCCGGATCGATGACGCCAAGCCCAAGGTCATCGTGTCCGCGTCCTGCGGCATCGAGGGCAAGAAGGTCATCCCGTACGTCCCGCTGCTGACCAAGGCGATCGAACTCGCCGAGCACAAGCCGGAGAAGCGCATCATCCTGCAGCGTGCCCAGTTGACCGCCGAGCTTGCCCCGGACGACGTCGACTGGGCCACCGCGATCGCGACGGCAACGCCGGCAGATCCGGTGCAGGTCAATGCGACCGACCCGCTGTACATCCTGTACACCTCGGGCACCACCGGAAAGCCCAAGGGCGTGGTTCGCGACAGTGGCGGGTACGCGGTGGCTCTGGCCTGGACGATGCCCAACATCTACAGCATCCAACCGGGCGAGACCATGTTCACCGCTTCGGATGTCGGATGGGTCGTCGGGCACTCGTACATCGTGTACGCGCCGCTGCTGACCGGTTCGACCACGATCCTCTACGAAGGCAAGCCTGTCGGCACGCCCGACGCCGGGCAGTTCTGGCGGGTTGCGGCCGAGAACAACGTGAAGAGCATCTTCACCGCCCCGACCGCCTTCCGAGCCATCAAGAAGGAAGACCCGCACGGAGAATTCCTGGCCAAGTACGACCTGTCCAAGTTGGAGTACCTGTTCCTGGCCGGCGAACGGCTGGACCCCGAGACCTACCACTGGGCGACCGAACTGCTCGGCATCCCGGTTATCGATCACTGGTGGCAGACCGAGTCCGGCTACCCGATCGTGGCCAACCCCACCGGCATCGAACTGCTGGAGCTCAAGCCAGGTACGCCGACCCGGCCCATGCCCGGCTGGGATGTTAAGGTGATGGGCTTGGACGGCAAGCCGGCCGGCCCCAATACGGACGGCGCGATTGTGATCAAGCTTCCGTTGCCTCCCGGCGCCCTGCCCACGCTGTGGAACGACGACGAACGCTTTGTGGCGTCGTACATGTCGGCGTTCCCCGGCTACTACCTGACCGGCGACGGCGGCTTTTTCGATGACGACGGCTATCTGTACGTCATGGGTCGCACCGATGACGTCATCAACGTCGCCGGCCACCGGCTGTCCACCGGTTCCATGGAGGAAGTGCTGGCGGGTCACCCGGATGTCGCCGAGTGCGCGGTCTTCGGCATCTCCGATCCCATGAAGGGTCAGCTTCCTCGCGGCCTGGTAGTGCTCAAGTCGGGCGTGCCGAACGACTACGAATCGGAGAAGCGCCTCTGCGCCGAACTGGTGAAGATGGTCCGCGAGCAGATCGGTGCGGTTGCCGCGCTCAAAGAGGTCAGCGTGGTGGCCGCCCTGCCCAAGACCCGGTCCGGCAAGATCCTGCGAAAGACGATGGGCAACATCGCCGATGGGCAGACCATCGTGGTGCCATCCACCATCGACGATGCCTCGGTCCTCGACGCACTCCGTCCGGTGTTGCGCCCGGAGCACACAACACCCGCCGCTGACGGGGATGCCAGCCCGAAAGCCGAGACCGCCATCGGTGTGTAGCACTTGCTCGACATCACGACGGCGGCCCGGGACCCCGGGCCGCCGGCCTTGCACGGAGCCGGCACGACCGACCACGACCCTGACGCAATGGCGTCACTGATTGAAAGGGAATTCCCTGATGCCTGAAGCTGTCATTGTTGCCGCGTCGCGGTCGCCGATCGGTCGTGCGTTCAAGGGCGCCTTGAAAGACACTCACCCGGCCCAGTTCGCCGCGACGATGGTGCAGGCGGCGTTGGACAAGGTGCCGGAATTGGATCCGAAGTCGATCGATGACCTGTTGCTGGGCTGTGGGATGCCCGGTGGTGAGCAGGGCTGGAACATGGCCAGGGTGGTGGCGGTGCTGCTGGGCCTGGACAACGTGCCGGGGGCGACGATCACCCGGTACTGCTCGTCCAGTGTGCAGACCACCCGGATGGCGATGCACGCGATCCGCGCCGGTGAGGGTGATGTGTTCATCTCCGCCGGGGTGGAGTGCGTGTCCCGGTTCGGGATCGGCGGCTCGGACACCCCGCCGTTGACCGCGGAGGACCCGAAGGGGTTGGGCCCGAACCCGTACCTGGATGCGCAGTTCGACGATGCGCACACCCGCAGCGTGGCCCGCGCGCAGCACCCGGTCGGGGTGTGGCACGACCCGCGGGAGGACGGCGAACTGCCGGACTACTACATCGCCATGGGGTTGACCGCGGAGAACGTCGCCAGCTACCGCGGGATCACCAGGGCCGAGCAGGACGAGTTCGCGTTGCGCTCCCAGACGTTGGCCGCGAAGGCGTCGGCGAACGGGTTCTGGGCCAAGGAGATCACCCCGGTGACGTTGCCCGACGGCACGGTGATGACCGCGGACGAATGCCCCCGCGCGGGGACCACGCTGGACGGGTTGGCCGGGTTGAAGCCGGTGTTCCAGGTCGATGGCACGGTCACCGCCGGCAACGCCTGCCCGTTGAACGACGGCGCCGCGGCGTTGGTGATCATGAGTGATGTGCGGGCCAAGGAGCTGGGCATCACCCCGCTGGCGCGGGTGGTGGCCACCGGGGTGTCGGCACTGTCCCCGGAGATCATGGGTCTGGGTCCGATCGAGTCGACCCGGCAGGCGTTGGCGAATGCGAAGATGAGCATCGGTGATATCGATTTGTTCGAGATCAACGAGGCGTTCGCCGCGCAGGCCATCCCGTCCTACCGGGAACTGGGCATCGACATCGACAAGCTCAACGTGCACGGCGGCAGCATCGCGGTGGGCCACCCCTTCGGGATGACCGGCGCCCGGATCACCTCCACCCTGCTCAACGGGCTCCGCGAGAAGGACGCCACCTTCGGACTGGAAACCATGTGCGTCGGCGGCGGCCAAGGCATGGCCATCATCTTCGAACGACTCAACTGAGCCACTACACGGAGCGCAGTTGCTTGAATCCCGCACCCGCGGGCCAGAGCGGGCCGACGGTCATCCCGCCGGCTTGCAGCACCATCGGCTGACGCCGAACAAACAAGGAAGTCAACGATGACCACTGCGGACGATCGACTAAAGCCCGGAGCGCTCACTGCTATCGACAAGTCCGTCCGGGACCGGTTGGCGCAGACGGTGTTCAACGCCACCGAGCAACTCGACAAGGGCGTGCTGGGCCAGGCCGATCAGGTCTCGCTGATGCCGGCCCTGGCCCGGCTGAGCGCCTTCTGGGCGTTGCACCCGACCCAGGCCTTCGACAGCGCGCGCAAGTATTCGCAGAAGGCCATGCAGGCGTCGATGGCCGCCGCGGTGCGGGTGATCGGCGGCGACGCCGAAGGACCGGCGGAGCCGGTGAAGGACAAGCGATTCGCCGATCCCGCGTGGCAGAACAACGCCTACTTCTGGTGGCTGCAGCAGGAATACCTGCTGCTGAACGAAGCGGCCATCGCGATGGTCGAGGACGCCGAGATCTCCGCGATGGATCGCCGGAAGGCGGCGTTCGCAACCCGGACGTTGCTGGACGCGCTGTCACCGACGAACGTGGCCGCCACCAACCCGGCGGTGCTCAAGAAGGCGGTCGACACCGGCGGGCTGTCGCTGGCCCGGGGGATGCGTGCCTACTTGCGCGATTTGGCCACCAACGACGGAAATCCCCACCAGGTCACCGAAGGCGTGCATGTGGTGGGCCGGGATCTGGCGGTCACGCCTGGAAAAGTGGTGTTCCGCAACGAGTTGATGGAACTCATCCAGTACACGCCGACCACCGAGTTCGTGCACGAGATCCCCTTGCTGTTCAGCCCGCCATGGATCAACAAGTACTACATCGTGGATCTGGCACCGGGCCGGAGCCTGGTCGAATGGGCCGTTGCGCACGGGCACACCGTTTTCCTGATCAGCTACAAGAACCCGGACGAGTCGATGGCGCACGTGTCTCTCGACGACTACCTGCTGTCCGGGCCGATGACGGCACTGGACGTGATCACCGACATCACCGGCTCGGAGAAGGTGAACATTCTCGGGGTCTGCCTTGGCGGCACGCTGACCATGTCGACACTGGCCTACCTGAACGCCACCGGCCAGGACCGCATCAACAGCGCGACCTTCCTCAACACCATGATCGATTTCAGCGAGCCGGGTGCGCTGGGTGTCTTCACCGACGAGAACACCGTCGCCAAGCTGGAAAAGACCATGGCGAAGACCGGTTTCCTCAAGGGCGAGAACATGCGCAAGACGTTCGACTACCTGCGCGGGAACGATCTGATCTGGAGCTATGTGGTCAACAACTGGCTGCTCGGCGAGGATCCGCCGGCCTTCGATCTGTTGACCTGGAACGCCGATTCCACGCGCATGCCCGCCGATATGCATTCGTTCTACCTGCGTAGTTGCTACGTGGAGAACCGGCTGACCCAGGGCAAGCTGGAACTGGCCGGACAGCGGTTGGACCTGTCGAAAGTGGATCAGGACCTGTACTTCCTGTCCGCCGAGCAGGACCACATCGCGCCGTGGCACAGCTCCTACAAGGGCGCACGATTCCCGTCCGGCGACGTCCGGTTCGTGTTGTCGAACTCCGGGCACATCGCCGGCATCGTGAACCCGCCGAACCCCAAGTCGCGGCACTGGGTGGGCGCCACCACCGAACTCCCGCAGGATCCCGAGGAGTGGCGCGCCACTGCGGTGATGCACCCGGTGACCTGGTGGGAGGACTGGGCGGTCTGGATCGGTGAGCGGGCCGGTGAGGACCGTACCCCGCCGCCGATGGGCAGCGAGGCGCACCCGGCGCTGGGCGACGCGCCCGGTACGTACGTCTTCGGGAAATAGCCGAAAGGCGTCAGAAAGAAGTCAGCGAACAGCAGTAGGCACCCACTCACCCACCACTCCTGCAAGGGGAAATCATGTCTGATCGTTTCAGTGTGTCCAAGGCCATCGTGACCGGCGGTGCGCGGGGAATCGGCGCGGCGATCGCCGAGCGGCTGGCCAGTGAGGGCCTGTCGGTGACCGT
>JGI20181J14860_1000203_pt1 | contig 11474 bp, 8 predicted proteins | sample NGESurdeep072012_5_FD_14860 | JGI IMG/M metagenome (IMG submission 14860) | reverse complement strand
TCGGCGGTGGCGCGGTTGAGCAGCATCGGCTCCGCAGCATAGCGCCCCCTTTTCCGGCGCGGATCAACTTTCCCGGCGCGCATAAAATCGGCGACTTCTGTCACACCAGTCCCATAACCGGCACGTTTGTCCGCGCTGACGATGATGATCCGCGCCGGAAAGGGGGTCAGCCGGGGGGGAGGGTGACGCGCACCTTGAGGCCGCCGGTCGGGATCGGGGTGGCGCGGACGGTGCCGCCGTGCGCGGCCGCCACCGCCCGCACGATCGACAGCCCCAGGCCGCTGCCGCGATGCGCGGTCCGGGCGCGGCGGCCCTGCCGGAACGGCTCGAACAGCTCGGCGACGGTCTCGGGGTCGATCACCGCTCCCGAGGAGGCCACCTCCAGCCAGCACGCGCCGTCGGCGGCGCCACTGCCGATCCGCACCCACCCGCCGTTCACGTTGTGCCGCACGGCGTTCTCCACCAGGTTGCCGACCAACCGGTCCAGCAGGGCCGGGTCGCCGCGGACGACCGCCGACGTTCCTTCGACCGTCACGGCGAGATCCCTCTGCGCCCGTTCGTTCTCGACGGCGCCCAGGGCAAAGCCGACGATCCCGGCCAGGTCGACGGCCTGCTGTGCGGACACTCCCCTGGCCTGCGTCCTGGCCAGCACCAACAGCGAGGTGAGCAGTCGATCGGCCCGGTCGGTCGCCTCCAGCACGATCAGCCCCATCCGCCGCATGTCCTCGACGTCGGTGGACGGGTCGGCCAGCGTGACGTCCACCTCCGTCCGGATCACCGCCAACGGCGTGCGCAACTCGTGCGAGGCGTTGGCCACGAACCTGCGTTCGGCCTCGAAGGCGGCCTGCAGCCGGGCGAGCATGTCGTCGAAAGTGTCGGCGAGTTCTGCGACCTCGTCCCGCGGCCCTGCCAGCTGAATCCGTTGGTCCAGCGACGATTCCGACAGCGCCCGAGTGGCCCTGGTCAGCGTGTCCAACGGCCGGAGCGTCCGGCCGATCAGCACCCAGGACAGCAACGCGCCCGCCAGCACCTGTAGCGGGAACGCGATGAGGCCGACGAAGAGCACCGTCTGACGACCCTGCGCCGCAATCTGCGCGGCCGCCTGGGAAGCGTCCATCACCTCGTCGCCGACCTGCACCTGAGTGCCCGGCGGGAACTGCGGCAGGGCCGCGATCACCCGGCCGACGAGCAGGTACGACAGCGCCAGCAACAGTCCGCCGATCAACGCCAGCAACGCGGTCGACAGCAGCGTCAGCCGCATCCGCAGACCCCGCCTCACCGGGGTGCCGGGCGCGGGGACGCCTGAAACCCGTTCGGCGGCAGCCGGTCTCCCGGCGCCGTCCGTCATCCGGCTGGGGCCACTGCGCCGACGATCATTCCGCCGCGGTCCCCGCGGTCCCCGCGGTCGCCGTGGTCCCCGTGGTTGCCGTCGGCACTGCCGGCGCCGTCGGCACTGACGCGGCGTTCGACGTGCTCGACACCCGGTACCCCGCGCCGACCACGGTGTCGATCGGCCCGGGCTCACCGAGCTTGCGCCGCAGGGTCATCATCGTCACCCGCACGGTGGTGGTGAACGGATCGGCGTTCTCGTCCCAGACCCGTTCCAGCAGCGCCTCGCTGGACACCACCGACCCGGCCGCCCCGAGCAGCACCTCCAGCACGCCGAACTCCTTGCGGGTCAACTCGATCGACCGGCCGGCCCGGGTGACGGTGCGCCGTGCGGGGTCCAGTTCCAGATCACCGGCACGCAGCACCGGCGGCACCGCAGGTGTCGCTCGCCGACCGAGGGCACGCACCCTTGCGACCAGCTCCGGGAACGCGAACGGCTTCGACAGGTAGTCGTCGGCGCCGAGCGAGAGTCCGTCCACCCGGTCGTCGATCCCCGCCGACGCGGTGAGCATCAGCACCCTGGTCGTCGCACCCGCGGCCAGGATCTCGGCGAGCACGTCGTCGCCGTGCATCTCCGGCAGATCCCGGTCCAGCACCACGACGTCGTACCGGGTGCAGGTCGCCTTCTGATGGCCCTCGGCGCCGTCGTAGGCGACGTCGACGGCCATCCCTTCGGCCCGCAGACCTCGGGCGATGGCATCGGCCAACCGCCGGGCGTCCTCCACCACCAGTACCCGCATCGCGCGAAACCCCTTACCTGCTAGAAGCTTTCAGCCGTCGGTTGCGGGGTCACGGCCGCCGGCAAGCGGGCTGGCGCTGCGTCCCGATCCCGGATCGGGGGTCTGCCGGGCGACCTGCTCGGTGATTCCCCTGGCCACCGCTTTCGCGGTCAGGCCAAGATCGGTGAGCAACTCGGCGCGCGAACCGGGTTCCAGGAACTCCTGCGGGAGCGCGAGAACCCGAACCGGGACGCCGGTCCCGGCCAGCAGATCAGTGACCGCGGCGCCGACGCCACCGGAGCGGCCGCCGTCCTCCACCGTCACCACCAGCTGGTGATCGGACGCGATCGCAGCGATCTCAGAAGGCACCGGCAGCGCCCAGCGCGGATCGACGACGGTCACCCCGATGCCCTGTGCTTCCAGCAGTTGCGCGGCCTCGACGGCAAGACCACCGAACGCTCCGACGGCCACCAGCAGCACATCGCGGTCGCCGCCGGCTGCCGGTTCGGCCAGCACGTCGACGCCCGAGAGTCCTGACCGCAGAACCACAGTGGACGCCCCGTTGTCGGTCGACTCGGCCACCCGGAATCGGCGAACCGCCGGGATATTTTCGGGCACAGCACCTTTCGGGAACCGCAGCACGGTCGGGCCGTCGGAGATGGCCAACGCCTCGGCCAGTTCCTCGGCCAGGGTGGCAGCGTCCCGCGGAGCCGCCAGCCGTAACCCGGGGATCATCGCCGCCAGCGACATGTCCCACATGCCATGGTGACTCGGGCCGTCCTCGCCGGTGACGCCAGCCCGATCCAGCACAACGGTCACGCCGAGCCGGTGCAGCGCGCAGTCCATCAGCAGTTGGTCGAATGCCCGGTTGAGGAAGGTGGCATAGACGGCGACGACGGGGTGCATGCCGCCCATGGCCAGGCCGGCCGCAGAGGTGAGGGCGTGCTGTTCGGCGATCCCGACGTCGAACACCCGGTCCGGGAACGCGGTCGCGAACGGCACCAGGCCGGTCGGCCCGCACATCGCCGCGGTGATCGCGACCACGTCGGGGCGTTCCGCGCCGGCCAGCACCATCTCCCGTCCGAAAACGTGTGTCCACGTGGTGGTCGCGGCGGCGCGCGGCTGACCGGTGATCGGGTCGAACGCCGGCGGTGAGTGCATCTGCTCGGCGTCGTCGGACTCCGCGGGGTGATAGCCCTGCCCCTTGCGCGTGACGCAGTGCACCAGCACCGGCCCGCGGAAGTCCCGCGCGCGGCGCAACGCCACTTCCAGCGCGGCGATGTCGTGACCGTCGACCGGGCCCAGGTACTTCAGGCCGAGATCGGCGAACATGGTCTGCGGCAGCAGCCAGTCCTTGACCGCGGTCTTGGCGGCGTGCAGCGCAGAGTAGAGCGGCCTCCCAACGACGGGAGCCCTCGGCAGCGTCTCCTTCACCTGCCCCAGCAGGCGTTCGTAGCCCGGACGCAACCGCATGGCTGCCATCCGCTGCGCCATGCCGCCGGCGGTCGGCGCGTAGGACCGTCCGTTGTCGTTCAGCACGATCACCAGTGGCCGATCGTGACCGGCCGCGATGTTGTTCAGCGCCTCCCAGGCCATCCCGCCGGTGAGCGCTCCGTCCCCGACGACGGCGACCACGGTGCGATCGCTCTGGCCGCGCAGCGCGAACGCCTTGGCCAGGCCGTCGGCGTAGGACAGCGACGTCGAGGCGTGCGAATTCTCGACCCAGTCGTGCGGCGACTCGGCCCGGTTCGGGTAGCCCGACAGCCCGCCCCTGGTGCGCAACCGGTCGAACTGGTCCGCCCGGCCGGTGACGATCTTGTGCACGTAAGCCTGGTGCCCGGTGTCGAACACGATCGGGTCTGACGGTGAGTGGAAGACGCGATGCAGCGCCAGGGTCAGCTCGACGACGCCCAGGTTCGGCCCGAGGTGGCCGCCACGCTTGGATACCTGCTGGACCAGGAACTCCCTGATCTCCGCGGACAACTCTGCCAACTCCGCAGGTGACAATGCCTTGAGGTCGTCGGGGGACGTGATCCGCCCGAGCCGCGTCGGCGGGCGCCGCTCCGACACGTGTCCTCCTCCGCAAGCCACCGGCAGTTTCACCGACCGAAGCGAGGCCGCGCTTTCCGCGCCCACGCCGGACGGGACCGCAGCCGTCGCGATCCCGCTCCTTGACGTTACCGCCCGGTTGGCACCGGTGGGGTCACCCCCTCTGGACGCGCCGGTCACACCTGGGTTCACCACTGGCGCAGATCACGTGGTCGGCCCCGGCTCGATCTGGCCGGTCGACCAGACCGGTCGACCAGCGATTCGTCGCTACCATCACCCAACATGTCGGAACCCGCCGGTCGGGCGATCGGCGTGCAGGCCCCACGCCGGACAGCCGGGCACGCCGTGGTGATCGCCCATCGGGGCGCGTCGGCGCAGCACGCGGAGAACACCCTGCCGGCCTTCCTGGCCGCCTGGGACGCGGGCGCGCAATGGGTGGAGGCGGACACCCAGCCGACGGCTGACGGCGTCCCCGTGCTTCTGCACGACGCGGACCTGGACCGGACGACGTCGGGCAGCGGACCGGTGCGCCAGCACGACGTCGAGGCGGTGACCGCACTCGACGCGGGTGGCTGGATCGACGGGAGCGCCGCGGCCGGCAAGTCGGTCAGGGCCGCAGTTCCTCGGCTGTCCGAACTGCTCGCGCTACTCACCGGGGGGCGCCGGGTCCTGCTGGAGGTCAAGGGCGAGCACACCGCCGACCAGATCGAGGCGGTGGTACGAGCCTGCCGCGCGAGTGCACACCGGGCCACGGTGTTCCTGCAGTCGTTCGAGGTGGCCACGCTGGGGCTGCTGCGCGCGCTCGAGCCGCGCGCGCCGTTCGGACTGTTGGTGGACGGGTTCGACGACGACCCGGTCGGGCGGTGCAGGGACGTCGGCGCGCTGGCCTGCAACCCGGCCTACCGGGCGGTGCTCGACCGGCCGGCGATCGTCAGCGTTCTGCATGCCGCCGGGTTGTCAGTGTCGGTGTGGACAGCGGACGATCCCGCCGACTGGGCGGCCCTCACCAGGGCCGGGGTCGACGGGATCATCACCAACAGGCCCGCGGAGCTACTGCGCTGGCAGCGGCGCTCGACGGCGCGCTGAGCGGTGCGGGTCACGCCCTTCGACCACGCCGGCATGCCGCTCATCCACCTCCCAGTGGTTGACAGAGGATCGAGTCCCCGGTTATGTAGCCTGGCGGTTTGTCTGGTTGATGCCGTTATCCGCCGAAATGCAGCGCGTCAGATGGCGAGCACGCGCAGGCGTGCGGTCGACCGGACGTCATCTGGACAGGCCCGGCAACATCAGCGGAAGACGCTCACGGTCGAGGCCTCTCGACCGGCTCAGTTCAGGGAGGACCTCAGTTCAGGGAGGACCTCAGTTCAGGGAGGACCTCAGTTCAGGGAGGACCTCAGTTCAGGGAGGACCGATCACGCCCGGTCGCAACCGTTCCATCGCCACCCGCCGGATTCTGTGTCTCGTGCTGGCGCGGGAAGATGAGCCGTTCCGCGGGGAGACGCCCGGACAGCGAAGGGTGTGCGTACAGAACCGTCTCTTCGACGCGAAGGGCCTCAGCGCCTCGGTCGACCGGCAGCCCATTCCGGTGTCACAGGCCAGGTTCAGCATCGTGTCCCGCGACTTTCGGTTCACATCCGTGTCGGGCAATCCGGCCATCGGTAAGGCCGTTCCAGGACACAGCACCAGTCGCGGTGTGTGGCTACTGCTCGGCCCCTCCCGATCGGCGAGCACACGATCAGGTTTGCCGGCAGCTATCCGAATGCCGGTTTCTCGCTCTCGGTGACCTACTGCCTGACCGTCGCCTGACTGTCCGACCGAATCGCTGTCGCGGCGCTAGCCCGGCGATCGGGCCGGGTCAGGAAGCGAGCGCGGACCGGTTGCGGGTCCGGTGCTGGGCGGAGGCGACCGTGAATGCGCAGGTCATCGATTCGGCGGCGGACAGCACGTCGATCACCTCGTCCAGCGATACGGTCTCGGGAACGTCGACGGTCAACATCGGGGGCTCGAGGCCGGTGGCGGTGTTGGCGCCCAGCGCGCGCAGTTGTTCGATGATCGGAACGAGCTCGGCATCGGTGGTGGCCATGACGTGCAGGGTCGAGTGACCGCCACGCACCACGACGGTGCGAGCGACGAAGCCGATGCCGTCGTGGTCGACCGAGATCACGTCACCCCGGCTGATGTTCGTGACGAACCACGGCACTCCGACGATCTCGGCGAGATCGTGGGCGATCAGCTTTGCCTCGACCATCTCCGCCGGGTAGGGCGGCCATTCGTCATCGCCGACCAGCGGGAACATGACATCGACCACTGCTGCGGAGATCGAATCATCGGTCTGCGGATGCGACGCGATCGACACGCTGGCCTCGGCCGAGCGAATGGCCTGCGACGACAACACTGACATGTGGGACTCCTCGGCCGAATGATCACCGCTGCTTTCACAGCGGGACGCGACCGCCACTCGGCGGTCAATTGCCACAAGAGCACCACCCAGCGAAGATTGATACCCCGCGAAAGAAGGAAATTCGATACGTCGACCGCGGCGCCACAACCGCGGCGCCGGCGTCAGGCAGGCACGAACCGCGCGACGCACTCCACGTGATGGGTCTGCGGGAACGCGTCGAAGGCACGTAGCGTGTCCAGCCGGTAACCCGACGAGGCCAACGCAGCGGTGTCCCGACCGAGCGCTGCCGGGTCGCAGGCCACGTAGACAATGACCGCGGGCCCACGGGCCGAGATCTCCGAGCACATCGCTTGCCCCGCACCGGTTCTCGGTGGATCCAGCACCACAGCGTCTACGGCGCCGTCGATTTCGCCGATCGCCGCGTCCACCCGNCCCTGCCGCACCACCGCCTGCGGATGGCGGGCCAGGTTCGTCTCCGCCAGCGCGCAGGCGGCCGGGTCTGTTTCCACCAGCACCACGGACCCATTCGCACCGACAGCGCGGCAGAGGATCTCGGCCAACAGGCCGACGCCCCCGTACAGGTCCCAGGCGCGACCGCCGGCCAGCTCGATACCGTCCAGCGCATCGCCGACCGCCTGGCTCAACGTCTCGGCAGCGGCCAGGTGGACCTGCCAGAAACCGTCCGCGGCCACCGAGAACTCCCGTCCCGCAGCCTGTTCGGTGACCGTGGGAGCAGCCGATCCGGTCCAGACCGCCGTCAGTGTGCCGTCGCCCGCAGCCGTCAACGTCACTTCAGGGAGCCCGCCGGCGGTGGAGCGCGATCGCCGCGCGCGCGGCGTGCGTCCGTCCGGCGCGGCCGTGGCCGTGGCCGTGACGGCCTTTCGCACACCCGTCGGAATGTCGATCGATCCGGCCAGTTCGGTCAGACCCGGCACCGCGATCAGGCACGGCGCTGCCGCGTTGACTCCCTCGACTCGATGCGACCGGACCCGGCGCGGGCCGATTCGGCCCGCGTCGTCCAGTGCCCAGCGGACGCGGGTCCGCCAGCCGAAGCCGTCACCGGGCAGCGGCTCCACGGTGACGTCTCGCTCGACACCCGCCAGCCGGCGTAGCTGCTCGGCGATCACGAAGGACTTCAGCTCGCGCTGCAACTCCGGCTCGGCGTGCTGGAAGTCGCAACCACCGCACCCCTCCGGCCGGAAGTGCCCGCAGGGAGCGTCGACCCGGCGCGGATCGGCCCGCAGCACCCGGACTGCCTCCCCGCGGCAGAACGAGCCCCGACGCACTTCGGTGATCTTGACGATCACCCGCTCACCGGGCAGAGCGAGCCGGACGAAGATCACCCTCCCGTCGAAGCGGGCCACGCAATGCCCGCCGTGCGCGACCGGGCCGACGTCGACCTCGACCTGAAGTCCCGGGGCAAGATCGTCGGCTGACAATCCTCCGGCCGATCGGTCGGAGGATTGTCCGTCCGTCGGCAGAGCCGTCGGCGGATCCGTCGGCGGATCGTCAGCGGGCGGTTCGGACGCCGGCGACAAGGAAGCAACGGTCGTCGACGACCGGGCCGGCCGCTGTGCGGGAGTGGTCAATCGTCACCCGACCCGCCGCGGCCGTAGCCGGGTTCGTCGGTGGTGCCATCCGGCGGGACCACCGATCCGGGGAACCGGCCGCGGACGGAAGGCACCCGCTCCGCGCGCTCCCGGATCCGGGCGTCCCTGGCCTCGGACGAGGACAGCTGCCAGGGCACCGAGGTGACCATCACTCCGGGGGTGAACAGCAGCCGGCCCTTGAGCCGCAGCGCGGACTGGTTGTGCAGCAGGTGCTCCCACCAGTGGCCGACGACGTACTCGGGAATGAAGACCGTGACGATGTCGCGAGGGGCGTCCTTGCGGGTGCGGCGGACGTAGTCCAGCACCGGTTTGGTGATCTCCCGGTAGGGGGAGTCGATCACCTTGAGCGCAACCGGTATCTGCCGGTCCTCCCATTCCCGGGCCAAGTCGGCGGTTTCCTCCGGATCGACGTTGACCGTCACCGCTTCCAGGTAATCGGGGCGGGTGGCGCGGGCGTAGGCCAGCGCCCGCATAGTCGGAAGATGCAGCTTGGAGACCAGCACGATCGACCGCACCCGGCTCGGTAGCACGAGGTCGCCCTCGTCGGCCGCGATCTCCCTGGCGACCCGGTCGTAGTGCCGGTGAATGGCGCGCATCGTGACGTAGATGATCCCCATGGCGACGATCGCGATCCATGCGCCGGCGACGAACTTGGTGATCAGCACGATCACCAGGACGACCGCGGTGAAGCAGAAGCCGATTCCGTTGATGGCCTGGCTCCGCCGCATTCGTCGCCGAGCACCGGGGTCCCGCTCGCTGCGCAGCAGCTTGTTCCAGTGCCGGATCATGCCGAGCTGGGAGAAGGTGAACGAGACGAACACCCCGACGATGTAGAGCTGGATCAATGCACCGACGTCGGCTTGGAACGCGACGATCAGCACCAACGCGACGACGGCCAGGAAGACGATCCCGTTCGAGAACGCCAGCCGGTCGCCGCGGGTGTGCAGCTGGCGGGGCAGGTAGCGGTCCTGGGCGAGGATCGAGCCGAGCACCGGGAAGCCGTTGAACGCGGTGTTGCAGGCCAGCACCAGGATCAGGCCGGTGACGAAGGAAACGACGTAGAAGCCGATCGGGAAACTGGCGAACACGGTCTCGGCGATCTGCGCGATCAGCGTCTTCTGGTAATACCCGTCGGGAGCCCCGATCAGCTGCGTGGCCGGATCCTGTGCAAACTGCACACCGGTGATCAGCGTCAACGCCACCAGCCCCAGCATCATCGACACCGACAGCGCGGCCATCAGCGCGAGCGTGGTGGCGGCGTTGCGAGACTTGGGCTTCTTGAAGGCCGGAACGCCGTTGGAGATGGCCTCCACCCCGGTCAGCGCGGCCGACCCGGAGGAGAAAGACTTCGCCATCAGGAACACCAGCGACAGGCCGGTGAGCGCGGATTCGGCCTGCAGTTCGAAACTCGCACTCTGGGCCTGCAGGTCCGAGCCGGTGAAGTACTCCACGAAACCGGTGACGATCATCGCGAAGATCGAGAAGATGAACGCGTACACCGGGATGGCGAATGCGGATCCGGACTCCCGTATGCCACGCAGGTTGAGTGCCGAAATCAGCACGATGATGGCGATGGAGAACCACACCGGGTGGTCGCCGACGACCGGGATCGCCGAGCCGATGTTAGCCACCCCTGCGGCCGTCGACACGGCCACCGTCAGGATGTAGTCCACCAGCAGCGCACTGGCCACCAGCAGGCCGAATTTGGGACCGAGATTCTCGGTGACCACCTCGTAGTCGCCGCCACCGCTGGGATAGGCGTGCACGTTCTGCCGGTAGGACGCGACCACCACGATCATCACCAGCGCGACCAGGCCGGCGATCCACGGCGCATAGGCGTACGCGGCCAGGCCGGCCACCGACAGCACGGCGAAGATCTCACCGGGGGCGTACGCGACGCTGGACAGCGCATCCGAGGCGAACACCGGCAGCGCGATGCGTTTGGGCAGCAACGTGTGCGCCAACCGGTCACTACGGAACGGCCGGCCGACCAGCAGACGCTTGGCGGCAGTGGTCAGCTTGGACACAAAACCGGAGCCTACGGTGAGCAGGCGCCGCGGCGCACATGCGCAGGTCACCTCTGGGTAACGACCTGCGGACGGGCACGAGAACGTCCGTGGCGCGCGGCGCTCGCATCGGTGCGGCCGGCGAGCGGCGAGACGACTGTACGGTAACGCGGGGAAGCGTTGTAGGTTGCTACTCGCCGGCACCCGGCACTTCGGGCATCATCCGAGCCGAGCGGCCAGCCTAGACACGAGCACCAGCGAAGGGGCGCCGCCGTGCACATCGTGATCATGGGGTGCGGCCGGGTCGGATCGTCGCTGGCTCGCCAACTCGGTCGCGCGGGGCATTCGGTCGCGGTCATCGACCGGGATCCGGCGGCGTTCCGGCGACTGGGCGCCGATTTCCACGGCCAGCAGGTCACCGGTGTCGGCTTCGACCGGGACGTGCTGATCAGTGCCAGGATCAGCGAGGCGCATGCGTTCGCTGCGGTCTCTTCGGGCGACAACTCCAACATCATCGCGGCCAGGGTGGCCCGCGAGCAGTTCAACGTGGAAACCGTGGTGGCGCGGATCTACGACGCCAAGCGTGCGCAGGTGTACGAGCGGCTCGGCATCCCGACGGTGGCGACCGTGCCGTGGACGACCGACCGGTTGTTGCGCGCGATCATCCCGGAGGGGCTGATCAGCGAGTGGCGCGACCCTTCTGGCACCGTCACCATCGTCAACCTGCCCTACCACCGGCACTGGATCGGGCGGCCGCTGGCGGAGTTCGAGTCGGCCATCGGCGTGCACACCGCTTTCGTGGTGCGGTTCGGTCGTGGCCTGCTGCCGACCCAGGACACCGTTGTTCAGGAAGGTGACCTCATCTACGCATCGGTGCTGTCCAAGGACGTTCATGACGTCGGCGACAAGGCCGCGATCTCGCCCGTGGACGGTCCGTGATGAGGATCGCTGCTATCGACGCTGTGGGGGCCGGGTCGGTGGGTCGTTCCATCGCCTGCGAGGTCCCCGGCGACTGCCCGAGGGAGCACCTCCGATGAGAATCGCCATTGCGGGAGCCGGGTCGGTGGGTCGTTCCATCGCCGGGGAACTCGTTGAGAATGGCCACGAGGTCATGCTCATCGACCGGGATGCCGAGGCGATCAAGCCGGAGCGCATCGAGGCGGCGGAATGGGTGCTTGCCGATGCCTGCGAGGTCGCGCTGTTGGAGGACGCCGGACTGCAGACCTGCGACGTGGTGATCGCCTGCACGGGCGACGACAAGGTGAACCTGGTGGTGTCGCTGCTGGCCAAGACCGAATTC
>JGI20181J14860_1000202_pt1 | contig 11581 bp, 10 predicted proteins | sample NGESurdeep072012_5_FD_14860 | JGI IMG/M metagenome (IMG submission 14860) | reverse complement strand
CATGTCATCCCCCAGCCCGGACGACACGAAAATCACCGAGGCCCTACTCGACACGCTCGCCTACGCGGCCTGACCAGACGTCAAGACTGCGAAAGTCCACTGACGGTCTCCTTGTCGGAAGTGGCTCTGGGCTGATACCACTGTCGTCCGGCGGCGGTTCCCGCACCTGAGCACCGACTACTCGACCGGCGGCCGTGGGGTTACTCACCGAGGTTCAGGACGAGCGCACCATTGCGCGGAGTGGTGACAGCCCGGATGCTGATGCTTGCGCAGCCATCACTGCCCTGTCCGGGACAGCCGGCTGCCCATCATTGTCGATGGAGGACATCATGGGCCGCTACCTCGTTGTTGCTCACGAAACCGTCAGCAACCCCGTGCTGCTGAAACAACTCGGCCAGATCACCGCGTCAGATCAGCAGGCGGAATTCGTGCTGCTGGTCCCGGCCACCCGGGTGCGGCACCTGCTGTTCCGGCGGAAGCACCGATGAGGATGCCGGTGCGGCAGCCAACGAACTCGCGGAAAAGGCGCGAAAGCTGTTCGAGAACAAGGTCAATCTCGTCGACACCCGGGTCGGAGCCGAGTCTCCGGTGACGGCGATCGACGACGAGGTCAAGGCGCATCCGGGCTATACGGGATTCGTCATCTCCACCCTGCCGGAGGAGACATCCCGGTGGCTGAAAATGGACCTGCCGGAGGTCGTCAGGGCGAAATATGGACTGCCGGTTCGTCACGTGCAGGCCCCGCCCGACTGGTTCGGGCCCTATCGGGCCTGGTGGACCGGAACCTGAGCACGCTTTCCTCGGGACTTCTGGCGGCGAGGTCATCTCCAGCGACCCGGCCTGCGCGCGGATGAACGTGGCCATCCATGTGACGCATGTGACGCAAGTCAACGATTTCATGCGCGCCGGCGATGTTGATCCGCGCCGTCAACGGGTGCGCAATGCTGGACGGGGCGGTGAGGAGTTCAGGTGGCGGTCGGCAGGACAACCCGGTGATGGCCGGTGACTCGGTGTCCCGCGCGCCGCTCGGATTGTTCGTGGGTTTGAGCACCCTGGACGTCGTGCACCGGGTCCGGCGGGTTCCCGGGGCCAACGAGAAGGTGACCGCGCGGCGGCAGGACGTCGCTGCCGGTGGCCCGGCCGCCAACGCGGCTGTGGTATTCGCCGCCCTCGGCGGTGATGCGGTGCTGGTGACCGCGTTGGGGTCGGACCCGTTGGCGGGCTGCATTTCCGGCGAGCTGGCGGTGCGTGGNGTGCGGACGATCGACGTCACCCCCGACGATCCGGCGCCGCCGGCGATCTCGGCCGTCGCGGTCACCGAGCGCAGCGGGGAGCGTTCGGTGGTCTCGCCCGACGCCGCGGCGCGGTCGCTGCCGACGCCGGGGAAACTCGAGCAGCTGGTCGACGACGTTCTGGCGTCCGGCGCCGACGTCATGCTGATCGACGGGCATCATCCGGCGCTGGCACTCGCCGCCGCGCGGGCCGCGCGTCGTCGCGGGGTTCCGGTGCTCGTGGACGCGGGTCGGTGGAAGCCCGTGATGGCAGAGCTGCTTCCGATGGCCGACGAGGTGGTCTGCTCGGCGGATTTCCGGTGGCCGGGCACGGCCGGACCTGACGAGTCCGCGGCGGTCCTGCGGCAGCTACCGACCGCCCGCGCGGGACTGCAGCCCGATAATCTTCCGACCCCGCGGCTGGTGGCCGTCACGCACGGGGGGTCGCCGATCCAGTGGTGGCAGGGCGAGCGGTTCGGGTCGATCCCGGTGCCCGCCGTGGCGGCGGTGGACACCCTGGGTGCCGGCGACGCGATGCACGGGGCTTACGCCTTCCTGCGCACGGATCCCGTTCTGTCGGTGACCGACCGGCTCGCCGGGGCGGCAGCCGTGGCCGCCCTGCGCTGCTCGATCATCGGCCCGCGTGACTGGCTGGCCGAGCTGGCGTCGCTCACCCTCAGCGGACAGCGAAGCCTTGTCGACCATCCGCCCACAGGCCAGGACCAATCGTGAGTTCGTCGGCTGTCATCGAAGCGAGCCTGTTCGAGCTCGTGGAGCGGGCACGCGGGTTGGCGGTGCCGGGCGAGCGTCACATTCTGGGCATCGTCGGCGCGCCGGGCGCGGGAAAGTCAACGGTCGCGGCTCATGTCGTCGCTGCGCTCGGTCCCGAACTCGCCGTGCTGGTGGCGATGGACGGATTCCACCTGGCCAACGTCGTCCTGGAAACGCTGGGACGCCGCGACCGCAAGGGCGCNGTCGACACCTTCGACGCGCCGGGCTACGCGAACCTGCTCGAACGCCTGCATCGTTCCGCACTCGCGCCCGGCCGACCCGGTGCGACCGAGATCGTCTACGCGCCGGAATTCCGCCGGGAGATCGAGGAGGACATCGGCTGCGCGATTGCGGTGCCGCCCTCGATCCCGCTGGTGGTGACCGAGGGTAACTACCTCCTGCTCGACGACGGCGCGTGGATGCGTGCGCGAGCCTGTCTGGACGAGATCTGGTTCCTGTCGCCGGCCGACGAGCTCCGCCAACACCGCCTGGTGCGCAGGCACGAGGCTTTTGGCAAGAGCCCCGATGACGCCAAGGCGTGGGCGCTGGGCACCGACCAGCGCAACGCCGAGCTCATCGAGTCGACCGCCGGGCGGGCGAACCTGATCGTCCGCGTGGTGGAGGAGTGACCAACGCCGACGATGCTCTCGCCGTGTGTGCCGACCCGTTGCTGCAGCATGAGCAAGGCACCCGCGGGGTGAGCAAGGCACCCGCGGGGTGAGCAAGGCACCCGCGGCGTGAGCAAGGCACCCGCGGCGTGAGCAACAGACGGGAAGGTCCGAACGGCTACGGTGCGATCTCCCGGCCGCGCTGATCGCGGCCCGGGCCGCCGTAGGGGTAGTCGGCCGGCTGCGGGTCGCTGGCTTTGTCGAGGACAGCGGTCTCCGCGGCATCGAGATGGAGTCCGGCGGCAGACAGATTGCCCTGGAGTTGATCAAGGGTGCGTGCGCCGAGGATCACCGAGGTCACTGCGGGGCGGTCGACGAGCCAGGACAGCGCGACCTGCGCCATCGTCACCCCGCGCCGGTCGGCGACCTGCCGGACGGCGTCGACGACCGCCCAGGTCCGCTCCTGGACCGACCGACGGTCGTAGGCCTCGACCCCGCGCTCGGGGTTCTCGCCGAGCCGGGTTGCACCGGCGGGACGCGACTCCCGCGTGTACTTGCCGGTCAGCCAACCACCGCCCAACGGAGACCACGGCAGTAGCCCGAGACCGGCGTCCTGGCAGGACGCCACGATTTCCCACTCGACCTCGCGGACCAACATGTTGTACTGCGGCTGCAGGGTGACCGGCTGCTCGAGGCCGGCGGCTGCAGCGACCGCCACCGCCTTCTGCACCTGCCAGCCGGTGAAGTTCGACAGCCCGACGTACCTCACCTTGCCGGCCCTGACCATGTCGTCCAGCGTCTGCATCGTCTCGATCAGCGGGGTCACCGGGTCCCATGCGTGCACTTGGTAGAGGTCCACGCAATCGACACCCAATCGGCGCAACGAGTTGTCGAGCGCCTGCTGCAGGTGCCGGCGGGACAGCCCGACGTCGTTGACATCGGGGCCCATCGGGAACCGGCCCTTGGTCGCCAGGACGACCGTGTCCCGCTTGCGAGACGGCTGCGCGGCGAGCCAGCGGCCGACGAGTTCTTCGGAGACGCCCGCGGCGTAGACATCGGCGATGTCGATCAGGTTGCCGCCGGCCTCGACGTAGGCGTCGAGCTGGTCGCGGGTGCCGGCTTCGTCGGTCTCGGCGCCGAAGGTCATGGTGCCGAGCGAAAAGGTCGACACGGCGCATCCGCTGCGGCCGAGGGTGCGGTATTCCATGCGCACATCCTGCCCCTGCGATGAGAAAGCCGGCCACCTGCCGTCGTAGCTGTGTTGGTTCCCCCGGTCAGCGTGCTGTCCGAGGAAGCATGTCGGCGCGAGATCGGGACTGTCGGGGTGCCGTGCTGTACTCGCGGCGTCCCAGTCAGTTGTCGGGCAGTCAGTTGTCGGGCAGTCAGTTTCGTCAGCGTCAGTCCAGCAGATGTCCACCGAACGCTCCGCCATGAAAGGGCACCCGAGATGTTGCAACGACCGACCGCAGCCGGCCTTGACCGGTGGCTTCTTCATCCATTGGAGGCGTGATGGCCGCCGTCGAAGTTGAAGGATTGGTGAAGAAGTTCAAGGAGACGACGGCGCTCGCCGGGGTCGACCTTGCCGTCCCCGAGGGCACCGTGCTTGGCCTGCTGGGCCCGAACGGTGCCGGCAAGACCACCGTCGTGCGGATCCTGTCCACGCTGCTGAGGGCGGATGCCGGGTCGGCCCGGATCTTCGGCAAGGATGTCGTCGCGCACGCCGACGAAGTGCGATCGATGATCGGGCTCACCGGCCAGTACGCGGCCGTGGACGAATATCTGACCGGCCAGGAAAACCTGGAGATGATCGGGCGGCTGTACCACCTGACCAGGTCGGATTCGCGGCAACGCGCGACCACCCTGCTCGAACGATTCGACCTGGCCGACGCCGCCAGCCGCATCGCCAAGACCTACTCCGGCGGTATGCGCCGCCGGCTCGACATCGCTGCCTCGCTGATCGCCAGGCCACGGGTGCTGTTCCTGGACGAGCCCACCACCGGGCTCGACCCGCGCAGCCGCATCGGGATGTGGGAATTCATCGCGTCGCTGGTCTCCGAGGGGACGACCATCCTGCTGACCACCCAGTACCTGGAGGAGGCCGACCGGCTGGCCGACGGCATCGTGGTGATCGACCACGGGAAGGTCATCGCGCGGGGCACCGCCGACCAGCTCAAATCCCAGGTGGGTGGGCACCGGCTCGAGTTCACCGTGTCGGAGGCCGCCGAGTTGCCGACCCTGCGGGAACGGGTCGCGCCGTTGGGGGTCGACGAGCCGGTGATCGACGAGCAGTCCCGCTCACTGTCCCTGCCGGTACGCGGCGGAGCCGAGGTGCTGCGCGACGCGCTGCGGCTGCTGGACGACTCCGGGGTGACCCTGGTCGATGTCGGNCTGCGGCGTCCGGACCTGGACGACGTGTTCCTCATCCTGACCGGTCACGCCTCGGAAGCCCCATCCAGCAACGGCAGCGCGGGCGGCGGGTCGTCCGACGGTGCTGCACAGGCCCGATCCGACCGGCACGCCCTGAAGGGAGCGGACCAGTGACGACCCTCGCGCAGGCCGTCGGCGACGGCGCTGTCATCACCAAGCGGAACTTGCTCAAGATCAAGCGGGTGCCCGAACTCCTGGTGTTCGCCACCCTGTCGCCGATCATGTTCGTGCTGTTGTTCGCGTTCATCTTCGGCAGCGCGATCCCGCTGCCAGGGGTGGACTACAAGGAATTCCTGATGGCCGGGATCTTCACCCAGACGGTCGTCTTCGGCAGCACCATCACCGGCGCCAGCCTGGCCGAGGATCTACAGAAGGGGCTGATCGACCGGTTCCGGTCGCTGCCGATGGCCCGGTCCGCGGTGCTCGTCGGCCGGACCAACGCCGACATCGGCAACAACGTCGTCACCGTTTTCGTGATGGCGGTGACCGGGTTGCTGGTCGGCTGGCGGATCCGCACGTCGGTGCTCGAGGCGCTCGCGGCCTTCGGGTTGCTGCTGCTGTTCGCCTATGCGATCTCCTGGTTGATGGCCCTCGTCGGGCTGTCGGTGAAATCTCCGGAAGTGGTGCAGAACGCCTCGTTCATCATCATCTTCCCGTTGACGTTCATCGCGAACACCTTCGTGCCCACCGACAACTTCCCTCCGGCGCTGAAAGCTTTCGCGGACTGGAACCCGGTGTCGTCGGTGACCCTGGCAGCACGAGAACTGTTCGGCAACACCAGTCCCGCGCTTCCGCCGCCTGACATCTGGCCGGCGCAGCACCCAGTGGTCTATTCACTGATCTGGATCGTCGGAATCCTGGTGATCTTCGTGCCGTTGTCGGTGCGGAAGTACGAGTCGGTCGCCGGCCGGTAGTCAATGACCGGGCGGTGTTGATCGGCAGCGTGACCGGAATGCCCGGAATGCCCGGAATGCCATCGTCGCTACCGGGCCGCCGCCCCGGGCATGGACGGCGCGAGCGACGAAATGGGGCCGGCCCGAGAATGGACCGGGCCTACCGCTCTAAGGGCGCGGTGAACGATCCGACCGACGCCCGTCCGCTGGGAGCGGCAGAGACGATCACGATGTCGCGACTGTCGTTCCCGTTGAACAGCAAGGTGTCTGTGCCGGCGGCGGCATCGACATGGTCGTTACCGTCCCCGACGTTCCAGGTGAACTCGTCGGCGTCGTCGCCCAGGCTCACGGTGTGGTCACCGAGTCCGCCGGTCCCCCCGGTCGATCCCCGCACCTCCGATCCGGGTGTCGGCCGCCGACCCACCCTTGAAGGCGTCGCGGCCGTCACCGCCGAGGAATTCGCCCTTGGGCATGGGGCCGTTGGCTTCGTCGAACCGCAGCGTGTCGTTGCCCGCGCCACCCTCCAGGTGAACGACGGAGACGTTGGAGGCGGTCGCTGCGCCGCCCACCACCTGGGCATCGTTCAAGGTGATGACCCGGCGGGCGTGCGGCCCACCGTGAAGCTGTTGTTGCCCGCGTCGCCGACGACCTTCAGCACACCCTTCTCGAAGCTGATGGTGTCGCGGCATTGGCGGGCACGGCGAAAAGCACGCCGGCACAAGCAATACCGATGACGCCCCCGGTGGCCAGGAGCGATCTGCGCAGAGGCAGTTCGTGGTTGTTCATTGGATTCCCCCGAATTGCTGGTCAGTGATGAGATGTGTGGGTCGTTCGGTCGGCCGTGAAGCGCAGATTCCGCGGTGGATTCCCGATTGACTGCCGATGGATCCGTCGTCGACGGCTGCGTGAATGGGCGCTCATTCGCCTTCCTGCACGCGGTAGATCTCCGCTGTGTCGAACTGCGCTGGGTTGATGTGGTCGGTGGAGATGTCCTTGGCGAGCAGGCTGTAGGCCCTGCGGTGAACCGCGGCGGGAGCGGTGGCGTCCGGCGCGTCGACCAGGCAGAAGACCTTGCCGCGGGCCTCGTCGACCCAGTAGCGCAGGTAGTGGACATCCTGGCCGCCCTGCAACTTCACGGTGGCGGCGTGGGCGTGCGTGGCGTAGCGCAGGGCGAGCGTGTCGCCCATGCTGTACACGTCCATGAGCATTGGCATGAGACGTCCCCTCGGAGAGCCGGCTTTGTGCTGACTACTCCAGGAAAGCGTCCAGCCGTCCGTGCCACATCGGGAGTTCTGCCTAAGTTGGTCAGGCCGTTCGGAGGATCTGCTGGGCAGCCGCAGCGGCCCTTGACCGGGACGGCACCCCGAGCTTGCGGAGTACCGCCGAGACATGGTGCCCGACCGTCCGCTGCGAAAGCGTGAGTCGAGCGGCGATCTCGGCGTCGGACAGGCCGTCGACGAGGTACCCCAAGATCTCCAGCTGGCGGGCGGTGAGTCCGGCGGCGTTCACCCGCGCCGTGGCTCGCGGACCGCGCGGCACGGGTAACCCACGCATCGCCAGGTCGCGTCGGACGGCCTGGGCGCTGGCCGAGGCGCCGAGCCGGAGCAGTCCCGCCACGGCTTCGGAGGTCTCGGTGGGGCCGCCCGCCGCGAGCGCGAGCGCGGCCCAGAACGGCCGACCCAAATCCGCCCAGGCGTCGCTGGCCTCCCGCACCCGGCCGGAGCGCATCAGCGCGAACGGCGCGGGCAACGTGAACGGGACGCCCTCGATCGCACCGCCAAGAGCCCGCCACCAGGCCAACTCGGCGACGATCCACGGCTCCCAGGACTCGGCGCAGGCAATCCACACCTCGTCGGTGAGGCCGACGATGTCGGCTGCCCGCCCGGCGGTCCAGGCGGCCTCGGCCTGCAACAGCGCCACCGGCAGCAACCGCAGCGGCTCCGCTGTACCGCTGGCCAGCGCCTCGGCCTGCAACAGCGCCACCGGCAGCAACCGCAGCGGCTCCGCTGTACCGCTGGCCAGCGCGTGCAACTCGGCGAGCTCAGCGTCCGCAGTCGGGTCACCGCGGCGGATCGCCGCGAGGCCGGTGGCCAGCAGGGCGGGAATCCGGCTGACCGGCGAGATCTGCGGGTGCCGCAGCACGTCCTGGGCCAGACGCAGCGCGGTGTCGGTGTTGCCTTGCTCGAGCGACACCCCGGCCAGCCAGCCCGCCATGCACAGGCGCGACGTGTCGAGGTCGCGTTCGGTGCAGTAGGCCAATCCGACGCGGAGGGTCCGTTCTGCGTCGGTCAGCATTCGTTTGGCCGCCTGCAGCGCTCCGATGTTGCCCCATGCACGCGCCGCGTGCTCGTCCAGCCCGTCGGTCAGGGCGATGTCCAGCGACTCGTCGAGCCTGGCTCGCCCCTCCACCAGCTCGCCGCGCCGGAGCAGGGCGGTGCCGACGTTGGTGAGTGCGTGCGCCTCGACCCCGCGGTCACCCGCCGCCCGCGCCGCGTCGACCGCCCGCCGCCCCCACACCAGTGCCTCCTCGGTCGAACCGCCGAGCACCCGCAGGTTCGACATGTTGCTGTACGCCATGGCCAGATCGGCGCCCGCCCCGAGAGGTTCGAGCGTCGCGACCGCCGCCTCGGCGTACCGGTTGGCATCAGCGTTGCGGCCGACCAACCACGACAGCCGAGAGAGCCAGCGTTGATCAACGCCCAGCCGGCCCGCGTTACCCGCGGCTTTGCGCAGGGCGACGGCACCCTGGCGTGCCTCGAGTGCCTCGGCCGCGCGAGACGTCAGGTAGCACTCGTAGGACAACCGCTCCAACAGTCCTGCGCGGTCGGCAGCCGGTAGCGAGTCGCCGTACCCCAAAGCCGTCCGCAGATGCTCCGCCGCTTCCCGGTGGGAGCCAAGCCGGCTGGCCAGATCGGCTGCCCGCGGGGCGTGCAGGACGATGGCGCCACCCTCACCGCAGGCGACTGCATGCTCAGCGAGCCGGCGGTGGTCCTTGCTGCCTGCCGCGGTCAGCCGGACCAGCACCCGTCGGTGCAGGTCGACCCTGATGCCCGGCGGGAGCGCGTCGAGGATCGCCTGACGGGCCAACTCGTGGCGGAAAGCGACCGACGGCCCCCGGGCCAGCAGCACGCCGCCCTCGACGCACTCGTCCACGGATGCGGCCGGCTCGCCGGAAACCCTTCGCACCAGGGCGATCTCGGCCGTGCTGCCGATGACGGCGGCCGCTTCGAGCGCCCGTCGAGCGGCCCTCGTCAGCCGCGAGGCACGCGCCACCACGGCATCGCGGACCGTGGTCGGCAGGGTGGTGGTTCCGGCGGTCGGCACAGCGGCCAACACCTCGGTGACGAAGAACGGGTTCCCGTCGGTGCTGCGATGCAGAGCGGCGACGTCGACGTCGCGGTCCGACTCCCGCGCCAGCTCCGTGACCGCCGCTGCGGTGAGCAGCGGCAGCTGCATCCGGCTGACGGCGGCCGACGATGCAAGATCGCCCATGACGCCGGCCAGTGGGTGGGTGCGTCCGACTTCGTCGTCCCGAAAGGTCGCGATCACCACCACCGGCAGGCCGTCCATCCGCCGCCCGAGGTAGCGGACCAGATCCAGCGTGGCCTCGTCGGCCCAATGAATGTCCTCGAGCAGCAGCAGGGTCGGCGACCGTCCCAGGGCGGCGCGGGCCCGCGGAAACAGAGACGCACGGCGGACATCCGGGTCCTCGAGTTCGGCCTGCACGCCCAGCGCCTCGGCCACGTCGACCAGCGGTCCCAGCGCCCGAGGAGTGGCACCTGCGTCACACGCGCCGATCAGAATTCGCGCGCGGACGGCCACCCGCCGGGAGAATTCCCTGGCGACCGAGGACTTTCCGGCGCCACCCTCGCCGCCCAGAAACACGAAATGCCCGCGCCCGACCAGCGCCTCGGCCCAATATGAGCCCAACGCCGTCAGTTCAGCGTCCCGCTCGAGCAGCCGCACGGCCTCAGGTTAGGCCGGTTCCCGGAGATCGCGGACTGGTTTTCTCGACGCTGGTTGTGCGTGGCCTGCCGGGCAGCGGCTTCCGGTCCGGATCCTCCGGGAGAGTGCAGCGCCGGGAGAGTGCATGGTGCCGTTCCACACTGCGCCGCCCGGTTCACTGAGCGCCGCCTTGATGAGCTCGGCGCCAACATATGTCGGAGCCGAGAGGACGAAACTGGCGCCGAGTGGCCCGCGAGATCGCGTGAACCCCGACCCTGGGCGGTGCGGCTCAACGATTTCCAGGGCCAGGCCCGGCAGAAAGCGTTCGTCCGGGCTCGGGCGAATGTCGCGTGCGGCCCCGATGCGCTCAGGAAGCAACCGAGAGCTGGGCGAGCTTGTCCTGCGCAATCGCCGTCCACGGCGCGGAACCGCAGCGCCGGGCGAGCTCGAGCCCCGCGGCGTAGTGGGCCGCGGCGACCTCGCGCCGGCCCAACAACACCGCGAGGTCGCCGAGCGCGGTGTCCACCGGCCCGAGCGCGAACGCGCTGCCACCCACACCGCCGATCTGACCCTCGTAGTCCAGGAGCTCCTCGTACACCGACTCGGCTTCGGATCGTTCGGCCAGCACCGTCACGGTCATCGCCCGCATGGTCAGGAACAGCGAGCGGAAGAAGTCGCGACGCACCGGCCGGATCCGACGTCGCAGCTCGCGAGCTTCGGCGACCCGACCCTGCGCGGCCAGCGACATCGCCAGCAGGTCCCGCTCGACGTCCGGTGCCGAGCCGGTGTCGCGGATGGTCGACTCCAGCTCGCCCACCCGGCCCTGGGTGATGCGCATGGTCATCCAGGCGACGGCGATGATGCCGTCGGCGTCCACCGCGCCGCTCTGCCGGATCAGCTCACCGCCCTGCGAATACAGCTGCTCTGCCGCGTCGAGGTCCCCGGCGATGTGCGCCAGCATCCCGCGGTTCATCGCGACGATGCCCCGGGACTGTCGCCATCGGTAGCGCTCGACCAGCACCCCGGCGAGTTCGGTCTGCTCGCGGGCAACGTCGAGATCGACCCTGGCGCCGGCGACCTGGGCGGCTCCCAGATGACCGATCAGCGCGAAAACCGCCAGCCCGGGACGTCCGCCGATCTCGATCAACTCCAGCGCGATCCGCTGCCGGCGGTCCGGTTCCAGATCGGCGAGGATCACCGCGCTGAGCGCGTGCAGGGAGAGGCCGATCAGCACCGGATCGGCGGCCCGGCGGGCCAGGGATTCGGCCTCGGTGGCCGCCGCCAGCGAGCGGTCGTGGTCCTCCCCGCTGACCTCCGAAACCAGCGCGCAGAGCAGCCGGCACCGCGTTGCGTCGTCGAGATTGTCTGCGCGCAAGCATCTCTCGATGAGTGCGGTGACGCCGGAATCGATCGAGCCGTACTGCCGGTTCAGCCACGGGGTGGGCAGGTCCCACGCAGTCAGCACCCGGAAGACCAAATCGTCCCGGCCGGCATGCTCGGCGAGCAGCAGCGCCCGCCCACGGCTGGTCAGCGCATCCACGCCGGCACCGGCAGTCAGCTGTGAACGGCTCAACCGCGCCAGCAGCCGCACCCGCTCGGTCAACAGCCGTTCCACGCCGGCCGCGTCGCCGGCCGCGTCGCCGGCCGCGCCGTCAGGGGCGGGAGG
>JGI20181J14860_1000195_pt1 | contig 11929 bp, 13 predicted proteins | sample NGESurdeep072012_5_FD_14860 | JGI IMG/M metagenome (IMG submission 14860) | reverse complement strand
CGCACGGAGTCAGGCACGGAGTCAGGCACGGAGTCAGGCACGGAGTCAGGCACGGAGTCAGCCACCGCCCGCCCGACCGCCGGCGCGCGCCCCATCCCGGCCAGAGAGATCATCGCCGCCCAGGGTAGGCCCGCCGGGACTCCCGAATGCACAGGCGAGCCGGACACCTCTACGCTGACCTCTGATCGCCGGTCGCCGGCCTGAGAGGGGAGCACCCGTGGCATTCGGCCGCAAAGCGCGCAAGAAGAAGCCTGTCAAGCCACCCAAGCAGTCGGCGCGGCCCGGGTTCTTCACGATGGTGACCGACCCTCGGACGGTGCTGCGGGTCGTCACCGCGATCAGAGTGGCCGGCCCGTTGGTTGCCGCGGGGGCCATGCAGGCCTCGACATCCGTCCGCGGCCTGTTGGACGAGCAACGTGCCAAGCATCTGGGCGTGCCCGTCGACGACGTGGCCGCCTACAAGGGCCCGACAGGTCCGGCGCGGGCACGGATCGCGGGGTTGTCGTCGGCCATCGACGAGCTCCGCGCGCGCCGCAGCGGGGACACGGCGGTCATCCGTTTCGCCGACACCGCGACCACCCGACTGACCGACCTGACAGCGGCAGTTGATGCGACGGTCTCGATGCCGCCTGGTACCCGCGGCGCGGCACTGCGCGCCGTCAACAGCGATCTGGACAGGGTGGACGCCGAGTTGATGACGTTCCTGGTCGGTCCACGCAGCTCCTGAGGCGCTCTTCCGCTCTCGGAAACCTCGCGGCACCCCAGATTGGGGAATCGTCACCGTGCGACGCGGTCAGCTAGCCTGACGCCGTGCGAGCGCCGACCTCCCCGCGCTGGCGGATGCTGCGAGCCTCGGTGTTCGCAGTCGTCGCCACGTCGCTGGCTGCGATCGGTCACGTGAACGGCGGTGGGCACGCACCCGATCCGGCGATCCTGATCGTGCTGGCCGCGCTGGTCGGGGCGAGCGTGTCCGGGTTGGCCGATCGGCGCCTCAGCGGGCTGCAGATCACCGCGATGCTGGCCGCCAGCCAGGTCGGCTTCCACCTGCTGTTCGAGGTGACGGCCCATCAGTCGGGTCCCGTCGACGTCGCGCGGATGGTCTCGTTCCACCTGTTCGCCGCTGCCGCTTCCGCGTGGCTGATGACGGTCGGTGAAAGTGCGCTCTTCCGGCTCTTCGCCGCGCTGCACCGGCTGATCGTCCGGCTCCGGGTGGCGGCCCCGATCTGCGTCGCTCCGAGCTGGACCGCCATCCTGGTCGATCACTCGTGTCCCGGGCAGCGCCGCTCGCTGGCCGCCTCTGTCACCCGGCGGGGTCCGCCCGTCGCGCTGCGCACCGCCGGCCACTCGGCCGGCTGATTACTCGGACGGCACCGTCAGGTCCGGGTGCGTTCTTCCATGCCGTGATCCTGCTGTCCGATCGGCCCACCAGGCGTCGCCTGACGCTGATCACGACACGCGCTCACGACGGCAAACGCCCAGGGCTGCCGGGTACGTTGCCGCGTCGAGCCCCCCACGAAACCACTGCAAGAAGGCTTCCTCATGCTCAAGAAACCAGCTCGCGGGCTTCGCCTGCGGCGCTTGCTGACCCTTGTCACCCTCACCGCGGTCACCCTGATCGCCGGCGCTGGTGCCGCCGCGGCCCACGTCACCGTCAACCCATCGAGCGCCCCCGCAGGCGATTTCACCAAGCTCACCTTTCGGGTTCCCAACGAATCCGACACCGCCGGCACGGTCGCCGTCACGGTGACGCTGCCGACCGACCATCCCTTTGCCTTCGTCTCGGTCAAGCAGGTGCCCGGATGGACGGTGACACCGACTAAGCAGACGCTCGCGGCACCGGTCACCGAGGGTGACCTCACCATCGAGGAAGCCGTCACCTCGGTGACCTGGACCGCCCAGGCCGGCAACCGGATCGGGCCCGGTGAGTTCGCCGAGTTCGAGATCTCCGCCGGACCCGTGCCGGACGTCGCATCGCTGGAATTTCCCACCACCCAGACCTACGACGACGGCACCGTCGTCGAATGGAACGAGCCGACGCCGGCGTCCGGCGAGGAACCAGAACACCCGGCGCCGACGTTGACCGTCGCGGCCGCAGGCGACGCCGAGGATTCGCACAGCGACGAGACCGCGGCGGCCTCGACCGAGGTCGAGGTGAGCGCCGCGACCGTGTCGGCGGCGTCGGCCACCGGCGAGCCATCAGGAGGATCCGACAGCACGGCGGTGATTCTGGCGGTCATCGGGATCGTGGTGGCGGCGGCGGCATTGCTGACCGCCGCAGTCGCGCTGCGCCGCCGTCCGAGCACCGGGGAGAAGACGTGATCATCACCATGGGCGCGTCCACACCGCGCCGGCGTCCGGCCCTGCGGATCGGCCTGGTCGCAGTGCTGACTGCACTCGCGGCGGTCGGGTTCGCCGGACCGGCGGCCGCGCACGACGTGCTGATCAGCAGCGATCCCGCGGACGGATCGACCGTGCAGACCGCGCCGGCGACGGTCACCCTCACCTTCGACCAGCCGGTGCAGAACTTCGAACCGGTGGTCACGATGACCGGACCGGAGGGCCAGTCGTACCAGAGCGGGTCGCCGACGGTGGACAGCACGGTCGTCACCAGCGCGGTCGGCGAGATCACCCAGGCAGGCGAGTACGTCATCGCCTTCCGGGTCGTCTCTGCCGACGGCCACCCGGTGACGGGCGAGGTCAAGTTCCAGTTCGCCGGCGCCGCCTTGGCGGTGGAATCGACCGGGGCCGGCTCCGCGGCGACCGGCACGTCCGCGGCTGCGCCAGCGCCCGCGGCAACGTCGTCGGCGGCGGCGGCGCCACCATCGGCGACGGTGTCCACCGCGGCGGTGGGGCCGGCCGGCTCGTCATCGGGACTGTCCGGATGGGTGTGGGCCGCGCTCGCCCTGGCGGCCGTGCTGATCATCGCGGCGATCGTGGTGGTCCTCCGCCGGCCGCGCCCGTCCGGCTGAGCCGGCGCCCTCAGGTCAGCTGGGAAGCGGGGAGGTTCGGGTCGGCGCCGGTCAGCCGGACCGACTCGTCCCACAACCACCGCGCCGCGTCCGCGTCGGTCGCCACCTTGGAAAGGGTCGCGGCCGCCGGCGCGCCGCGGCCCAGCCTGCTCGGCCCGATGAACTCCCCGCCGGTCAGCTCCGGCGCCGTCGCCGCGTAGAGCTGCGCGCGGGCGCCCTGCGCCGGCGAGGAACCGAGGATCGCGGTGGCGCGGCGGGCGAGCAACACCGACCGTCCGGCGCCGTCGTCCGGTTGGCTCTCCGCGGTCGCCGACCAGCCCGGATGGGCCAACACCGACACCAGACCACGACCCGGCGCAGCACCGGGCGCCCGACCGATCATGCTCGCGCGACGGTGCAGTTCCTGGCTGGAGAGTGCGACCGCGAGCTTGGACTGCCCGTAGGCACGCATCGGCGAGTACTCGCCGGTCAGCCCCAACCCGCGGTCGAGCGGACCGACCCTGGCGTACGTCAGTGACGTCACCGAAACGACCCGAGCTCCACCGGCCGAGCGACCCAGCGCCGGCAGCAGCCCGACGGTGAGCGCGAAATGGCCGAGATGATTCACCCCCATCTGGCGTTCGAACCCTGCCGGGGTCAGCTCCCGTCGGGGTACCATCATGACCCCGGCGTTGAGCATCAGCACGTCCACCGGTTCGGGCTCCTCGACCAGACCGGAGGCGAAGTCACGGACCGACGCGAGTTCGGCCAGGTCCATGTGGATCACCCGGAGTTTCGCGTCCGGAACCTGCTCTCGGATCCGTTGCGCGGCGGCTTGTCCTCGGTCCAGGTCGCGGACCGCCATCACCACCTCTGCACCGGCGTTGACCAGGGCCAGCGTGGAGACATAACCGAGGCCGGTGTTCGCGCCGGTGACGACCGCCCGGCGCCCCCATTGGTCGGCGACCTCCAGATGGCGCCACCGGTCGATCACGACCGTTCCTGCATCGGCATGATCACTTCACGGACGATCAGCATGATCGCCGCGGCCACCGGCACGGCCAGGATCGCTCCGGTGACGCCGAGCAGTGAGGCACCGATCAGGATCGCGACGACGACGGCGCCGGTGGAGATCTCGACGGTGCGGCGCATCACCCTGGGATACAACCAGTACGCCTCGAAAAGGTGCTGGCACAGGTAGAACACCCCGGCGATGATGCCGATGGCCAGCGACTGGGTGAAGCCGAGCAGGGTCATCGAGACGCCGATGATGATCGGGCCGACCACCGGGATGAAGTCGAGCACCGCGGCGCCGAGCGCGATCGCCCACGGATAGGGCAGGCCGATGATGAAGGCGAAGATGCCCGCGATCAGCCCGGCCTGGATCGCGATGATCGTCGCGCCCGAGAGGTAACCGCCCATCTGCTTGAGCACGCGGTCGCTGAGTTCGATCACCCGCGGCCGGCGGGTGGCGGGCACCAACCGGTAGGCCGCGGCCTTGATCCGCGGGAACCCGGCCAGGAAGTACAGGGTCAGGATCAGGATGATCACCAGGTCGAGGAACACCGAGGCCACCGTGACGCTGGCGGTGAGGAGCCCGCCCGCGGCCCCGCTGCCCACGTTCTGCACGATGTTGGAGTTGCGCAGCGCGTTGAGCAACTGGAACCGCTGGTCCAGGTTCTGGATGGTCGGGTTCTCCTGCAGGCTCTCGATCAGCTGCGGCACCGACCCGACGAACGAGCCTACCTCGTTGACGATCGGCGGCACGATCGCGTAGATCGCCGCGGCGATGACCGCCAGCAGCGCCAGGAACACCGTCGCCACCGCGCCTCCCCGCCGCAGGCCGTTCCGTTCGAGCAGGCTGACCAGTGGGTCCAGCCCGATCGACAACAACGTCGCGATGGCGAGCAGGACGAGCGTGTCGCGAATGGTGTCCAGCATGAGGTAAGTGACGTACGCGATGAGCACGCCGAGTCCGCCGAAGAATCCCCAGTTGAACGGCGAGTGGTATGGGTGGTCGCGGGAGTCCCCACCCGCGACCGCGGTCTCCGCGGCCTGGGCGCTCGCAGTGGCGGCGGCCGCGGCGGCCTCGGTCGCCCGCACCGCCCGTTCGGACATCATCCGAGTGGACAGCGTGGTCAGCGAGGCGAGCAGACCGGCCCGGCGGCGGCCCTGTTGATCGTCGCGATCGTGACCGCCCGGTGCCCCCGATCCCGGTGGTGAGCCGTCGACGGCGGGGCCGCCTGATGCGGCGCCCGCGGGCTGCGGCTCGCGCGAATCATCACCGAACGCGTCCAGTGCGTCGTCGAGCGCCGCCTGCCAGGCGGCGGCTTGCTCGTCAAGACTGCCGGCGCTCGAGCCCGATGAGCCGTCGGCAGCACCCGGAACGACCCGTGACGAAGAAGCCGGGGCTGCGGCCGGATCCTCCGAGGACGAGTCCTCCGGCGCCGGATGCTCGGTCGAGGACGGCGTGGCTTCAGGGTCTGGCCGACCGGGTGAGCCGGGCACAGCGCCCGATTCGCCCGGGGCCGGACCCGTCATGCCGAGGCGACCAGGTCTTCGTAACCCGGGTGGTGCTCGGTGATCCACCAGTTCACGTACGGGCAGGTCGGGATCACTGTCACGCCCTCGGCGCGAGCGGTGTCCAGCGTGGCCTTGACCAGGTCCGATGCGACGCCATAACCGCGGGAGGCCGGTTCCGTGTAGGTGTGCACGATGTTCCACTTGCCCGGCAGCCGGCGGTAGTCCAGCACCGCCACTTCGTTGCCGTCGATGAGCAGGCGGAACCGGCCGAGCTCGGCGAGGTGTTCGACGACCTGGGTGCGCGTCGGTCCTGCGCCCAAGGGCTCCAATTTCGAAATGTCCAGCGTGCCTGGCTCAGCCGCCTGATCGGTCATTCCCCGATCCCTTCTGCGTTGTTGTGCGAGCGGGTGTCGCCGATACCGATCGTGGCACATTCCCCTGACACCAGCCGCGCCGAGGGCCGGTAATGGCCCGGCTGGCACCTGCGACCTGCTCGCGGACCGGACGCAGCGTTTTCCTGCGCCGGTTCGACGGCGGACGGCTCTAGCGAGGTTCGCCGGATCATCGGTCGCCTCGATCGTGGATTCTTGACCTCCGGATGGCCGTCGCAGTGTCCGAGATACACGACGACGCAGCGCGATGGACCGCCGCTTCAGCACCACATGCCTCCCGTGCACTGGTCGGCTGCTGTGCGGGAGATCCTGCAGCGGCTTCACCCGCTCGGGTTGGATCTCGTCGAGCAAGCCGAGGTCCCGTCACAGATGACCCGATCGCCGCGGCGAACCGAGCCGCCCGCGGGATCACCCACCGAGGATGAGTCGTCTTCACCTGACGAATGTCACTGTGGACCACAAGACAGGGAACACCCGCGACGCGCTTGTGACCAGAGCGTCCAGGCCAGCAGGGTGCGGTCGCGGGTCCGACGAGGGGTGGACTGAACGGTGAGCCCGAGTTCGCTGTGGACTCTCCTGCTGGTGATGACCGTTGCCGCGTTGGCACCGATCATCTCCCGCCTCGTACCGGGTCGGCCGCCGCAGGTGTTGTTCCTGATCCTCGGCGGCATCGTCATCGGACCCCACGCGTTCGGCTTCGCGGACTCAGGCGACATCGAACTCCTCGCCGGACTGGGGCTGGGGTTCCTGTTTCTCCTCGCGGGACACGAGTTGGACCCACAGTTGCTGCGGGAGAAGGCCGGACAGCAGGCCCTCGTCGCCTGGACGATCAGCACCGTGCTGGCAGTCCTGGTCGTCGGTGGCCTCGCGGCGATCGGATTTGTGCAAGCGTTCGTACCGGTGTCGATCGCGTTGACCACCACCGCACTCGGCACGCTGCTCCCGATCCTGCGCGACCAGAACCTGCTGACCGGCACGTTCGGCCGCTTCATCTTCGCCGCCGGCGCTGCCGGGGAACTCTTTCCGATCCTGGCGATCTCGCTCTTCCTCGGCGCCTACAAGACCTGGTGGGAGGCGCTCATCATCGCCTCGATCGCCGGCCTGGCGTTCGTGCTCGCGTGGCTGACCCGATTGCTTTCCGGAACCCGCGTAGCGGCAATCATCGGCGAGAACAAACACGCCACCTCACAGTCGACGCTGCGCATCACGGTGGTCCTGCTGGTCGGTCTGCTGCTCATCACGCAGAAGTTCGGAGTCGAGGCCGCGCTGGGAGCATTCTTCGCGGGCATGGTGCTGCGGCGTACCTCAACCACGGACGACAACAGCGAATTCGAGGAGAAGCTGGACGCCGTTGGGTACGGCTTCTTCATCCCCGTCTTCTTCGTCAGTTCCGGCATGGCCCTTGATCTGCAGTCCATCGTGGAGAACCCACTCCGGCTGCTGGTGTTCTTCGTGCTGCTGCTCGCAGTGCGCGGTGCACCCGCGCTGCTGGTCTACCGCAAGTCCCTCGCGCTGAGGGAGCGTTTCGAGATGGTGTTCCTGACGGCCACGGCGCTGCCGCTCCTCGTCGCGCTGTCCGAGATCGGTATCGATTCCGGTGTGATGCTGCCGCAGAACGCGGCGGCGCTCGTCGGTGCCGGCGTCCTTTCCGTCGCCGTTTTCCCGTTGATCGCGATCCGCATCCATCGCCCGTCAGGTCCGATGGTGGCTCGCGAGAGCGCTGCCGAGGCGCCGACAAAGCCCCCACCGACGAAGCCCCCACCGACCAGCCCTCCGGCCTTGTCCTGACCATCCCGACGCGGTCACCGGCCCGCAGACCCGACGGCCAACGGGTTGTCCACGGTGCAGCAACTGTGCGCGATCTGGGCGTGCGGGGCGTCACCGTTGAGTGATAGCGCCAACTCCGACTCGGCTCCGGTTTTGAGGTCTCGGCTCCGACACATGTTGGCGCTCAGTGGTGAAAAGCGGGGCTCAGTGGTGATGGCCACGGGAATGGCCTCGGCCAACGGGGCATCGGACGAGGTGATCACCTCGGCGCGGCGGCGGGCGGTGATCCGGAACCAGACCAGTAGCGATCGACGGCCCGTCGGCCAGGGCTCCGCCACGACGAGCGAGGAATTCCGCGTTCGGCCGGCACGACAAACGGGAACAGACATCGGGGTGACGCCGACGCCAAGGCCCAGGTGGACGGAAGGCGCGCGGGCGCGTGTACCCCGCCCGGCCGTGGCGTCGGCATCATGACGGTCGGCGCGTGGGGAAACGGCGCGACGACACCGAGGTTCCCACGGCGCACCTGCTACCGGGAACGAAGAGTTGTGGCAGCTCTAGTGCAGGGCAAGAACGTCGCCATAGTCGCGGCGGACAGCGTCGAAACGAGAGCAGCAGTCAAGCAGCCGTCCATCTTACAAACGGGCCAACAGTTCGGCCTTCTTCGCGGCGAATTCGGCCTCGGTGACAAACCCCTTGTCGCGCAACGATGCCAGCGTCTCGATCGCAGCGCCGATCTCCGCGGCACTGGTGACGATCCCGGACGCGGCGGGCGCCGGAGGCGACGCGGGTGCCGGCGGCGGAACCACCGCGGCCGACGGCGCCGGGGGTGTCGCGGCGGGAGCGGGCCCAGCCGGACGGGGTGGCGCCGTTGCCCGGACCGGCGGCGTAGCGACGGGTGAACCGGCGGCGGGCGAGGATTCAACTGCCGCTCCGGCAGCAGCCGGGGACGGGGTCCCGCCTGTCACCACCGGCAGCGTATCCACCGTGAAAGTGCCGTGCTGGCTGGAGAACTCGAGCGAACCGCGGCCGCCCTGCTGCTGTTGAACGCCGGAGATCGCGTGGTCCAGCGTGTCGTACAGGGTGATCGCGCCGCTCCGCCGGATGGCCAGCCGCCGCGGTCCGGGGAAATAGGCATAGGAGGCGTCGTTCTGCCCGCCCGACGAACTCGGGCGTCCCAACCCCTCAGGCCACCAGGCCTGACCCCCGAAACTCCCGAACCCAGCGGACCCAGGCTCCGGGGGCCGGACCAGCACGCCTCCGGAGGCCAGCAGCGCCGAGAGTTCCGAGCAGATGCCGCTGACGGTTGACTGCAGGCCGGGGTTGAACATGTCCCCGACCATGGTCATCCCGCCGCGCATCCACTGCCCGTTGCCGCCCAGTTCCGGATGGGAGAACTGCGCCATCGCGCCGCCCCCACGGGCGACGGCGTCCAGCAGCGTCCTCACCGCGCCGTCGCTCACCCGGTAACGCGCGGCGAGATCGGCGACGGCGGATTCACCGGCCGGAGTCAGAGGTGCACTCATCTTGGCTCCCATCGTGATGGCAAAGGTCAGGCTACCGGCGTTGTTTGCCGACCAATTCCCCTCCTCGGACGGGCGCTCGTTCGCCCCCGAGCCTCTTCTCACCCCCATCGTGGGAGGCGCGGCACCGCGTAGAGGGGCACAGTAGATGCGTCCCGATTGATCGGAATGATGGGGAGCAGCTCACAATGTCAGCCAAGGTGATCGCACATCCGAGTGTCACGGATCGGCGCGCGCAGGGAGCCGACGCACGGATCCAGACTCCTCCGGAGGCACACACGGGATGGTCGCCGGCAGCCGACCGCCCTGACCCGGTGGCACTGCTCGAGGAACAGAACGTGACGCGGGAGCCCGACCTGGTGCCGGTCCGGCACGGCCGGATGATGGTCTCGCCGTTCACCTTCTACCGCGGCGCGGCGAAGATCATGGCCACCGATCTCGCGGCGACACCGACAGCGGGGCTGATCACCCAACTCTGCGGGGACGCGCACCTGTCGAATTTCGGCGTGTTCGCCTCGCCCGAGCGGGAATTGCTGTTCGACCTGAATGACTTCGACGAGACGCTGCCCGGGCCGTTCGAATACGACGTGAAGCGGATGGCAGCCAGTTTCACCATCGCGGCACGCAACAACGGCCTGACCAAGGCGGAGAGCGGGTCCGTCACGCAGGCGTCGGTGCGGGCCTACCGGGAGGCGATGGCCCAGTTCGCCGAGATGGGCACGATGGAGCTCTGGTACACGAGTAAGTCCGCGACCGAAATGCAGGCCGCACTGAGCAAGCTCGCCGCCGAAACCACCAGCAGTGCAAGGGGTGTGAAGACCCGGAAGAAGGCAAAGGGCGGCGGCAAGGTCAGCAAGGACGCGAAGGCCGTTAAGGACAAGGGCAAGCCANCACCCGGAAGCATCGCCTGGGCGGCCAGGCAGGCGGACAAGAACATCCGCAAGGCGCAGGCCCGGGACAGCCTGCAGGCCCTGTCCAAGCTCGGCGAGGTGGTCGACGGGAAGTACCGCATCGTCAGCCAACCGCCGATCGTGGTCCCCGTTCGTGACCTGCAGGAGCAGTACGGCATGAACGAAGCGGACGTTGCCAAGGCGTTGCACGACCAGTTCCGGGACTACCGTGCCACGCTGCAGGACGATCGCAGGCACCTGCTGGAGAGATTCGAGATCATCGACATGGCACGCAAGGTCGTCGGCGTCGGTAGCGTCGGCACCAGGGCGTTCATCGTGCTGTTGCAGGGCCGCGACGCGCAGGACCCGCTGTTCCTGCAGGTCAAGGAGGCGACCAGATCAGTCCTGGAGGACCATCTGCCGAAGAGCCGCTACCGCAACCCCGGCGAACGGGTGGTGCAGGGGCAACGGATGATGCAGGCGGCCAGTGACATCTTCCTCGGCTGGACGAAGGGCGTACAGGCCAACCGTTACCTGTACTGGCGACAGCTGCGGGACATGAAGGGTTCGGCGCTGGTCGACACCATGTCCGCCTTGATGCTGGAGTACTACGCCGGGCTCTGCGGCTGGACCCTGGCCCGCGCGCACGCCCGCGCCGGTGACGCCATCGCCATTGACGCCTACCTCGGCACCGCCGACGACTTCGACATCGCGATCACCGATTTCTCCCAGCGGTACGCCGACCAGAACGAGGCGGACTACCAGGCGTTCGTCGACGCGGTCCGCAGCGGCCGGATACCCGCCGTCGAGGGTCTGTGACGACGGCGTTCCCGGATAGCTGCGCCTCGTCGGGCCTGGCAGCTCAGGCCGACCATGGCCGCCGCAGCAGCGCCGGGGTCCGTTCGTCCGCCTTGGTACGCGGTTCGATCTGGAGTTCGGTCGCCGCCAGCCCGCGAGCGTGGAGCAGGTCCAGGATGACGCGGAGTTCCTCTCGGTCGGGCACGGCACCGGCGAGCACGGTGACGGTAGGCACCGTCGTGGTCGCAAAGCCGGACAGGGTGGACGCCAGCACCGGCCCGATCTGGCCTGCGACGACGATCTCGTAGTCGCGCGCGGTGGTGCTTCCTGTCGGTGGGGTGCTCATAGTTGCCGAATCCCACGCAGTTCGATGCCCCAACTGTGTAGTCGGTTGATGATTCCGATCAGTGCGGCCTGGTCCTGGACCGGGCCCCGGAGCACGGTGTCGACGGCCTGACTGACCACGTGCACGTTCTCCAATTCCTCGAGCACGTCAGCGGGCACGGGGCCGACGACCCGGATCTCGAACTCCACCGCTGTCATATCTTGACCCCCGAACACCGGCCAACACGCTTCCTTGCCGCGACCATCCCACTCCCCGGCTGCGGCCGGATCATCCGAACCGGATGGGAAGTCGGGACCTAAGGCCGTAGCCGGGCCACCGTGTCCGGACGCAACCTGTGGGTGCCGTTCGCCGGGGTGCCCGGCGGACGTGGTTGGGCCAACGGATCGTGGGAGAACGTTTGATGCGGGACGACCAGGTCACCCGCCTGCTCAGACTGCGGGCGGCGCCCCCGGCGGTTTCCCCGGGCTTCGTGCGGCGACCGCACCTGGAGGACCGCATCACGGCCGCCGTCCGTGGTCCGGTGACGCTGGTGAGCGCTGGTCCGGGTTACGGCAAGACGCTCACCCTGGCGTCCTGGGGCCCGCGGGGGCAGGGCTCCCGGCCCGGTGGCATGGCTGGCGATGGACGAAACAGATAACCACGTGCAGTCGTTCTGGTCCGACGTGCTGGGTGCGCTCGCGGTGGTCGACATCGTTCCCGCCGACAGCGCGCTCAGGCATATGACCCCCGCCGCGGCGTTCGG
>JGI20181J14860_1000194_pt1 | contig 11949 bp, 11 predicted proteins | sample NGESurdeep072012_5_FD_14860 | JGI IMG/M metagenome (IMG submission 14860) | reverse complement strand
CTTGGTCAGTTTCGGGTAATCCTGCTCCGACTGTTACCATAGATAATGGTGTCGGAGACGTAACCGCCCTGACTTCAAAGGCAGTTTCTCCGAGTCAGACTACCACATACACTCTGAATGCACAGAATGGCCAGGGAACAGCTACTGCTACGGCAACAGTCACTGTGTCTACTTCGCCTCCCCAGACGATCTTTACCACCCAAACACCGGCCGGTTATGAAACAGATGGTGCCAGTGTCAACTATGAATTGGGATCAAGGTTTACGTCAACAGTGAACGGACAGATCGCAGCGATCAGATTTTACAAAGCTCCGAGTGAAAGCGGCACGCATACCGGACGGATCTGGAATGCCTCAGCCCAGCAGCTTGCATCTGTAGTATTTTCAGGAGAGACCGCGTCCGGATGGCAGGAACAAGCATTAACTACCCAACTCGCTATTACCGCCAACACTGAATACATGGTCACAGTAAATACAGGTAATACATACTACTCGGCCACAGACGGTGGCCTGAACTCGCAGATAGCCAATGGGTACCTAGAGACAATCGTCGGCAGCAATGGCAGATACGGTCCTGTCGGAACATATCCGACAAACTCGTGGCAGAATTCTAACTACTTTCGGGATGTAATCTTCACACAATAGCGTTCCCCAAACTCCACTTCGTCATCCCCCTTGGCCGAGCGGGATTAGGTTCGCAAAGGTGTGCCCCGCCCATCGCCACACGCTGCGCGTCCCTCCCACGATGGCCCCAACGCGCGGGTGAGGTTGAGCGGGTGTGCCGACCCCGCGACTCACTAGTTGGTGTTTCTGATGATTGATTGACTTTTTCGAGGCCGACGCGCCCACGGGCGACCTTGGCCAGGATCTGCTCCGCGGTGGCGGTCCAGACGAAGGGTGGTGCCCTCGGCGTTGTGCGCGTTCAGGTATTCCTGGATCTTGGCGATGAGATCGGGGTGCGTTAGGACCCGTTCGAGAAGCCTCACCTACCACGCGGGCGACCTCATGCCGCTCGAGAAGGTCATCCGTGCCCGGCAGGCGTACGTGCCCCAGGTGATCGAGCACGCAGTAGCCTGGGAAGACAATTGCCCGAGACAGGTTGCACTGACGCGGAATCCCCGTCACCGAAAGGCGGTGACGGGGTCGCGTGACGTAGTGGACTTACGCGACGATGTACCCCGCAACATCGACGATGATGTCAGCCTGCCCCGACGCGCCGTTGAAGATTGCGATCTTACCGCTCGCCGACAATTTGACGGTCACCTCAGTGGACACGTTGTACCAGTTGTAACTGACCTGAGATACCTCCGGCATCGCCACGTCAGTCGGGTACACCGTGACGTAACCGCCACCGTGGGAGTACCACGGCGACGGGACCACGGTGATGGACAGAATCGCACCGGACGCGTTGAGTACCGGGACGCCGCATTGGGGACCGACGATCATGAGATACTCGGTCTCGTAGGCGTAGAAGGTGGACAGCGTCGTCCCGTTGCGGGAGTCCGCGACGCGGCATGGTGCCAGCATGACGACGCCGCCGGAGTTGACAGTTGCGGCGCTCGTGGTGGCGCTGGCCTGGTTCGTGGCGAGGCCCACCACCAACCCGACGGCGAGCAGGACTAGGGAGCAGATCACGGCCCCTATTCGGGTGCGAATGCGGTTCAGGGACATAGTTTCCTCCTCGACGGAAACCGGCCCAGGCCCCGCCGGTCCGGGCCCACCTTCCAGCTTTAGTCGCCGCCGGAGTAAACCGCCAGCGGAACCAGACAGGTGGTCGCGGGAATCACATTTCGCGATACAGATAGCAGTCGCGGTTATGGCCGCGGGGAACACGTATACGACTCATTGAAACAGAGAACGGAGATCGGCTTTCGCGTTGCCCTTGCCGATGAGGATTAGGCTATCCATCTCGTCGGAGTTCTGCCGACTGGTGGGCAAAACCGTCCGCCGCGGCGGATGCCCTGGCGGCTGCCGAGGAGCCGAGGATGAACTCAACGCGGCGATGCCTGAGCTGGAAATCTCCAAGAGCGGGTTCAATCTGAGACTCAGCTGAGCTCGGACGCTGTTGCGTTCCTGGTCTTTGCAGCGCTTGTGCGCTTGTAGCGTTCTCTAGTCAGGACAATCTATCAGTCTGGGTGCGAATCGGGCCATCATGCTGCCGGTCCTCTTCTTTGGCGCGCTCCTTCTTGGCCAACCATTAAATACTGAGTTGCGCATCGTAGCGATACTTTCAGCTACCATCAGTCCATCAGTCAGGTATCTTAGATCCACCATCGGCAACTGCCACCTCCCCCGCTCAGGGGGCGTCAGGCGTCTCAAGAGGTACTTGACAGCAGCCGCCGGCGAGGTGCTCAGACTTCCAATCGCACTTGGTTCAACTCATCCAGTTGTTGCCGAAATCGCCGCACTTAGAGGACCGGATCCGTCAGGCGAAGGCCATGGGTTTACGGAACTTCCCGTGCCACGCCTTTCAAGCCAACACCGCCTGGCTTGAATCGTCATGACAGCAACCGATCTCGTAGCCTGGACGAAGCTCATCGGGTTCACCCACGACCCGGACACCGCCCGCTGCGAGATCGCCGCGTTCCGCTACCGGATCCCCGGCAACGGGGTAGCCGAGGTGGTTGCGACGGTGACCGCGGTCGGGCCGCGGCAGCCCGGGTATGTGACGGTGTGGCCGTCCCTGACCGTGCGGCCGGGGACGTCCAACCAGAACTTCCAGGCCGGGCAGAACATCGCCACGACGGTGGTCGTGCCGCTGGGCGTGGACGGGAAGATTCAGCTGTTCAACGGCTCGGATGGCAGCGTGGACCTGTTGGTGGACGTGACCGGATACACCCTGGCCGGGATAGCGACGGACGCGGGGACGGTTGGGCCGGTGACTGCGCGGCTCGCTGACACCCGGACGGGTCCGCAGGTGTGGTGCGCGGTTCCCGCGTTGGGGGCCATCGAGGTACAGGTCGCCGCACCCGGCGCGGGAGCGGTGGCAGCAGCCGTGCTGACCGTGACGGCCGTTGAGCCGCAAACCGGCGGGTACGTCACGGTGTGGCCGTCCGGTGACCCGCTGCCGGGGACGTCGAACCTGAACTTCCAGGCCGCGCGGAACGTCGCCACGACGGTCGTTGTGCCGGTGGGCGCGGACGGGAAGGTCCGGCTGTTCAACGGCTCGTACGGCGTCGTCCACTTGATCGTGGACATCACCGGGTACGTGCAGTCCGGTCAGAACCCGGTCCATGGCGCGGTGTGAACGTGGGGCGGCGGATTCCAGGGTGAACTGGGCAACGGCACTACCGCCAATAGCGCGGTACCGGTCGCGGTGTTCGGGCTCAGTGACGTCACCGCGATCGCCGGCGGGGGCGCCGCCGGGTACGCGCTGCGCCGCGACGGCACGGCATGGGCCTGGGGCTCCGGCGTTTTCGGGTCGCTGGGCAACCGGACCGGGATCGCCAGCCCGGTACCGGTGCAGGTGTCCGGGCCGACCGAGGTCGTCGCCATCGCCGGCGGATTCGCCACGGGCTACGCGCTGCGCGGCGACGGCACTGTATAGGCCTGGGGGAGCGGGTACTCCGGCCAGCTCGGGACCGGCGACGACGAACGGTTCAGTGTCGCGCCGGTGCAGGTGTCCGGGCTGACCGACGCCACCGCCATCGCCGCCGGGGACAGCACCGCATATGCGTTGCGCAGCAACGGGACGGTGTGGGCATGGGGCAACGGATCACAGGGCCAGTTGGGCATCGGTGACACCGCCATCAACCGGGGAACACCGGTCCAGGTCTCCGAGCTCACGGACGTCACGGCCATCGCCGCCGGGGACGGCACCGCATATGCGTTGCGCAGCAACGGGACGGTGTGGGCATGGGGCAACGGATCACAAGGCCAGTTGGGCAACGGGTTCCCCTTCAACAGCGGAGTGCCGGGCCAGGTGCCCGCGCTCAACACCGCCACGACCATCGCCGCCGGCAACTACACCGGTTACGCGCGGCTCACCGACGGAACGGTACGGGCGTGGGGGAACGGAGCCTACGGCGCGTTGGGCAACGGCGGCACCCTGAACGGCCCGGTGCCGGTCGCGGTATTCGCACTGGCCGAGGTCACCTCCCTGGCCGGAGGCTGCTTCACCGGTTACGCGCGGCTCACCGACGGAACAGTACGGGCGTGGGGTTACGGGGTCTTCGGGCAGCTGGGCAATCAGGCCATGTCCAACAGCGCGGTGCCGGTCCCGGTATACGGACTGACCGGTGTCAGCGCCATCGCGAGCGGCGGTGAAGCCGGCTTCGCTACCACCCCTTGACGCTCCGGGGGGTGGCTCTCGACCGGGACCTCCCTACCCAAGAGGACCGGATTGGGCGACGAAGAAGGCGTCGCGCCACCGCCCCGACCGGTACGGAGGTCGGCCAAGGCCGATCCCAGGCGAAGTTTTCATTCGCTGTGGACAAGATCCTTCGCAGGTATGACCTGGAGCGGGCGGTTTTCGCGGGCGCCCGCAGCGCGGCCGGCGGACCGCTCGATTCGCCGGCTGTCGGTCGGTGTGCCGTTGGATGGTCGGATTCCTGCGTCTCATGGCCTTTGCTGGAGGCGGGGTCCGCATCGATGTTGTCGATGACGAGTTGTTCGGCGTCGCATGGATTGAGGCCGAGTCTCATCAGGTGGGCCAGGCAGGCGGGTGGTCTCGATGCGCCGCAAAGCTTCCTTGCTGAAGTCGGTTTCGTTCGGGCGCACATAGCAGTGCGCCGTGCTGGGCGGTCCCCGTCCCGCGGCAATGCTGGCGTGGGTCGGTGACGACGCCGACAATCCGGTCGAGCATGGTGGGTTCGCCGCAGTTGCCGATCCACCGGGCCGTATTCCAGTCGATGACCCAAGCCATCGCCCACGCCACGATGATTTTCGGCGCCCTTGTCGGCGGAGGTTTGGGTGAGGAAGCCGCCGCGGACCTGCTGCGCGGCCGGCATTTCCTTGTTGCGGGTGATGAGGGTGCGGCGTACGGCTTCGTCCTCGTCGGTCGCCTGCCTGGGCAACCCAGTCGCACTGCTGATGCCGGGGATCGGCGTTTGAGCTGGACATGCCCGTTGCCATCGGGGGTCGAAGCGGGCAGTGCCTGGCGGCGGCGTCCGGTCGTCGTCGGTGGCCAGGTGGGCGGCGCGGCCGGGGCAGTGAGCGTGGGTGTCCTCGGCCAGGATGTGCCCGTCGCTGCCCACAGAGCATCGAGCCCCGTCGGGATTCGTGCCGTCCAAGTTGCAGGTCGGTGACCGGCATGCTGTGCTCGGCCGGTGCGTTGATCAAGTCTTGCCCGCGCTTCTTGGTGTCGCGGTCCTGGCGGAGGAGTACGGCGGCGTGCTCGAAGGTCCCAGGGCCGCGTTCCGCTGCCTCGCCGGCCAGTTTGACGGCGTGCTCGTCCGTTTGGTCGTCGGCCAGCAACGCGGACAGGTCCAACGTCAGCTCATGCCGACCGGCCCGGTCCGTGCAGGTCAACGGGGTCATGCGCAGGGGTTAGGCACACGCGATTCAGGGAAGCCAGCCGACGTGCCCCTTGAGCAGTGCGTAGCCGGCGAACGCGGCGATGTCCAGCAAGGAATGCGCGATGACCAACGGCCATAGGCGACGGGTGCGCTGGAAGAGCCAGGCGAACACGACGCCCATCGCCGCGTTGCCCAGGAACCCGCCGAACCCCTGGTACAGGTGGTACGAGCCGCGCAGGACCGCGCTGATCGCGATGGCCGCCCAGGCCGGCACCCGGAGCTGCTCGAGTCTGGTCAGCAGGTAGCCGACGACCAGGGCCTCCTCCAGGAAACCGTTCTCGATCGCGGCCAGCACCAGCACCGGGATCCGCCACCAGGTGTCGTTCAGGGTGACCGGAGCGACGGTCAGGTTGACGCCCAGCTGCACGGCGACGAGGTACAGCACCAGGCCCGGGATGCCGATCACCGCGGCCAACGCGATCCCGGTGAGCAGGTCCTTCCACGGCCGGGTGAGATCCAGCCCGAGTCGGGTCCGCAGGTTCAGCCCACCGCGCCACAGCAGGTAGAGCCCGAGCATCCCCCAGGCGACCCCGGACATGATCGTGAGCAGCTGTTTGGCCAGGTCCAGCAGGGACGCCTGCGCCTGCGGGACGATGATCGACACGGTCTGGGAGGCCAGCGGCGCGGGCGCCAGCAGAGCGTCGATCAGGCTGACCAGCGACCGGAGCCCGCTGGTCCCGAGGGTGACAAGGAACAGCACGACGATCTCGACACGGAGGGAACGGTCGGTGTACGGGCGGGGCCGGGGTCTCTCCGGGCCCGAATCGATCGGCCCGCTGGGTCCCGTCGGCTCGATCGGCACGGTCGGCGGGACCGGTGTGCTGGTCATGAGGTTCGAGCTTAGGCAGGCCGTTCGACCGTCTGCTGCGAAACGGATGTCAGATGCGCTTCCACCGTGCGGATTCCTGTGCGGATTCCTACGGGCGGCAATGTGACCCGCGGCACCGGCTTCACGGTGACCGCACGGCCGGCGGCGGACAGTAGGCTCGGGACGAAATCTCGGACAAATGCAGCAAGACAACGATGTCCGGCGGCCGGTGATCACGGTCGGCGGGCAGGGGCGGTGGAGGACGAATGCTGTTCGGACGGGGCCGGAAAGTGGCCGCTGCGCTGGGGGTCCTGGCCTTGCTGGGGGTGACGGCCTGCGCCAACTCCTCGGGCGCGCAAGACGCGACGGTCACCAGCTTCGTCACGGCGGCACCGGCCAGTTCCGCTGAACCGAGCTCGGAACCGGCGGCGTCGGCGAGCTCATCGGCCGACGCCCCCACGCCGAGTTCACCGGCCGCAGCGACCACCGCCCCCGCGCCGTCGACCGTTGACGGCGCGGCATTGCCCGACGGCTTTGTGCCGAAGAAACTGGCGCCGGGTGAGAAACCGCCGCAGTTCATCGTGGTCAGCTTCGACGGCGTCGGCTGGCACGAGAAATGGCAGCACTGGTTCGACGTGGCCAGCAAGGTCCCGTTCCATTTCACCGGGTTCCTGTCGGGGACCTACATGCTGTCCGACGAGACGAAGAACGCCTACCAGGGTCCCGGACACAGCCCGGGCCGATCGTCGATCAACTGGAATACCGCGGCCGACCTGCCGGTGGAGATTGCCGACCTGAATCAGGCCTACAGCGCCGGCAACGAAATCGGCACCCATTTCAACGGGCATTTCTGCGAGGGCGCCGAGCCAAGTGGAAACGCCTGGACGACCGCCGATTGGAACAATGAACTCGATCAGTTCTTCGCGCTGGTCAAGAATGTCAAGGCCAACAACCCAGGGGTGAGCATGCCCGACCTGGCGTTCGACGGTTCCGAGGTCAAGGGCGAACGGACGCCGTGCCTGGAGGGTCACGCGGAGGACCTGTTCCCTGCGCTTCTCGCGCACAACATGACCTACGATTCATCCTTCACCAAGACCGGCGTCTCTTGGCCGAGTAAGTCGCCGCAGTACGGGATCTGGGCGCTGGGCATGCCGACGTTCCCGATCCATGGCACCGACAAGATGCAGATCGCCATGGATTACAACTTCTACTACTCGCAGCGGAACGCATCGAGCGACGGCGTGACGCCGGACCAGTCCGCGGGGGACTCCGCGCAGGTGCAGGCCACGTATAACGATATGTACAACGCCACATTCAACGGCAACCGCGCTCCGCTGATCCTGGGCAATCACTTCAACGCCTGGAACAACAACGCATACGAAACCGCCTTGACCAATTTCATCCTGGAGAAATGCGGACAGCCGGAGACGTACTGCGTGCCGTTCCGCGATCTGATCGCCTGGATGGAGGTTCAGGATCCAGCGGTTCTCGCCCAGTTGCAGGCACAACCCCCGGAGACCGGAGCGGGTACCTGACGCAGGCGACCCGCGTGTGCCCGGCGGTCGAACGAGCATCGTCCGTCGCGGCGCATCGTAGGGTGGCCGGTGTGGACCACCGTTGGGCGTACCTGGGGCCGGAAGGCACCTTCACCGAGCAGGCCGCCCGATTCCTGGTTCTGCGCGCTGCGAGTAACCCGGGTGACGCCGCGACGCCGATCACTCTGGATCCCGTCGCTGGTGTGTCGATGGCCATCGCGGCTGTGCGCTCCGGCGCCGCTGCGGCTGCGGTGGTGCCGATGGAGAGTTCCGTGGAGGGCGCCGTCCCGCTGACCCAGGACGAGCTGACCCACGGCGAGCCGTTGATGATCACCGCGGAGGCCTACGTTCCCGTGACGTTCGACCTGCTGGTGCGGGCTGGCACCGAGCTGGCGCAGGTCCGGTCCGTCGGCGCCCACCCGCATGGGCACGCGCAGATCCGCCCATGGCTGGCCGAGCACCTCCCCGACGCCGAAGTGGTGATGTCGGCGTCGAACGCGGCCGCCGCCGCCGCGGTGGCGGAAGGCACCCTGGACGCCGCGGCCGCCGCTCCGGTGGCCGGGCCGCGGTACGGGCTGGAGTCGCTGGCCACCGACATCGGCGAGGTACTCGACGCGGTGACCCGGTTCGTGCTGTTGACCAAGCCAGGCGCCGCACCGCCACCGACAGGCAACGACCGAACGTCATTGGTGCTGTCGGTGGACAACCATCCGGGCTCGCTGCTCGCGGCACTGACCGAATTCGCTTCCCGCGGGATCAACCTGACCCGGCTGGAATCCCGCCCGACCCGCAGCAAAATGGGCGAGTACGTGTTTCTGGTCGATGCCGATGGCCATCTGCAGGACGAGGCGATGGCCGACGTGCTGGCCGCGCTGATCCGCAGGTCGGTGTTGCACCGCTGGCTGGGGTCGTATCCCAGGATCGACGGGAAGAACGACCCCGCGGCCCGGTATGCCACTCCGGAGTCGTATCTGCGGGCATCGGATCAGGTGCGGCAGTGGCAGCAGGGCGACTGGGCCTGATGCATCTGGCGCTCATCCGGCACGGCCAGACGCCGTCCAACGTGCTCGGCCTGCTGGACACCGGCGTTCCAGGCCCCAGGCTGACCGACCTCGGCATGGAACAGGCGGCGGCCTTACCCACGGCGCTGTCCGGGCAGCGGATCGACGTGCTGTATGCGTCCACGCAGATCAGGTCTCAGATCACCGCGGCCCCGCTGGCGGCCGAGCGTGGACTGGACATCGTCATCCGTGACGGCCTGCGCGAGATCGACGCCGGTGAACTGGAGATGCGCGGTGACGACGAAGCGGTGCGCGGCTACCTGACCACCGTCGCCGCCTGGATGAACGGCAGGCTGGAGGTACGGATGCCAGGGGGACACGACGGCAGAGCCGTGCTCGGCAGGTTCGACGCGGTCGTGGACGAGATCGAACGACATGCCCACGCCGTCGCCGGGCCGAACGGTGGTGCCGCCGTGGTCGCGCACGGCGCGATCCTGCGGCTGTGGGCGTCGGTCCGCGCCGGGAACGTGCGTGACACCTACGGGATGCGCAGACCGTTGCACAACACAGGGGTGGTCACCCTGGAGGGCGGGTCCGCCGCCGGCTGGACCGCGCTCACCTGGACCGGCACCGCCGTAGGCGGACCGCAACTGGACGACGGGCCGGCCGACGGCCCCGCAGGCGGGGACACGATGGCCAGGGCGGACACCCCGACCCCCGCGGAGGGGTGACGTCCGACCGACAACGATGGACGACCAGTCCCGGTGTCCGTTGCGGAACCGCCGGGGAATGCACCGCGCCGCTGACTATCCTGGTCGGCATGACTGGGCCGGCCATCGATCCGAGAGATCTTCGGGTGTCCGACGACGAACGTTCCCATGTGCTGGCGCTGCTGGAGAAGGCAACCGGACGCGGCCTGATCGACTTGGCCGAGTACACCGAGCGCAGCGCCAAGGTCATCTCGGCCCGGACCAGGGGTGATCTGAACGCTGTGCTGCTCGATCTTCCTGGTCTGCAGATCGCCGGCCGATCCGTGTACGACGCGCACATGGCCGCGGGTCCGCCGAGTCGGCCGGTGCCGGGGTTTTCCGGGGCGGTGGCCGTCGATCGCACCGGCGGGGTGCTGGAGCTGACCGGCTGGGGCTCGCGGACCTTCAAGGGCTACTGGACTGCCCCGCCGCTCATCGTGATCGGTGGCACCGGCGCCAGCACTCGACTGGATTTCACTGCGGCGCAATTGATCTCGCCAACCGTGACGATCGAATTCCGGTCCAACTACGGAGGCGCCGCGGAATTCGTCGTGCCCAAGGGCAGCGTCGTGCGGGTCGAGGGTCTGCAGATGCGCGGCGGCCACATCAACAACAAGGTCCCGCCGGCCCGCGGTACCGGGCCGATGACGCTGATCCTCACCGGCGTCAAGAAGAGCGGCTCGGTGACCGTGCGGCACCCGCGGCAGGGAATGTTCTCGCACTGGATGTGACGCTCCGCTGTGACGATTGGATGTGACAGCGCGACGCCCGCACGCGCGGACGAAACCTATTGCTGGACTTGGCCTTCGGCCGAACGTCAGACCAGCAGTTCGCTGGCCCAGGGTGGGTTCGCGCCCGCCCGCGAGCAGGTGATGGCCGACACCCGGGAGGCGAATGTCAGCGCCAGGACCAGGCCGTCAGTGGTCAGGGTGTCCAACCGGCCGCCGAGATAACCGTTCTCGGCCAGGAAGTGCAGCAGCCCGCCGTGGAAGGAGTCGCCGGCGCCGACGGTGTCCACCAGCACGGTCGGCGCGATCGGCACCCGTACCTGCTCGCCGCGGAGTGAGGCGAACGCACCGGCCGCGCCCAGGCTGACCACCGCCAGCGGAACGCCGCACCGGTGCAGGTGCGCGGCGGCCTGCTCGGGGGTCCACCCCGGCCACAGCTGGTCCAGGTCGTCCTCGGACAGCCGGACGATATCGGACAGGCGGGCCCACCGGTCGATCCAGAGCCGGTACGAATCCACCGGAACCAGCAGGGTGCGCAGATTCGGGTCGATCGAGACGGTCATCGCGTCCCGAGCCCGGTCGAGCAATCGCTCGATGATCATTCCGGACGGCTGCAGCGCCAGCGCCAGCGTTCCGGTGTGGATCGCGACCGGCGGGTCATACGAGGGGAACGGGCCATCGATCAACGGCGCCAGCGTCTCGTCGGTCCAGGCCCAGTCGGCGGTGCCGTCCACGTAGAACTCGTAGGAGGCGGCGCCGGTGGCGTCGAGCCTGGCGATGGCCAGGGTGGCGGGCTCGGTCGCCGTCTCGGACGCACTCAGGTCGACCTTCGACTCCTCGAGCTTGGCACGGCACAGCGCACCGAGCGCCCCGCCGGACAGCCGCCCCGCGAACCGCGCGGTCGACCCCAACCTCGACAGCGCGACCGCCGTGTTCGCCGGTCCGCCGCCGGGGTGCACGGTGAGATGCGCGGCACCGTCGACGATCCCATCGGGTGGCAGCACGGCATCGGCGACGACTTCCCCGACAACGGCGATGGTGGGCATGGTCGGCTCCTGGGTGCGGACGGACGGATTCCGGGCCTTAGGAGCGTAGTCGGGAGGCTCTCGCGGCGCCCTCTGGCGGCTGCGCGCCGTTTGCCGTCTGAGCGCCCGCTACCGTTTGAGCGCCGTTTGCCGTTGAGCGCCCGTTTGCCGTTGAGCGCCCGTTGCCGTCTGCGCGCCCTCTGGCATGTGAGCACCATCTGTCGCGACCAGCGGTCGTCGGTCTGGGATCCCGATAGGCGTGCTGGCCAAGAACGCACCCAGCCACTCGTCGCCGGTGATCGCCCCGGGGCCATCGGGGGGTGGTGATGGTGCCCGGACTCGTCCGTCCCGTCGTCCGGCCAGGGGTCCGGTCGAGGTTGATCATCTCGAGAGTGGGGAGGGTGTGGTGGCGGGACCGCGGGCGACCCACATGGATATCTTTCCGGCAAGTGTCCCAGCGGGGTGAGCGCGCTGGGGGTTTCCGGGCGTCCGATGCCGGTGATCAAGGTTTGCGGCCGTTTCGTGTCGTACGGCGACGGCAAATGGCCGCAGGATTTGATCATGGTCATGGTCATGGTCATGGTCATG
>JGI20181J14860_1000193_pt1 | contig 11992 bp, 10 predicted proteins | sample NGESurdeep072012_5_FD_14860 | JGI IMG/M metagenome (IMG submission 14860) | reverse complement strand
CGCCGGCCGCCAGTTCGGCCGGCTCGGTGATATCGGGGGCGGAATGGTCGAACAGTTCGGGGACGTTCGGCGTGGACGCGGAAATCAGCCGTCCGAGTCGCTGCACTTCGGCCAGCCAGCGCCCGGGTGATCCGTCGGCCGCTTGGCTCTGTTCCGCTGCGTTGGCCATGTGCAGCAACAGCAGCTCGTCCCGGTCCGGCGCCGTGCGGACGTCTTTCCTGGGGATGGTGCAGAAGGCGTACGCGAGCAGTTCGGCCCGGTCGCCCGCGATCCGGCGCAGGTTCGCTCTGTCGGTGTCGGCCAGCAGGTGACGGTGGTAGACGTCGGTCCCGTAGACGCTGTGCAGCAGTGCCGCGCGCTGCAGTGTCTCGGGCTGCCCCCAGCGCCGAACGATCTCGCGGGTACCGATCAAGTGCTCCAGCAAAGAGCGTCCGTGGCCGTGCAGAAATCGATCGGCTCCGGCAGCTCGGAGGAAGTCGACGAGCGGGTCAGCCAACGGATGCGTCCCTTCCCGTTCGGTGGCCGGGTGGGTGCGGGTATTCACCACCAGCCGAGACGTTTCGTCCAGATCAACAGCAGGACCGACATCACCAGCATGACGGCCAGCAGGACGGCCAGCTCCGGCACCTGGGTGCTCTCGTTGACGATGACGTTCATGCCCAGGACGGAGGACAACGCGGTGACGGGAAGGGTCACCGCGGCGATCACCGCCAGCCTCTCGGCGGCGATGGTCATCTTGGTGTTGGTGCGGGTCTGGTAGAAGTCGATGGTGCCCTGCAGATAGTCCTTCTGCCCGTCGGCCATCACCTCGAGCCGCTGGAACTGGTCGACCAGGTCGTCGATCCGCTGCTGCCCGCGTTGGCCCAGTGCCGCGATGGCGCCCATCCGGCCGTACACCTGGTGGGACAGCGAGCACATCGTCTGCACGGTGAGCAGCCCGTGCCGGACCCGGAACATGTCCTCCTGGAACTGCTCCGGGTCACCGAGATGTCCTGCGGTCACTTGTTGTTCCAGCCGCCAGCCGTCCTTGGTCAGCGTCGCGGTGAACGTCCGCAGCCGGCCGGTCAGCGCCGACACCACCGCGTACGACAGGTCCCGCGGGGTGGCCGGGTGCATCCGGCCGTTGTCCAGCCGGTGCAGGACGGCGTCGACCTCGACCCGGGTCGCCGTCGGATCGACGGCGGGGTTCACCGGTCCGTGCACGGTGACCAGGTAGTTGGTGCCGATGAACTGATCCAGCTCGATGTAGTGCACGTGCCCGGCTTTGCCTGCCTGCGGCGCGTGCAGGACGACGAAGACGTGGTCGGCGTACACGTGCACCTTGGGAACCTGGTTGCGCTGGGAGCAATCTCGGATCGCCATGGGGTTGAAATGGAAGGTGTCGGTCAGCACGTGTTCGGCCGCGTCGTCCCATTCGCCGATGTCCAACCAAACGAACCCGGCGCCGGAACCGAGCAGGCGGGCGAGATCCTCGAGCGGGCTCAGCGCCGCGCCGGTCGTAGTGATCAGCCTGACCTCCAAGTCAGTCCCTCCAACCGGGGCCGGGATCGGGATTACCATGGCAACACCATTGCCACGGTCGGTTCCCGGGAAGGGAGGACCCATGGCGCTCTCAGAATATGAGCAGCGCAAGCTGGAGGAGATCGAGCGCTCACTGCACAGCGACGACCCCGGCCTCGCCACGATCCTGAACACCGGGGTTGTCCGTCGTCACCGCCGGGTGGTTGCCATCGCGACGTTCGCTGCCGGCCTGGCCGCGCTGGTCGGGGGTGCCGTCCTCGCGTTGAGCTTGTCCTGGCTGGGCATCGCGGTCAGCGTGCTGGGCTTCGCGGGAATGGCCGTCGGCGCCGGATTGTTCTTCACTGGGCGGGTGCGCGGCGGATCGCAATCCGCGTCCGGTCGTGGGGGAGACTCCCACTCCGGATCATCCTGGCGGGCCCGCATGGAACAACGGTTCCGGGCACGATTCGATGAGCCCGGCGAATGAAGGAGCCTCACCACATGACTGCAGCGACGACCCGAACACCACAGAAGGCGATCCTCGCGGGTGGGTGCTTCTGGGGTATGCAGGACCTCATCCGCAAGCGCCCCGGCGTCCTGTCGACCAGGGTCGGCTACACCGGCGGGGACGTGCCGAACGCCACCTACCGTCGCCACGGCTCGCACGCCGAGGCGATCGAGATCATCTTCGACCCGAGCGTCACGTCCTACCGGGACCTGCTGGAGTTCTTCTTCCAGGTACACGACCCGACCACCAGGAACCGCCAGGGCAATGACGTCGGGACCAGCTACCGGTCGGCGATCTTCTACACCGACGACGAGCAGAAGCAGGTCGCCCTCGACACCATCGCCGACGTCGACGCGTCCGGGCTCTGGCCCGGGAAGGTGGTCACCGACGTCGCCGCTGCCGGGCCGTTCTGGGAGGCGGAGCCCGAGCACCAGGACTACCTCGAGCATTACCCCAACGGCTACACCTGCCACTTCGTCCGGCCGAACTGGAAGCTGCCGCACCGCGCGGACAAGGTCAGCCGCTGACGGTCTCCTCGCCCGCCCCGGTGTCCTCCGGGGCGGGTTCGGCTTCTTCGGGGTCGGTTTCTTCGGGGTCGGTTTCTTCGGGTTCGGTCTGCGCGGGGTCGGTCTGCGGTGAATCGTCACCAGTTGTGTCGGGCTGCTCCGGTCCGCCGGCGATGCAGTTCTCGTAGGCCTCCAGCGCGGCCCTGGCGCGCCGGCTGGCGTCGTCGACCTCGTCTGCGACCTCCTGCTGCCGAACCGCAGTGGCCTCAAGATCCGCCGAGATGGCGCCGCGGAGATCGGTCGCCTCCTGCAAGAGCGCTGCGGTGGAGTCCTTCTGGGCGTTGAGCGCGTCGATGCTGGGCTGCAGATGCGTGGGATCGCCGACACCGCTGGTCAGCTGATCCTCTTCGGCCTGCAGCAGCTGCCTTCGCGCATCCAGCGATTGTGCCTCGGCGAAGAGCTGCGACACCTGCTCCGCTCCGGGTCCGGGTTGGTCCGGGAACCCGCCCTGGAGCAGCAGGTCGATCTCGGCCAGCCGCGCGATGATGGCGACCAGGACCGGGTCGATCTCGGTGAAGCGATCGAGGCGAGCCTGCTCCTGTTCTGCGATGAGCTGGTTGATGTCGGCCGTGAGCGAACCCAACATGGCCTCCAACTCATGGGAGTCCGCCTCGGTCGCAGTGGCCTGTTGCAGCAACGCATCCCGTTGGGCGTCGAGTTCGGCCAGCTCCCGCAGCCCGGCCTCGACCTGCGCCTGTTCGGCCTCGTAGGTGGCGAGCAACGTCTCGCAGTCGGATGATGCCATCACAAACCCTCCTTGGAGGACACGCCGGTCACTGGGTGAGCCGGATCAGGGCGAATTCCTGGGTGGACACATTGGTCGCGGATCCGACGGCGACGATGCCGCCGTCGGGCTGGATGGCGACGTCCCGGCCGGAGTCGAACCCGGCGTGGAAGTCGACGGTGAGCCTGCCTGCATCGCCGAAGCTGGGATCCAGGCTGCCGTCGGAGTGATGCCGCGCCAGCGCGAAGTCGGCTCCGCGATCGAGTTGGGCGACGCCGGCAACCACGATGCCGCCGTCGGACTGCAGCGCCAGGTCCCTGCCGAACTCGTCGTGCGAGGTTCCGGTTGCCGGATCGGGGAAATCTGTGGTGACCAGGCCGTCGCCGTCGAAGGTGGTGTCCACCCGGCCCGCCGCACCGAACCGGACCAGCGCGATGTCGCTACGACCGCCAGGCACAGTGCTCTGTGATTGACCGACGACGACAATCCGGTCCTGGTCATCCACGGCCACGCCGTGCGGAATGGCGCCGAGACCGAAGGCGGTGACGGCGATTCCGTCATCGTCGAAACTCTGATCGAGCACACCGTCGGCGCCGTATCCGGCGACGCCGATCTCGTCGCCGCCGCCCGCGGACACCCGCGCGGCCACCACGATCCTGCCCTGGTGGTCCAGGGTGGCGGCAAAGCCGAAACTCGCCGCTCCCTGGATCGTTGTCGCCACCCGACCGGCGGTGCCGAAGCTCGGATCGAGAGACCCGTCCGACGTGTAGCGGGCCAGCGCGATGTCGATGCCGGTGCGCGCGGCGTTGGTGGCATGACCGGCGACCACGATCTTGCCGTCCGGCTGGACGGCGACCGCGTAGGCACGGTCGGTGCTGCCGTTGAAGTCGGTGGTGACCGTGCCACCGGTTCCGAAATTCGGGTCCGCTGTCCCGCTGGCGGTGTAACGCTGGACGGCGAAATCCTCGCCGGTGGCCGAACCGTTGTCCTTGACTCCGACCACGACGATCGAACCGTCGGGTTGTAGCGCCACGTCGCAGGCATCGCCGAGGAATCCTGCACTGATTCCGGTTCGCAGGCTGCCGGTCTGGGCAAAGCTGCTGTCCAGGGTGCCGTCGCTGTTGTACCGGGCCAGCGATGACGGCCCAGCGGCAACGATCTTGCCGTCCGGCTGGATGGCAACGGTTTCGGCACCGCCCAACCCGGGAGTGGTGACCTTGCCGTCGGTGCCGAACGCCGGATCGAGATGCGCGTCAGGCGGCAGCGTCACGCAGTCGACGGCGACGTCGGTGACGTCCGTGTCGGCGATGACGCCGTTGCCGTTGCTGACGGTGCAGGTCTGGTCCGGGTCGACGGGTTGCGCCCGCACGGTGACCGCGTAGTCGCTGCCGCTGACCAGGCCCGCCGGAAAAGCGAAACTGCCGTTGCTGGCTGGGATGTCGTCCACCACGTTGCGCAGCACCAGCCCGCTGCCCTGCAGACCGGTGACGGTACCTCCGACGCTGAAGCGGGTTTCGGGGTCGTCGTCGATGATGGTGACCTGTACTTCCGCGCGGGCGCCGATCGTCGCGCAGGAGGAATCGGACAAGGTCACCGTGAAGGTCTCGTCGGCCTCGTGCAGCAGGTCCGGAACGATGGGAACCCTTACCACGCGGGCAGTCTCGTCGCCGTCGGGGAACGACACCGTGCTGGCAACTGGGGCGTAGTCGTCGACGGTGGCGGTGCCGTCGGCGGTCGTCACCGTCGCGCTCACCGGTCCCACACCGCCCCCGTCCCGGATCACCAACAGCGCGCGATCCCCGGCGCTCTCGGCGACGGTGAGGGAAATGGTGCTGAATTGCAGATTCCCGGCTGCCGGATCGGGCCCGGACTCGCACCCCGCCGGGTCGGAGGCCGCCACGTCCTGCTCCTGACCCGTTCCGGCGCTCAATGTCATCACCGAGAGGGCGCACACTCCCGCGGCGATCGCCGCACCGACCCGCCACTTGCCGCTACCGTCCATCGTTTCCCTTCCCGCTTGCCGGTGAGTACGGTCGGGGCGGCCCGAACGGTTCTCCCGGTTCGGCCGGTATCGACCGCGTGGTGGACAATGACGCCAGAAGCGGGGCAGCCCCATGAAGAACCTGTCGTTGACGGTGTGGTCCGTCTGGTCGTGGTGTGTCCTTGGCGTGTGCGTGCTGGTCTGGCTGCCGATGATGGCGATCGTCTGGGTCGTGACGGCACCGTTCGACCCGCCCCGGTACTGGACGGGGCTGCTGTTCCGCAAGCTCACGGTGGTGCATGAGCGGCTCAACCCGTTGTGGACCTTCCGGACCGGCGGCACCTTCCCGCCGGACCCGCGCAATCCGTACGTCGTGGTGTCGAACCACGAGTCCTTCGTGGACATCCTGTTGATCAGCCACCTCCCTTGGGAGATGAAATGGCTGTCCAAGAAGGAGTTGTTCGCGATCCCGCTGCTGGGCTGGCTGATGCGCCTGGCCAAGGACATCCCGCTGGACCGTGGGGACTCCGCAAGCGCCGGCGCCGCGATGGCGCAGTGCGCCACGCGACTGTCGCAGCGTGTCTCGGTGATGATCTTTCCGGAGGGCACCAGGTCAACAACCGGTGGACTGCTGCCGTTCAAGGACGGAGCGTTCCGGCTGGCGATCCAGGCTCAGGTGCCGATCCTGCCGCTAGCGGTCTATGGCGCCGCAACGGCCCTTCGCGCGCACGATTGGCGCCTCGGCCGGTCGACAGCCGAGGTGCGGGTCCTGGAGCCGATCAGCACCGCGGGGATGAGCCTGCGGGACGTTCCCGAACTGCGCGAGCGTACGCGATCGCGGATCATCGCCGAGCTCGCTGACATGAGGCGGACAGGGCCGACGGGTCAGAACCGGTAGTGCGCCAACCGGATCCCNCCGCGCNTGTGCTCTGCCGCGATCGCTCGCACGGCGGGGACCATCTCACTGGTCACCAGACCGCGTTCCCTCGTGAGTTCGTCCACGACAGCGAACGACTCGGCGATGCGTTCCGGTGTGTCGATCACGATCGTCACCGTCGGCACATGCCGTCCGAGCTGCAGGACGCGGTCGCCGTGCGGTGGGCGATCGTCGTGAAAGCCCCAGATTCCGCGCAGGGTGGTCGATCCGCCGGCACCGGAACGGCGCAATTGCCGGGTGATCGCGCGGTGGATGGGTTGCCCGTCGTGCAGCGCAGCTTCGGAGTTGTAGATCATCAGCTTTTGCCAGAGCGCCATTCCGCGCTCGTCGGTGCCGGGAAGCCGGTGCGGGGTGTTCAGCAGCTGTCCGTCCCGCTTGCAGACGCGGACCCGTTCGAGCGTGATCATCGGCCGGTGCAGCAGACCGCCGAGTTCGGGTAGCACCCTGGCGATCTGTTGTCCTGATCCCACCGCGATCACCATCATCGGCACGTCCACGTTGCGCCCGAAGAACCGGGCCCGTTCGCGCGCGCCGTGAGCGGTGCCGTCGACCCCCAGCAAGGTGGTGGCACCAGCGATGCCGCGCCGGTGCAGCAGGTCGCACACGGCGACGAAGGCCGGCACCCGGTACACCCGCTCCTGTCGCCTCAGATACACCGTGAGCTTGATTGCCTCGTCCAATTCGGCGGGCATCGGCACCGCCGTGATCTCACCGGTCTGCATGCGGGCCCGCTCGAGCGTCACCAATCCGCTGCGGGTCAGGGCGACCGCCTCGTCGCGTACGGCTTCGATGCGTGTGCGGGTGTCGACCGCGATGGCGAGCGCCGGCAGATCCTCCGAGAGGCTCAGCGAGCTGTCGGTGCGCAGGTGATGCCGGAGCCCGAAGCCCTCGACGCCGCGGAGCAGCACGCTGGTGGCGATCTGGTGCCGTTCATACAGATCGAGCAAGGCGTCGGCGACGAATCGGCTCCCGACCCGCTTGCGTTCGCCGAAGTAGACCGTCAGCTTGAGACAGTCATCGTTCACAGGTGGGCCCCGATCAGCCGGCCGAGCGCGGCGGCGGCCACTCCGAGCACCAGGCTGGCGACGACGTTCAGTGCTGCCGAACGGTTCTGGCGTTCCTCGGCCAGCCGCTGCGTTTCCAGCATCCAGGTGGAAAACGTCGTGTACGACCCTACTGCGGCCGTCCCGGCGAGCAGGGACTCACTGCCGCTCAGCGCCAGGCCGGTGATCAGCCCCAGGATGATGGCGCCGCTCACGTTCACCACCAGCGTCCCGAATGGGAAGCCCTTCCCCAGCCGGGACGCCACCGCGCCGTCCACGACAAAGCGGAGGACCGAGCCGCAACCACCGATCAGGACCACGCCGACCCACACCACCGCGTTCATCGTGTCAACCGCACCCGGCGCACTGCGGCCGTTGCAAGGTGGACGGCCAGGTAACCGGCGGCGACGCTGGCTGCCGCGTATCCCAGCGCCAATGCGTAGGCGCCGGCGTCGATCATCTCGAGAATTTCGACCTGCATGGTGGAGAACGTCGATAGTCCCCCGCACAAGCCGGTCCCCAGCAGTGGCCGGCGATAGCTGGAAATCGGAAGTCGCTCCTGCAGTCTGGTCACGAAATATCCCAGCAGGACGGCCGCGATCACATTCACCACGAAGGTCGGCCACGGCCAGCTGGTCGGCGAATGCGGAAATCCCTGCGCCAGGGCTGCCCGTAGGAGCGTGCCAACGGCACCACCGGCAAAGACGGCAACAACCTCCCGCCGGTCCAACCGGGGCAGAATTCTCCGGGGCAGCGGGCTGCCGGGCGGCGTGGGAGATCGTCGCGCGGCGGTGGACACCTTGATGCTCTCCTTCCGCGGATGACGCTCGTGAACGGTCTAACCGGCAGCCGCGTCCGACAGCGGTCTGATGTCGGGGGTGTTGGAGCCCGGGACCCTCTGGCCGAGCCGAGCGTAGCGGCCCCCGTCTGCGCCTTCGGCAAGGCTGCCCACCATTCGGGCCGGAGCCGCTGGGCGGCCGGGGTGATGGCGTTACCGGACGCGCCGCCCCGGCTGTGTCCGTGTTTCGGGTTCGGACTGCGCCTGATTGCGCTGTTGAATTACCCGAAACGAGACTAATAATACGAAATAATCGATTGATCACGTTTGTCCGTTGTCGCTTCCGCCATTCATTGGTAATCGCCTGGGCGCCGTCCCAATACCATTACGCCGTGTTATGCTCCGCAACGCTTCGTGTATATNGGGTCATTCGGACTCCGGTCGTAAAGGGGCAGCACCTGACTGCAATGCCGGTGCGGGTGTGGTGCCCGGATTTTGGGATGCGGTCCGGCGGGGGGCCTGGGCGTTTCTTCGGGGGCAGGAACACGAGAACCACCTTGGAGCCCGGATGTTGCGACGCCTGGTCAGATCGTCACGCCCGACCGGAATCTTCTGCGTGGTGGCGCTCGCCGTTGCAGTGTGCGGGGCGCCGTCGACAGTGAGCGCCGCACCGGTGCCCGCAGCCACCGCCCCCGGAGCCAATCGGGCCTCCGCCGCGGTGCCACCGGCCGCCGGGGCCTTCGTGCCGGTGGTCGCGTCGCGGATCGTCGATTCCCGGGTGGGGGTGCAGGTCCGTGGGCCGGTGCCGGGGTTCGGGGCGGTCGGGGTGCAGGTGACCGGGCGGGCCGGGGTGCCGGGCGCGGTGGGGGCTGTGGTGGTGACGGTGACGGTGGTGAGCCCGCGGGCCTCCGGCTACCTGCAGGTGTGGCCGGCCGGGGCGGTTCGGCCGGCTACGTCGAACCTGAATTTCCAGCCGGGGCAGACCATCGCCAACACGGTGATGGTCCCGGTCGGGGCCGGTGGCCGGATCGAGGTGGCGAACGGCTCGGCTGACGGTGTTGACCTGCTGGTGGACGTCACCGGGTACGTCCAGTCGGGTACCCCGACGGCCGCTGGGGCCTTCGTGCCGGTGGTCGCGTCGCGGATCGTCGATTCCCGGGTGGGGGTGCAGGTCCGTGGGCCGGTGCCGGGGTTCGGGGCGGTCGGGGTGCAGGTGACCGGGCGGGCCGGGGTGCCGGGCGCGGTGGGGGCTGTGGTGGTGACGGTGACGGTGGTGAGCCCGCGGGCCTCCGGCTACCTGCAGGTGTGGCCGGCCGGGGCGGTTCGGCCGGCTACGTCGAACCTGAATTTCCAGCCGGGGCAGACCATCGCCAACACGGTGATGGTCCCGGTCGGGGCCGGTGGCCGGATCGAGGTGGCGAACGGCTCGGCTGACGGTGTTGACCTGCTGGTGGACGTCACCGGGTACACCCTCGCGGGGCCCGCGACCGTTGACGGGACCCTCGTTCCCGTGCCGTCGGCGCGCATCGTCGATTCCAGGGTCGGTCTGCAGGCGCGGCCGCCGCTACCGGGGTTCCGCACGGTGGGACTGCAGGTCGTAGGCCGCGGCGGGGTACCAGGATCGGGCACAGCGGGGGCGGTGCTGGTGACGGTCGCGGCGGTAGCCCCTCGCGCCGCCGGCTACCTGCAGGTGTGGCCGGCAAGGGTGCCGCGGCCAGCCACGTCGAGTCTGAACTTCGCTGCGGGGCAGGACATCTCGACCACACTGGTGGTGCCGGTCGGAGCAGGCGGCAGGATCGAGGTGTTCAATGCCTCCGCCGGCGACGTCGACCTCGTGGTGGAAATCAACGGATACCTGATCGGATCGCCCACGCCGCCCGGCTTCGCCCACCCCGGAATCCTGGTCGGCAGCGAGCAACTCGACTTCGTCAGAGCGAAGATCAACGCCGGTGCAGAGCCATGGACATCCGCGCTGGCCAATGCGATGAAGGCGAAAGCCGACTCGGGGGGTAACGCCGGGGTTGCCTACAGCTCGCCGTCGTGGACCCCGCGGCCCCGGGCGTACGTCGGCTGCGGATCGCATCGGTCCCCGGACGAGGGATGTTCGGACGAGCTGAACGACAGCATCGCCGCGTACACCAAGGCGCTGCGGTGGTACTACACCGGCGACGCCGACGCCGCCCGGGGGGCGATCGCGATCATGAACGCGTGGTCCTCCACCCTGGTCGATCACCGTTTCGACGCGACCTACAGCGACGGTCACCTGCAGGCCGCCTGGGTCGGCGAGGTCTTCCCGCGGGCGGCCGAAATCATCAGGTACAGCTACTCACCGGGCCGCGGAGATCCCGCGCTGAACGTTGCGGGTTTCTCCGGGATGCTCGACCGTGCTTACCTTCCGCACGTCATCGACGGGTGGTACGGAGGCGGCGCGAACTGGCTCATCTCCATGGCCGAGGCGACCATGAACATCGGCATCTTCACCGACGACTACGCCACCTTCGATGCCGGCGTCGCCGCCTGGCGCGCGCAGGTACCGGCCGCAATTTACCTGTCGGGCGATTCGAACACCATTCCCGGTCTGGCCGGAATGCCGATCTCGCCGCCGCACACCATGTATGCCCACACATCGACATCACGGTCGTCGCTCGGTCGATACTGGTACACCCCGACCAGGTTCATCTCCGGCCTCGAGGGCGAGTCCTGCCGCGACATCAACCACATGGCAATGGGTCTCGGTGCGATGATCAATGGTGCCGAGACGGCGCGGCTGCAAGGTGTCGATCTTTACGGAGAAGAGCAGGACCGGATCGTGGCCGCGCTGGAACTCAACAGCGGCTATGTCCACGACGCCGTCGCCGGCGGGCAGAACCCACCGGCGAACTGGGTGTGTCCCAATCCGGTGAACACCACGAACGGCGCCTGGAAGGTCACCTGGGAAATCGGCTACAACCACTACGCCAACAGGCTCGGCATCGCCATGCCGCACGCCCGTCAGTTGCTGGTCGACGTGGTGCGAGCGTCAGCGTGGAGATCCAGCGGCCACCTGGATTACGAGACCCTCACCAATGCGGGCACCCCGTAGAAAGTCGCCATCACCGATCCGCAAGCAGCTCCGGCGTGGGGACTGGTCATGGGACTACCGCATGCGAGATGGACGTCACGGCGTTGTTTCGTTGCGTGCGGGGCCCCGCCCTCGGGTGGGTTGCGGTGACCGCCGGGTGTGGATCCGGACGGTGGTGCCGTCCCGGCCGGACCGGACTTGGACGAGGTCGCACAGTTCGTTGGCCAGTCGGATGGCGCGGTCCCGCCGGTCGGCGAGGCTCCCGATGGTGGGCGTGGCGGAGCGGCCGATCATCGGGTTGTCGATGACCGTCGCGTCGGTGACCTCGCACAGCACGGCGGCGTCCTCGTGCCACAGCCGGATCTCGACCTCGCCGCTGTCGTGGTGGGCGGCGGTGGCGATCTCGTCGGTCGCGGTGGCGAGTTCGGCGGCCCGGTCGACGGTCACTCCCTCGGCCGCGGCTGCCCGGATGAGCTGATCGACGTGCCGGTGCCGGGCGGGGTCGAAACCGATCACGGTGGTCGGTGCGGCGGGTTCGGGGAGCCGACCGCCGAACAGGAAGTCCGCGTGGTGGGCGCCGCCGTAGTGGGTGCTGGCGCGGTAGGCGCCCGCCTCGGCGAGCACAGGGTGGCTGCGCAGTGCCTCGTCGATGACGTCGTCCGGGAGCGTGCTGGTGTCGTACGGGCAGAGCAGCCACAGCGGGGTGTCGGGGGCGACGGCCAGGTTGAGCAGGGCCTCGTGGAACTGGGCTTCGACAAGCTCGGCGTGGCCGCGTCCGGCCCAGATGGGTTGCCCTATCCCGCGGACCGGTCGCCGGTCGCCGCGGGTGAACTCCTGCCAGGCGGGGATGATCCGGGCCGGGTTGGCGCCGAGGTCGGCCATGTCCGCCCACGC
>JGI20181J14860_1000192_pt1 | contig 12035 bp, 10 predicted proteins | sample NGESurdeep072012_5_FD_14860 | JGI IMG/M metagenome (IMG submission 14860) | reverse complement strand
CGGAAGTGGACGCTGCGGAACTCACCGGGCCATCGTGCCAGCCCGGTCCGACAGTCGGGGCCTGCGCCTACCGGACGATCCGTGGGCGATCCACGGATTTCCGGCTGTGCCACCTGGCACACTCCGGCGCATGGACCGCTCACGACGCTCACCAGACCGCGACGAATCCACGCTCGCCGCCCCGTCCGGCGCCGCCCCGGAGCGCTCCGTCGCGGCCGGCCGTTGGATTGCGATAGGTGTTGCGGTGGGTGCCACGGTGGGCGTGCTTGGACTGCTCGGGGCCTGCGCGTCGTCCACCAGCGGCTCGGCGGGCAGTTCTTCGCCGGTCACCGCAGCTCTGCCGGTCACTGCTCCGGCCGGCAATGTGGTGTGCGACTACGTCCCGGATGGGCAGGCGGCAAAGGCCGTGGACGCGCCCTCGGCGATCGAGCCGAACACCGGCACCGCGACCGCGAAGATCGAGCTGACCGGGGCCGCGTCCGGCCCGGTGACCATCGATCTCGACCGGGCGATCGCGCCGTGCACGGTCGGGAGCTTCGCCCACCTTGCCCAATCCGGGTATTACGACGGCACCCCGTGCCACCGGCTCACTGCTTCGACGACCTTGCACGTGCTGCAATGCGGGGATCCGTCCGGGACCGGGCGCGGCGGCCCCGGTTACGCCTTCGCCGACGAGACCGATCCCGGAATGACCTACCCCGCAGGGACTCTCGCGATGGCGAATGCCGGACCAGATACCAACGGGTCGCAGTTCTTCCTGGTCTACCAGGACTCCGTCCTGCCGCCGGACTACACGGTGTTCGGCACGGTCGGTGACGGTCTGGACGTCGTCACCGGCATCGCCGCGCAGGGCACCACGTCCGGCAACGACGGGGCGCCGGTGCGGCCGGTCACCATTTCCTCGGTCACNGTCTCGTAGCAGGATTCGGGGAANNNACGGCCGACCGNGCNCGACGCGGGCCTTCGGGTCACACCCGGCGTGTGACCAAGCTGGCCTTGTCGCAGCTGTTGCGTACGCTACGATGGCCGGACAACTGAATAACCCACTCATCCAGAGGGGCAGAGGGATACGGCCCGATGAAGCCCCGGCAACCACTGTCGATGATCCAATTCTCGTGACGGCACAGCGCCGGTAGCGAGGCCCGTCGATAGCAGGTGCCACATCCGTCCCGCACCAGCGGGAAAGATGAGGAAAGGCCTCGCCATGACTGCTGTCCTGCCCACCCTGCACACCCCCGACTCCACCGCGCTCGCGGTTGACCTCGGGCCCGCCGTCGCGCTGTCGTGTCGCGAATGCGGACACCGCATCGACCTCGGACCCTTCTACGCGTGTACCGAATGCTTCGGCCCGCTCGAGGTCGCCTACGAGTTCGCGCTGTCCGGTAACGCGCTGCGCGAGAAGATCGAAGCCGGCCCCACCAACATCTGGCGATACTCGCCCCTGCTGCCGGTGCCCGGCGGGGTCGCCGACACCCCGAACATCAATCCCGGGTGGACCAAGCTGATCCGCGCCGACAACCTGGCCCGCGAGCTGGGCATGAAGAAGCTCTGGGTCAAGGACGACTCCGGCAACCCGACGCACTCGTTCAAGGATCGGGTCGTCGCGGTGGCGCTGGCCGCCGCGCGGGAGCTCGGCTTCTCGGTGCTGGCCTGCCCGTCCACCGGAAACCTGGCCAACGCGGTGGCCGCCGCCGCCGCGCGCGCCGGCATCCGGTCGGTGGTGCTGGTCCCGAGCAACCTGGAGCAGCAGAAGATCCTGACCACGGCCGCGTACGGCGGCACTCTGGTGGCGGTCGACGGCAACTACGACGACATCAACCGGCTGGCCGGCCAGATCGCGGCCGAGCAGGAGGATTGGGCGTTCGTCAACGTCAATGTCCGGCCCTACTATGCCGAGGGCTCCAAGACGCTCGGTTTCGAGGTGGCCGAGCAGCTGGGCTGGCGGCTGCCCGAGCAGGTCGTCATCCCGATCGCCTCCGGCGCGCAATTGGTCAAGGTGGACAAGGGATTCACCGAACTCGGCGCGCTGGGCCTGGTGGATCCGACGCCCTACAAGGTTTTCGGCGCTCAGGCGACCGGTTGCTCGCCGGTGTCGGCGGCGTTCAAGGCCGGCCACGACACCGTGCTGCCGGTGCGCCCGAACACCGTCGCCAAGTCGCTGGCCATCGGCAACCCGGCCGACGGCCCCTACGTGCTCGACGTCACCCGCCGCACCGGCGGCGCCGTCGAGGACGTCAGCGATGACGAGATCATCGACAGCATCAGGCTTCTGGCCAGGACCGAGGGCATCTTCGCGGAAACCGCAGGCGGCGTCACCGTTGCCGTGCTCCGCAAGCTGCTGGCCACCGGCCAACTCGATCCCGATGCGGAGACCGTCATCTTCAACACCGGCGACGGGCTCAAGACACTGGACGCGATCGCGAACGTTGTCGGTCCGACCGCCACCATCGCCCCGACCCTGGCCGCCTTCGAACAGGCCGGCCTCGCGTAGGCCCCCTTGCTTGGCGCGGATCAACTTCGCCGGCGCGCATGAAATCGTTCACTCGATGCTCGCACGTCCCATAACCGGGACCTTCATCCGCGCGACCATATGGATCCCCCTGGTGGCCGCGCGAGCTACGGCACAAGGCGCGGCCGGTCGAGGTCGCGCGGCCAAAGTCGTTGACTCGCTTCACTTCTGTCCCACAACCCCAACGATGGTGCGCGCCGAAGAAGTTGATCCGCGCCACAAAGGGGGCGAAAGGCGGGCGGGAGAGGCGGTTCAGGCCGGGTGGCGGGCGTTCAGCGTGCCGTCGACGGCAGGCGCGGCCTGGGAGATGTCGATCCCGAACAGGGTGTGCAGGGCCTGCACGTAGTCCGCGCTGTCGCCGGTGCGGGCCAGCTCCTTGGCGCGCAGGGTCGGGGTGTGCAGCAGGGATTGGGTCACCCGGTGCAGCGCCAGCTCCACGTCGCTCGCTACGTCGGCAGGGTACTTGGCCCGCAGCCGCGCGACCTCCTTCTCCACGGCGGCCGAAATGTGTTGCCGCAGCGCAACAACGGCCGGGTCGATCCGACGCTGAGCCAGCTGATCCTCGAAGTCCGCGACGGCCGCGATGACGATGTCCTGGGCGTCGGTGACGGCGTCCCGGTGTGCGGGATCGGCCTGCTCGGCCACCGTGTACAGGTCGACCAGCCGCACCCCGGGAACAGTCCGTGCGCCGGGCGAGAGGTCCGACCGCAACGCCAGATCGATCACCGGCAGCGGCCGGTCGCGGTGCGCTACCACCCCTTTCAGCAGCACCTCGTCGAGAGTCGGTGCGCTGGCACCACTACAGGTGACCACCAGGTCGGCGTCGGAGAGCGCGGCGAACAGGTCCTCGGACAGCACGACGGTGGCGTCGTGTCTGACCGCGAAGGCCGGCGCCCGCCCGCTCGGCGAGAACACCGAGAGATCCGTGCACCCCCGCGCCCGCAACTCCGCGGCCACCACCCGGGCGTACGCGCCGGTACCGATCACCAACGCCCTCGCCCCGCCCAGCGTTGATTCCGCCTCGGCGACACCGTCACCGAGCCCCTCGCGCGTCACCGCATCGTCGGCGAGCGCGATGTCCAGGGCGACGGACGCCACGGACCGGCCGGCGGCTCCCAACCCGGTGACGGTGGCGACCCGCTTCGCGGTCCGGGCGGCGGCCTGGAACAGCAGGTTGATCGGCGCCGACGTGGTGCGCGCGGCCTGGGCATCCCGGAACGCACGGGCCACCTGCCCGGCGATCTCGGCCTCACCGACCACCATGGAGTCGAGCCCGGCGGTCACCGAGAAGAGATGAGCGGCGACGGGCGCACCGACCCGCACCTTCAGCAGTGCGACGACGTCCTCGGTGCGCATCCCCGCCGTCTCGGCGACCACCTCGCCGACAGCATCGATCGCGTCGTGAAAGCGCAGGGCGTCCAGGTAGATCTCGAGCCGGTTGCACGTCGAGACGAATACCAGCCCGGCCACCGGTGAGCCCACGCGCGCGGACAACGCAGCCAGGCCGGAGCTGAGCTCTTCGGTGCGGGCAGCCAGCCGTTCCAACTGAGTCAGCTCCAGGTCGTGGTGACTCGCACCGAGAACCGTGAGCATGAAACGGATGTTACGGTGGCGAACGGATCAGCGGTAAGAAGGCAAGCCTCACTTAACTCGCTGCCAAGCCTGTGAGCTGCGGAAATGCGCTCCTGTCATTCCACTCGGTGTGAGTGGCCGCGTCATCCGTGAGCGTGGGAACACTCGTCGACCCGACCGGCGCCCGGCCGTCACCGAGGGTCATCCGGGCAGGACGAGGCCTCCGGGTCCCGGAATCAGCAGATGAGACGATGGACGGACCATGCCAACGACCTCCTCGCTCAGCAACCTGTCGAGCACCGCGTCCCCCACCGCCACCTCAACCCGACACCGCGCGCCCGAGAGCACGCAATCGGTACAGGACGCCGAGGGTCTGCCGAACACCCAGGCACTTCCGGGCAGCCACCCCATGCGTGACGGACGTACCGCCGGATCGGCGCTGATCACCGCCTATCGCGGTGCGCAGCCCGATCGGCGGCCGGTGTGGTTCATGCGGCAAGCGGGGCGATCGCTTCCGGAGTACCTGCGGGTCCGGGCGGGCACCGGAATGCTCGAGGCCTGCCTGACACCGGACCTCGCCACCGAGATCACCCTGCAGCCGGTGCGCCGGCACGGCGTGGATGCGGCGATCCTGTTCAGCGACATCGTGGTTCCGCTGCGACTGGCCGGGGTGGGCGTCGAGATCGTCGCCGGGATCGGGCCGGTGGTGGAGCGGCCGGTGCGCACCGCGGCCGACGTGGCGGCGCTGCCGCCGCTGGATCCGGCGGCGCTGGCGCCGATCGCCCAGGCCGCCTCCGACACCGCCTCCGCGCTCGGGTCGACCCCGCTGATCGGCTTCGCCGGCGCGCCGTTCACCGTGGCCTCCTACCTGGTCGAGGGTGGCCCGAGCCGAGAACACCTGCGCACCAAGGCATTGATGCACGCCGACCCGCAGACCTGGCACGCTCTCGCGTCGTGGGTCGCCGACATCACGGTCGCGTTTCTGCGTGCCCAGGTACTGGCCGGGGCGTCGGCGCTGCAGCTGTTCGACTCCTGGGCCGGGGCGCTCTCCCCGGCGGACTACCGGACTTACGTGGCACCGCACTCCAGCCGCGTGCTCGCGTCCGTCGCCGACCTGGGCGTGCCCAGGGTGCACTTCGGCGTCGGCACCGGCGAGCTGCTGGTCGAGATGCGGGACGCCGGCGCGGACGTCATGGGAATCGACCACCGGGTCGGGCTGGATGTCGCGAACGCCAGGCTCGGCGGCAGCACGCCGTTGCAGGGCAACATCGACGCGGCCCTGTTGTTCGCCGGTCGGGAGGCGCTGCACGCGCACGCCGCCGACGTCATCCGGCGCGGAGCGGCGGCGCCCGGCCATGTCGTCAATCTCGGCCATGGAGTGCCGCCGGACACCGACCCCGACGTGCTCACCGAGCTGGTCGAGTTCGTCCACGACCATCCGTGACCAACCAGGCTGCTGAGCACGTGGTGGTGATCGGTGCCGGGATCGCCGGTCTGGTCGTCGCCTGGGAGTTGGCCCGGCGCGGGCACCGGCCGTTGCTGCTGGAAGCCGGTGACGCGGTCGGCGGGGTGCTGTCCGCACACCGGGTCGGCGGTCTGGTGCTGGACGCGGGTGCGGAATCCTTCGCGACCACCCGGCCGTCGGTGACGGAGCTGATCGACGAGATCGGCCTGGGCCCACAAGTGGTGGCACCCAATCCCGTCGGAGCATGGGTCCGTCACCGGGCGGGATCGGCGCCGCTGCCCACCGGTGGACTTCTCGGCATCCCCGCCCGGCCCTGGGCGGCTGACGTCCGCCGGGTCGTCGGGCCGATCGGAATGCTCAGGGCGTGCCTGGACCAGGCCCTGCCGCTGACCTCGGCGCAGCGCACGCAAGGCTCGCTCGGCGAGCTGGTCCGAGCCCGGATGGGTGCCCGGGTGCTCGACCGGCTGGTCGAACCGGTCGCCGGTGGCGTCTACGCCGCGGATCCCGATGAGCTCGAGATCCGCACCGTCGCACCAGGTCTGACCCAAACCCTGGCCGCCAGCAGGTCGCTGTCCGGCGCCGTCCGGCAGCTCCGCGGCGACAGCCCGCGGCCGGGCGGCGCAGTCGCCTCGCTGGCCGGCGGCATGCACACCCTCGCCGCCGCGCTGTGCTCGGCCATTGTCGACGTCGGCGGCACCGTCCGGACGGCAACCGCGGTGACCCGGGTCGAGCCGGCAACCCCGCCGTCGATCGAGTGGGTGGTCTCCGCGGCGGGTGCCCCCCCGATCCTGGCCGGGCAGCTGGTGGTGGCGACGCCAGGGCCGGCCGGTGCCACCCTGCTGGCGGGCGCCGTCGGCGATCTGTCCGAGCTCGGGGTGCTGCGGTCGGCGGCGGCCGAGGTGCTGCTGTGCACGCTGGTGGTGGACGACACGCGCCTTGACCTGGCTCCGCGAGGGACCGGGGTGCTGGTGTCCGGCACGGCCACCGGCGTCCGGGCCAAGGCGCTGACCCATGCGACCGCGAAGTGGGCGTGGCTGGCCGACGCCGCCGGCCCCGGGCGGCACGTGCTGCGGCTGTCCTACGGGCGCAGCGACGGTACCGATCTGCCCTCCGTGCAAGACCTTCCGCGCATCGCGCTGACGGACGCTTCCACGCTGGTCGGGGTCCACCTGGCCGCATCGGCTGTGGTCGACTCAACGGTGGTGCGGTGGTCGTCCGCGCTGCCCGTGCCCGCGCCCGGTCACGCCGCCAGGGTGTCGGCGCTGCGGGCAGCGCTCGGCCCGCTGGGCATCGAGGTCGTGGGGAGCGCGGTCGCCGGCACCGGGTTGGCAGCGGTCGTCGCGGACGCCCGGGAGGCGGCCGAGCGACTGCGCGGCACGCTGGCGGCGCCCCCGCACACGAGCGGAACGGGCACGCCCGCGGTCGGCGCGGCATCGCCCGGCATCGAGCCGGCGGTCGGCTGAGGGAGGATGGAGCGATGACCGTGCACTCCGCCGACGCTTCAGGCCCCGAGAACGGGCCCACACGCACCCGGCCCACCGCCCGCGAGATCAATGCCCAGATCCGCTACACGGCCTTCGCCGTCTACTCCCGGGCCGGCGATCTGGATGCCCCGCAGGACAAAGCGACCGCGGAGTTGGTGGACCTGGTCGCCGCCCTTGACGAGCAGGACGTCACCCTTCGCGGTTTCTACGACGTCTCCGCCATGCGCGCGGACGCCGACCTGATGGTCTGGTGGCACTCCTCGACCGCCGAGGCGCTGCAATCCGCCACCCGGGCACTGCGCCGGACCTCGCTGGGCCGCAGTCTGACCCCGGCATGGTCGGCGATGGGTTTGCACCGTCCTGCGGAGTTCAACAAGGGCCACATCCCGGCGTTCCTGGCGGGTGCACCGGCCAAGAACTGGGCGACGGTCTACCCGTTCGTGCGCTCGTACGAGTGGTACCTGCTGCCCGACGAGGAACGCCGCGGCATGCTCGTGGAGCACGGGATGATGGGCCGCGAGTACGACCAGGTGCTGTCCAACACAGTGGCCGCCTTCGCGCTCGGCGACTACGAGTGGCTGCTGGCCCTGGAGGCGGACGAGTTGCACGACACCGTCGACCTGATGCGGCACCTCCGCGCGTCCGCCGCGAGACGCCATGTGCGGGAAGAGATTCCGTTCTTCTCCGGCCGTCGGGTGGATGAGGCCGGCGCGGTCGAGGTGGTGTTGTGACGACCGGGCCGCTGCTGTCCGATCCGGCTCCGCCGCACGACTCCGTCGCTGACGACGCCTCCGACGTCCCGGCGGCACTGCGCGCCGGGTACGACGCGGTGCTGCTGGCCGGTTTCGGTGGCCCCGAGGGTCCCGACGACGTGATGCCGTTCCTGCGCAACGTCACTCGCGGCCGGGGCATCCCGGAGGAACGGCTGGTCGAGGTTTCCCACCACTACTCGGCGCTCGGCGGCGCCTCCCCCATCAACGCGCAGAACCGCGACCTGCGGAACGCGCTGTCCGTCGAACTGGTCAACCGCGGTCGGGCCGTCCCCGTCCTGTGGGGCAACCGCAACTGGGATCCGTACCTGGCCGATGTCATCCGCGACGCCCACCGCGACGGCCTGATCCGGTTGCTCGGCCTGGCCACATCGGCCTACTCGTCCTACTCCTCCTGCCGGCAGTACCGGGAGGATTTCGGGATGGCGCTGGCGTCCACCGATCTCGTCGGCGAGGTGCGGATCGACAAGGTCGCGCCCTATCACCATCGCCCCGGGTTCATCGCGCCGTTCGTCGACGGCACGGCCGCCGCACTGCGCAGCGCGAGCCAGTCGGGCATCCAGATCGCCGACCTGGAGATCGTTTTCACCACCCACTCGATCCCGCTGGTGATGGCCGACACCTCCGGATCCGCCGACCTCGGAGATCATGGACCGGGCGGAGCCTATGTAGCGCAGCATCTTTCGGTCGCGCGGGCGGTGATCGACGGCGTCACGGCACGAAGCGGCGCCGCGCCGGGCTGGCGGCTCGCCTACCAATCCCGGTCCGGGCCGCCGTCGGTGCCCTGGCTGGAGCCCGACATCAACGAGGTGATCGACGATCTCGCCGCCGAGGGCCGCGCCGGGGTCATCGTGGTGCCCATCGGCTTCGTGTCCGATCACGTCGAGGTGGTCTGGGACCTGGACAACGAGGCGGCCGAGACCGCCGCGTCGCACCACCTGTTCTTCGCCAGGGTCGGCACCCCGGGCACCGATCCGCGGTTCGTCTCGGCGCTCGCCGACCTTGTCGAGGAGCGGCTGGACGACCGATCGAGCGCCGATCCCAACAGCACTGATCCCGTGACGGGGATCCGGCGCCGCCCGGATTTCTGCGCCGCTGGTTGCTGTGCGAACTCGCGGGTCACCCGGCCGACCACAGCTGCGGTCGATTCCGCCGCCGACTGGAGCGGCGTACCGGTTGATCCCGCAAAGCTGGCCGCCTCCGGGATCCGCGGGGCCGTCCGGGGATGAACCGGTGACCCGGCGGGTCCTGACGGTCGGTACCCGAGGCAGTGCGCTGGCGCTCGCCCAGTCCGCAGCGGTGGCCGCCGTGCTGGCCGAGAGTGCCGGTGCAGTCAGCGATCTCGTTCGCATCAAGACCGAGGGTGACGTCAACGCCGGGCCGCTGGCGTCGATCGGTGGCACCGGGATCTTCGTCACCGCACTGCGTTCCGCTCTGCTGGATGGCCGCGTCGACGTCGTCGTGCATTCCTACAAGGACCTACCGACCGCGCCGGCGGACGGCCTGACCGTCGGCGCGGTGCCCGCCCGGGAAGACCCGGCCGACGCGCTCTGCGCCCGCGACGGGCTGACCCTCGATCAGCTCCCGGCCGGCGCCAGGGTCGGGACCGGCTCGCCGAGGCGCACCGCCCAGCTGCTTCGGCGGCGCCCTGATCTGACGGTGGAACCGATCCGCGGCAACGTCGACACCCGGCTGCGGCTGGTCAGCGACGGCGGCCTGGACGCCGTGGTGCTCGCGGTCTCCGGCCTGGCCCGGCTCGGCCGCACCGCGGCCATCACCCAACGGTTCGGTCCTGACGTCATGATGCCGGCCCCCGCGCAGGGCGCGCTGGCCGTGGAATGCCGGTCGGCGGACGTCGAGACCGCCTGGTTCGCCGGTGCCCTACGGGCATTCGACTCCAGCCCGACCCGCGCGGCGGTGACGGCCGAACGAAGCCTGCTGGCGACCTTGGAGGCGGGCTGTATCGCGCCGGTCGGCGCCCAGGCGGTGGTGCGCGACGCCGCACTGACCCTGGACGGCGTGGTGCTGGCCGTCGACGGCAGCGACGAGATTCGCGCCCGCACCACCGGTTCCGTTGCCCGAGCCGGCGAGCTAGGGCGTGAGCTCGCGGAGCAGATGCTGTCCGGCGGCGCCGCCGACCTGCTGGGAGCGGCACGATGACGAACTCCACCGGCCGAGTCGGGGGTTTGTCCGGCGCGCGGGTGCTGGTGCCGCGCCCGGCCGGTCGCGCCTCCGACCTGGTCGACGCTCTGCAGCGCGCGGGGGCCGACGTGACAGTGGTGCCGCTGATCTCCTTCGCGCCGCCGCTGGACACCGGTGCCCTCGACCTGGCCGTTCTGGCGCTCGCCGCCGGCGTCTTCTCCTGGGTGGCGTTCACCTCGGTCAACGCGGTCAGGTCCGTCGTAGGGCGGGCCGGCGCACTGGCCCTCGATCCGGTGGTGACCGCCGACACCCGGGTCGCCGCCGTCGGGCCTTCCACCGCACAGGCATTGCGGGACAATGGGATTCCGGTCGACCTGGTGCCGACCGGTGGCGGTTCGTCCGCGGCCCTGGCCGCCGTCTGGCCCCGGCCGCACCCGGGGGAATCCGTGCTGCTGCCCCGTTCCGACCTGGCCGTCGAGACCCTGCCGAACGCGCTTGCGTCCGCCGGCTACCTGGTGGACGCCGTCACGGCCTACCGCACCGTCGTCGAACCCGTCCCCGCCGAATTGGCGGACCGACTGGCCTCGGGAGGTTTCGACGCGGTGTTGCTCACCTCGCCGAGCATCGTCGCGGCCATGGAGCGCACGCGCCCGGCGACGGGAACGATCATCGGCGCCATCGGCACACCCACCACGTCGGCCGCCCGGACCGCCGGTCTCAGCGTCTCTTTCACCGCGGCTGGCCCCACCGCCGCAGCCCTCGCCGAGGGCCTGATCCAGGCCTGGCACGAGCACCACCACCCCCAGGAGAAGTGAGTCAGTCCGATGTCCTTTGCTGGATCGTTCCCGGCCGTCCGGCCTCGCCGGCTGCGCCGCACACCCGCGCTGCGCCGGCTGGTCGCGCAGACCCGCCTGCACCCCGCCGACCTCGTGCTGCCGATGTTCGTCAAGGAGTCGCTCACCGAACCGGCGCCGCTGACCTCCATGCCCGGCGTCCTGCAACACACCAGGGAGTCCCTCAAAGCCGCTGCCACCCAAGCGGTATCGGCAGGGGTCGGCGGCCTGATGATCTTCGGCATCCCCGAGGTCCGGGACGGGATCGGCTCCCGGGCCACCGATCCCGGCGGGATCCTCAATGTCGCGCTGGCGGACCTGCGCGCCGAGGTAGGTGCCTCCACCGTACTGATGGCCGACCTATGCTTGGACGAGTTCACCGACCACGGGCACTGCGGCGTGCTGACCGCGTCGGGTGAGGTCGACAACGACGCGACGCTGGAGAGGTACCGGGAAATGGCCGTCGCGCAGGCCACCTCCGGTGCGGATCTGGTCGGCACATCGGGGATGATGGACGGCCAGGTGGGTGCGGTGCGGACGGCCCTGGACGCGGCGGGTTTCACCGACACCGGCGTGTTCGCTTACGCGGCCAAGTACGCCTCTGCCTTCTATGGCCCGTTCCGGGAGGCGGTCGACTCGGCGCTCATCGGCGACCGGCGCGGCTACCAGCAGGACCCGGCGAACCGGCGGGAGGCCGCCCGCGAGGTCGCCTTGGACATCGCCGAGGGCGCCGACCTGGTAATGGTGAAGCCGGCGATGAGCTACCTGGACATATTGGCCGACGTCGGGGCGATGCCGGAAGTGACGGTTCCCGTTGCCGCGTATCAGGTCTCGGGCGAGTACGCGATGATCGAGGCCGCCGCGGCCAACGGCTGGATCGACCGTAACCGCGCGATCCTCGAGACCCTGACCTCGATCCGGCGGGCTGGTGCGCAGATCGTGCTGACCTATTGGGCCGCCGAGGTGGCAGCAACACTGGTTGCACCGCAATAGCACTTTCAGCGCACTGGCTCCACGTCACCAGCGCACCGAAACACCGAACGAGGAGAGACCGCAGATGGCACAGCGCAGCAGCGCACCCGGGGAGTCGACCACACTGCCCGGCCCGGCGATCGGAGCCGCGGGCGTCGAGCATGTGCCGGCCAGTGCCGCGCTGTTCGCGCGGGCCCTGGACGTCATCCCGGGCGGGGTGAACTCCCCCGTTCGCGCCTTCCGATCCGTCGGCGGCACACCGCGGTTCATGAGATCGGGTTCCGGACC
>JGI20181J14860_1000188_pt1 | contig 12178 bp, 8 predicted proteins | sample NGESurdeep072012_5_FD_14860 | JGI IMG/M metagenome (IMG submission 14860) | reverse complement strand
GGACGTCATGGCGGACGTCATGGCGGGGCTGTGCCTGTCGCGGTGACCGCTCATGACCGCTCATGCGGGCCCCTTTCCGGCTGCCCGACGTCACGTCCCACCCACTGTAGGTCGGCGAGCGGCCTGCCCGGGTATGGTTTTCCGTTGCTGGCCGTGCCCCCGGTCAGGTGGGCGCGGCGATGACGTCCAGCAGTTCGGCCACGGCGCTCGCCGAGTGCCCGGCCACGAAGGCGTCGACGTGCGGCAGCGCGGCGGCCATGCCGCCGGTGAGGGGAGCGAAGCCGGGGGCGGCCTTGCGCGGGTTCACCCAGATGACCCGGTACGCCAGCCTGGACAGCCGGGTCATCTGCTCGCCGAGCAGCGATGGATCGGCCCGCTCCCAGCCATCGGAAACGACGACGACCACCGCGCCCCGAGCGACACCGCGGCGGCCGTCAGTGTCCAGGAAGGTCTTCAATGCCTCGCCTATCAGGGTCCCGCCGGCGGTGTCCGGCGCGTGTGCCAGGGCTCTGGCGATCGCCTCCTCCCGGCGCCCGGTCGCCAGCGCACCTGACACCCTGGTCAGCCTGGTGGCGAACACGTAGGCCTGCGCCCGTGCGCCGATCACGGCACCCTGCAGCACCCGCAGGTAGATCCGCGCGTACGGCTGCATCGAACCGGAGACGTCGGCGAGTAGCACGATCGGCCGTGGCGTACTTCCCCGCCGGCGATGCGCCCAGTTGATCGGGTCGCCGCCGGTCCGGCAGGCGGTCCGCAACGTCCGTCGCAGATCGACCGACCGTCCCGACGATCGGTCGGCCACCCAGCGGGACGGCCGCCGCGGAGCAACCACCTTCATCCGGTCGATCAGGTCGGCCAGCTCGGCCAGTTCCTCTGCCGAGCAATGAGCAAAGTCCTTCTCCCGCAACAGCTCCAGCTCGGACGCCGTGGCCAGCACGAACGGCCGGCCGGTGTCGTCCGCTTCGCCCGGGCGGGGCCCGGTCGGTCTCGGCCATCCTTGCTCCCCGTCGGCCCGATCCTGCTCGGCCGCACCGCGCTTGCGCTGATCCGGTTGTGCCGCATCGGGTTCGGTGTTCAGCGGCGGAGGTTGGTCGGCCTCACCTCGCTGGTCCGCGACATCCACCAGCCCCCGGAACACCTGACCGAACACCGCGTCGTAGACCGGCAACGCGCCGGCGTTGTCCAGCAGGGTGACCCGGCCCAGCCAGTACAGTTCCCGCACCCGCGTCGGCCTGGTCGTGGCGATTGCCTGCGCCCACCACACCACCCGGTCCGCGGACACGTGGACACCGGCGGCGGTCAGCGCAGCGCCGAAAGCAGCGCACGCAGAAGCTGTGTCGATCCCGGTGTCGATCCCGGTGTCGATCCCTGTGTCGATCCCGGTGTCGATCCCGGTGTCGATCGCTGTGTCGGTCCCGGTGTCGGTCCCGGTATAGATCGCCGGGTCGACTTCCGGGTCGATGTCGGCCGTGCTGTCGCCAGTCATCCACCGACGACCCAGTCCAGCCCGGCCGCCACCGCGGTCTCCCGGTCCTCCCGGTACTTGAGCACCGAGCCGAGGGTGCGCGCCACGGCGTCGGTGTTCAATTCCCGCAGACCCAGCAGCTGCGCGGCATGCACCCAGTCGATGACCTCTGCTGTCCCTGGGGACTTCTGCAGGTCCAGGGTGCGCAGCCGGCCGGCCGCCGCGGCGGCCTGCGCCGCCAAGGTCTCGGTGGCCGCCGGCACCCGTCGGCGGACGATGGCCACCACCCGCGCCACGTCGGGGTGGTCGATCCAGTGGTAGAGGCAGCGGCGTTTCAGTGCGTCGTGCAGGTCCCTGGTGCGGTTCGAGGTGAGCACGGCGACCGGGGGGACCGCGGCGTGCACCGTGCCGATCTCCGGGATGGTGATCGACCGCTCCGCCAACAGTTCCAGCAGGAGGGCCTCGAAATGCTCGTCGGCGCGGTCGATCTCGTCGATCAGCAGGATCGCGGGGCGAGGGCCGGCATGCTCCACCGCGCGGAGCAGTGGCCGCTCGATGAGGTAGTCCCGGCGGAACAGATCGTCGGCACCCAGTGGGTTCCCGGCGGACTCCGCCAACCGGATGGCCAGCAGTTGGCGTGGGTAATTCCATTCGTAGACGGCCTCGGCGATGTCGATGCCCTCGTAGCACTGCAGGCGGATCATCGGCGTATCCAGGGCCTGCGCGAGCGCCTTGGCGGCGGCGGTCTTCCCGACACCGGCCTCACCTTCCAGCAGCAGCGGTTGGCCCAGCCGTACCGCGCAGAACAGCGCGGTCGCCAGCCCGTCGTCGGCCAGGTAGCCGTCGTCACCGAGCATGGCTTTCAGCGCCGCGACGTCCGGCACGAGCGACGCGAGGTCCCCCGGCCCGGTCACGTCGGCGGGGTCAGGCACTGGGCGCGCACCGTGGATTCCGCCCAGCTTCCACCGACGAACCCTTCCATCGTCCCGTCGCCGTAGATGATCGCCTCGTCATCTGGTTTGCCGAGGTCGGCCGCCCTGCCAGCACCACCCGGGCGTGCACGTACGGGATCCGCCGGGTGCGCAGATCGCTCGCCCGGTCGTGCAAGTCGGCGCGGCTGATCAGGGCAGCCGGAAGTCGAGTCACGCGAGCTGACCGTTCAGGTGACCGCCGGGTCGGTGCGGACCGGCCTGCCCTGCATGGCCGTCCAGACGTTCGCCGGGGTGAGCGGCACTTCCGCATGCCGCACACCATAGGGCGTCAACGCGTCCATGACCGAGTTGACCGGTCCACGGTCGTCGCCGGATTCCCCATCGAAGACGTTCGAGTCGCCACTTTCGGACCTTTCCCCAGCCGTGAAGGGGCCGAAAGTGGCGACTCGATGTGTCGCGGGACTACCGGACCAGGCCGATGACCGTCAGGACCAGGCCGATGATCAGCACGGCGGTTCCGGCGATCATGAATCGTTGGGCGTTCCGCACGGTCGAGGTGACCAGCTCGCCGCGGGACCGGCTGGAGATCTGCACCTTCGTGCCGTCTTGCTCGGCGATGCGCGGCGCGCCTGTGCGGTCGCTGACCGTACCGATCACGTGCATGGTCGCGCCGGGGCGCAGCACTCGCTCCTCCTGCTCGTAACCGAGGGTGTCGTCACCGCTTTCCGAACTGAGCCGGAGGCCGAAGACCTCCACGTCCACGCCGGTGGCCAGTCCCGCGCCGGTCATTTGCGGCTCGTAGACGTCCAGCACCTTCTCGGCGCCGTCGATTCGGGCCTTGCTGGGGTCGACGGCCAACGTGGCGGTGCCGTCGGAAATGCCGAACGGCTGCTGGGAGCTGGCTTCGTGCTCCAGGCTGGTGGTCTCCTGGCGGCGTCGCTGGTTGTTCTCGGTGACCCATTCGTAGTGCCGTCGCCGGATCACCGTGCGGTGCCAGACGCAGGGGGTACGGGTCAGCGGGCTGAGCAGCTCTCCCTGCGCAGACGGCACCAGTTCTCCCCACACCGCAACGTGTTTGCGGTAGTTGCCAGGACCGAGGGCGGCCGCCGCGGCCGTGATCTGGGCGAGGACGTCGGAGACGGCGAGCTCCTCGCTGCCGGCCAGGGATATTCCACGTTGGCGTTGCAGCACCGCGGTGGTGATCAAGCCGATCGCCACGACCAGCACAATGAGCCCCGCTATCAGCATGGGGGAGTTCTTATCACGACCGTTGATCGATGTGCCCGCCGCCGGTGTCACAGTCCGCCGGCTGACCTCCGCCGACGATGTTGAGATCGTGTTGATGACCGTTTCCTATCGTCGAGTATCCGAGCACACCAGGCGGAGAGAAATGAAAGGTCAGACGCAACGGGGGACCGTCATGTCGCACACAGTGCGTCCGGCTATGTCATTGGTATCGCCCGGTACCGACGGGGTCGCGTCGCCGGACCCTCTCGCCGACCTGGTCGAGGCCGCAGCACGCGGTGACGGCAATGCGTGGGAGGAGCTCTACGAGCGTTACACCCCACTGATTTCCAGCGTCTGCAGGCGATATCGTCTGGCCGGCGACGACGCCGATGACGTGAGCCAAACCGTGTGGCTCGGCTTGGTGCAGCAGCTGCACCGACTGCGCGAACCGAGCGCACTTCCGGGGTGGATAGTCACCACGACCAAGAATGAGGCGTTGCGGGTCATCAAAGCGAGTCGACGGATGGTGCCATCGGACCCGATGACCGATAACAGATTCGACAGCGCAACCAGACCCGAACTTGACGACCACCTGTGCCGAACCGACCGGCGGCGAGCGCTGCGGGACGGCCTGCGGCAGTTGCGGCCCGAGCATCGCCAACTGCTCTTGTTGCTGGTGGCAGATCCGCAACTGTCCTACAAGGAAATCAGCAGGCGACTGGGCATTCCGATCGGAAGCATCGGACCAACTCGGGCGCGGTGCCTGCGCCGGCTCCGGGACACCACGGAGATCCACGCGCTTGGCACTGCCGCTTGAGGCGTATCGGCCGCTGGAGAACTGGGGTCGTTGGGTCGCGACTGAGCCGTCGGTCAGTAGGAGGCGAGGTCCGGCACGCGCAGGTGCGGCAGGACGTGGTCGAAGTCCTGCACCCGCATGATGTCCGTCCCGAGGGCCGTTTTTCCGTCGGTTCGGCGAAACCGGCTGGTCACCCCTGGATCGTCGTAGGAGATGGTGATCGCCGCGTGGCCCCACTCCCGATTGACCAGCATGCTGGCTGAACAGAAGCCCGTGATCGCGGCGAGCGCGGGTTGCGTGTATCGGACGTAGTCGTCGGTCACCGCGTCGACCGCGGCGGGATCCACCCGCAGCCACGTGACCTGAGCCCCGACCGGTGCCCTGGCGACCTGCTTGCGGTGCATCGCCACGACCTGCCACTCCTCCAGGTCGACCGAACTGTGCAGGATCTTCGACGTCTGGTCCCGCAGCGGCCTGATCCGCACCACACTCGCGTGCATCGCCTCTCGTGTCTCCCAGGCGGTGGAGACGATGCACAGGCCGGAGCGGTGGTCTGCCAGCACAGAAAGGCCCACGCATTGCGGCATGGACAGGATGGTCGGTACCGCGTCGTCGCGGAGGAACCGGACGCATGCCTTCACGTTCTCGGGACGACCATGGTGGATCGCCGTCCGTGCATGGATCGTCATGCGGACCTCACGGCAGTGTGCGGGTGACCATCGGAATGTACAGGCTGACTGGAGTGATCAGAATCGGCCGCCACCGCCGCTGGTACGCCCGCCGCCCGAGGACCCACCGCCGAAACCTCCACCGCCGCCACCGAAACCGCCGCCGAAGCCACCACCGTAGCCGCCGCCCCAGCCACCGCCGCCCCGCCCGCGCCGGCCGGAATTGAGCACAGAGTCGATCAGGATCCCGCCGAGCACCGCGCCGGCCAGTCCACCGCCGCCGCCGCGCTGACCACCTCCGCCGTTCCAGCCGCCGACGTCCTGCTGGGCGAGCTGCGAGGCCTGGCGGGCGAGCGAGATGGCCTGCTGGGCGTGGGCCAGCCCGCCGGCAGCGTCGGCATTCCCCAACGTTTCCGCCGCGGCCAGGTGGCGCTGCGCCTCGGTGAGCCGGGTGCGCGCCTCGCTACCGACCGCGCCGCGCCGGGTGCCGACGAAGTCGTCGGCTTGCGCCACTTCTGCCCGCGCGGTGGCCAGCGCCTGACGCAGCGCGGCCTCCGCGTTCCGCTCGGACTGCTGAGCGTCCTTGGTGGCAGCCAGAATCGTGTCGAGCGCTTCGTCGGCTTCGGTGACCTTGCCCAATGCGGTCAGCGGGTCGGCCGCGCCCTGCGGGGACCTGGCCACCCCCAGGATCGCCTGGATCTGATCGAGTCGTGCCGTGAGATCGCCGGTGGCGCCGCCGGCCTTCGCGGCCGCCAGCGCCGCGCGGTTGGTCGTCAGTTCCTGCTCCACCGCCGCGCAGGCCTGGGCCAGCTGGCCGCCGGCCGCGTTCAGGTCGGCATCGATCCGATCCACGGCGTCGAGCATCGTCTGCGCCTGGCCAACGGCCTCCTGCGCCGCGCCCGCAGCCAGCACCGCGGTCGCACCCGGCTGGGCAGGCGCGTCCGGCGTTGCGGGCTGGGTCGCGGCGGCTGCAGGTTCGGCGGCCAGTTGCCCGGCCTGGTCCAAGCTCGTCCGGGCGAACGTCAGCCGGCTGGTCGCCTCGTCGACATTCGAGGCCACGGTCTGCAGGGCAGCCGGCGAGTACCGCTGCCGGAGCCCATCGAGGGTGGCCTGCGCCACCGGGAGCCGGGCGGTCTGGGTATCGATGGACGACGGGAGCTCGGCCATCACCTGGGGCAGCCGGGCGCGCAGGTCACGCAGGTCGTCGAAGCGGTCCGACTCGGAATCGAGCGTGCCGGCGGCGTCCGCGCACCGGCTGAGGATCTCGGCCATCATGGCGCGTCGCGTCGGCTCGTCCTCAGGCACGTCGTCATCGATGCGCTGCCGGATCTCGAACGCCGCGGTGAGCGATTCCCGCGCCGACTCGAAGGCGGTGCGGAACTCCTTGACCGCCTCGTGGCCGAACTCCGACTCCGCGGCCGTGAGCTCGAATTCGCTGGCCCTGACGGCATTGTCGGTGTCGATCAGGGCTTGCACGCTGCGCGCCGACAGCTGATCGAGCGGCTCCAGCGGCTCGCCACTCTGGGCCGGCCCGGACTGCGCCTCGGCGGACGCCTTACGCCGCCGGGACCGTCGGTACAGCAGATAGCCACCGCCACCGATCACGACGATCCCGCCGGCGGCCCACCACCAGCCCGATGAGGAACTGCCAAGGGCCTTCCGATAGCCGTCGGCCGCCGCGATCGCGGCACCTGCCCAGTCGTCTTTGGCCAGCTGGGGTCTGATGTCGTTCTCGGCGATGGACGTCAGTTGGCTCGAGCTGAGGGCGAAGTTCTCCGGCACGTTGACGGCGTAGGCGCGACCTCCGGTGGCGACTGCGAGCAGGATGTCGTTCGCACCCAGATCGGACGCCGCGGCGGTGTCCGCCGCCCAGGATTGGGCGGCGTCAGGATTGGTGAAGGTGTCGACATAGACGACGAACAGATTGACGTTGTCCTCCGCCGACAATTCGTCGAAGGACGTTTGGATCGCGGCCACGTCACCATCGCTCAGTACGCCTGCCTGGTCGGTGATCTGCCCGGGCAACCTGAACGGCGGATCGGCCCGCGAGGTTCCCGGTAGCAGCAGCGACAGCAGCAGGAACAGCATCGTGGCAACGCCCGCTGCCGCGGCCGTCAGCCCTGCCCATGCGAGTCGCGTTCTTGCCATCGAGGTCCTTCCCGTCGTCACCCGAACCCTACCCACGGGTCGGCGACCGGGCGGGAGGTCAGCCCGGCGGGCCAGCCCCGGGGAGTCGGCCGGAAGACGAGCCCCCGGGGGGAATCGGCCCGGGATCAGCGAGGCCGGTTGGCCGGGTTGAACCCGTGCGCCCGCGCGGACTCCTCGGCCCGGATGACGTGGGTGACGGCGTTGATCAGGGCCAGGTGGGTGAATGCCTGCGGGAAGTTCCCCAGGTGCCGTCCGGTGACGGGGTCGAGTTCCTCGGCGAACAGCCCGAGCGCCGAGGCGTGCGAGAGCAGTCGCTCGCACAGTGCGTTGGCCCTGTCGTCCTCGCCGATCTCCACCAGCGCAGAGACCAGCCAGAACGAGCAGATGGTGAAGGTGCCCTCCTCCCCTGCCAGCCCGTCGTCGGTTTCCTCGACCCGGTAGCGCAGCACCAGGCCCTCGTGGGTGAGTTCGTCGGCGATCGCCAGCACGGTGGCTCGGATCCGGTAGTCGTCCGGCGGCAGGAACCGGACAAGAGGCGCCAGCAGCAGCGAGGCGTCCAGCGCGTCGGAGCCGTAGCGCTGCACCAGCACGCCCCGGTCGTCGACACCGTTGGCCAGGATGTCGGCGTGGATCTCGTCGGCGATCGCCTGCCACTTGTCGGCGATGGCGTGCGAGTCGTGCAGCCGGGCCAGCCGCACCCCGCGGTCGAGCGCCACCCAACACATGATCTTGCTGGCGGTGAAGTGCTGCGGCTCGCCGCGAATCTCCCAGATCCCGCGGTCCGGGGCCCGCCAGTGCGCCGACGCCTGCTCCACCTGGGCGATGACGATCGGCCACAGCTCTTCCGGCATCTGCTCGCGCGACCGGGTGTGCAGGTAGATCGAGTCGAGCAGGGCGCCCCAGACGTCGTGCTGCTGCTGGTTGAAGGCGCCGTTCCCGATTCGCACCGGTGTGGCGTCGTCATACCCGGACAGGTGGTCCAACGTCGCCTCGTCCAGGTGCCGCTCCCCGCCCACGCCGTACATGATCTGTAGGTCGTTCGGGTTGTCGCGGCAGACATCGTGGATGAAGAAGAAGAAATCGTTGGCCTCTCGGTCGAAGCCGAGGGTGTACAGGCCCCACAGCGCGAACGTGGAGTCCCGGATCCACGCGTACCGGTAATCCCAGTTCCGTTCCCCCCCAGGCGTTTCCGGCAGGGAGGTGGTCGCAGCCGCCAGCAGTGCGCCGGTGGGCGCGTAGGACAGCCCCTTGAGGGCGAGCGCGGAGGACTGCAGGTACGCCCGCCACGGATGGTCGGGGAAGGTGCCCTGCGAGAGCCACTGCCGCCAGTATTCACTGGTGCGCTCCATCCACGACTCGGCATCGTCCTTGTCCTCGGGTGCTGGCAATTCCGAGAAGGTCAGCGCCACATAGTCCGAATCGCCGCGGGACATCTTGGTCCTGGCCATGGCGATCCGGCCCTCGACGCCCATCCGCAGCGAGCCGGTCAACCGCAGCATCGGCTGCCCGTCCGCGGTGCTGGTGACCTCGCTGTAGTCCGGGCCCGGGTATTCCCACTGACCGCCCCTACGGGCGTAGTCGAACACCGGCTCGCACTGCACGGAGAGGTCGACCGTGCCGTTGATGCACTTCATGGTGCGCAGCAGGACATGTGCGGCGTCGTAGTCGGTGGGCGAGCGGCGGTGGGTCTTTGACCGCTCCTGGGTGTTGTGCCAGGGCGCCATGATCAGCGCGTCGCGCACCACCAGCCACCCGGTCGGGGTCTGCCATGTCGTCTCCAGCACCAGCGTGCCCGGCAGGTACCGGCGAGCCGCGGGCACCTGGACGCCGAACGGCGCGACCCGGAACGAGCCGCCGGCCCGGTCCAGGATCGCCGTGAACACGCTCGGCGAATCCGGCCGCGGGATGCACATCCACTCGACCGCGCCGGACGGCGAGATCAGGCAGTTGGTCTCGCAATCGGACAGGAACGCGTAGTCCGCGATGCCCGGGAAGTTGCCCGAGCTGTGATGCGGCGCGTGCGCGCCGGCGTTGACGGCCTGGTCCACGCTCCCGATTTCCGAAAGGGATGCGATGGCCTGATCCGCCTGATCCGCTGGATCGGCCGTCTGGGTGTCGGTCACCGGGTCATTGTCAGGCATGAGCTGCGGTTTTGTGTGGCGGGCGAGTCACGGTGGTGTGACGCCTGCGGAACGATCGCTGGGCAGCGGGGACTGCGTTCAGGTTGTCCAGGGGAGCGACGATGGGGTATTCGTGACGGAACTCGACGCGTCTGCCTGCACTCCGAACAAGTAACACCGGGTAGCGCCCTTGAACACCGCCGATAAATCGACGGACTCTCCCGGCCCTGAATGGGCCAAAGATAACCCATCGTGACGATCTCGCGGTCATGTGAGCCAATTCCATATCGACACCACCCGCACGCTGAGGTAGGCGATGGTTCGACGAGCGATTACCCGTGCTGGACTACAGCATCCGGGCGGCAAGGCGGCTGTCGCGCTCGTTCCACAGAGAAAAATAGCCAAATGGGTTGCGGGGTTGCGGGAGATTCCCTGATTTCAGCCGGGACATCCGCTGGCAGCGCCGACGCAATGACCGATTCAGGGACTCTTGTGCGCTGGTCGCGGTTTCGGGAGAAAGCGGGCGGGGGGTGGGCGATCACGCCCCGCTCCATCGAACAGCAGGGCTGGGCGAGCCTCTCGTACCGGACACGCTCCGGACCCGATCGCCGTTCGCCGTTCTCCGTCCTTGCCGTTGCTGCGGGGGTGACGAGCGCGCTACGGGTGCGCACCTGGGTGATCCTCGCCCCTTTGCGGTCGCCGGCAGCGGTGGTGCGCGAATCATCCGCGCTGCAGATGCTGCCCGGCGGCAGATTCGAGCTCGGCATCGGTTCCGGTCGACCCGACGCGGAACGGGACGCTGCCCGCTTGGGCGTCCAGTGGGGCTCCGGTCAGCAGCGCATCGACCAGGCTGCCCTGGTGATCGCCGCAGTGCGTGAGCAGGTTCGCCGCGCTGATGTCGGGCACTCTGCTAGAACCCCGAGCGACCCAGGGTATTGACGAATTCGTGTACCGGAGGACCAGGGGGTCGGCAAGGTCGGCGCTGAGGATCGCTGGCCAGCAGTTACGTGTGTGACTGATGTGACAAGTGTTGCTGATGGGACGGCAGGGGACGCCCCGTGACGATCGAGTTTCCACACCAGCCCGTTACGGAAGTCCCCCGCCGCCATGCCATCTTCCCCCACGCCATCTTCCCCCACCGCTGGGCTGTCCCGTCGACCACTGATGGAGGTGTTCGCGCAGGTGCCCGACCCCCGCGATCCCCGCGGGGTGCGCACGACCTGGCGACACTGCTCACCTTGGCCCAGACGGCGGTGCTGGCGGGGCGCTGACCGTGCTGGCGATCGCCGAATGGACTCAGGACGCAGACCGGGACATGTTGTCCCGCATCGGAATCGCCGCGGATCAGGCGATGCCGTCGGAATCCACGATGCGGCGCACCCTGGCCCTGCTGGACGCAAACGATCTGGATGCCCGGCTGGCCGGATGGATGGCCACCCGGGTCGGACACCTGGCCGGCCGGCGGGTCATCGCCGTGGACGGCAAGACCATGCGCGGCGCCCGCACCACCGACGGCGCCCCGCACCTGGTGGCCGCGTTCGACCAGTCCGCCGGCGCAGTCCTCGGTCAGCTCGCGGTGGCCACCAAGAGCAACGAGATCCCCGCGCTGCGGCTGGACAGCATGGACTTCACCGACGCCGTCGTCAGTGCCGACGCGATGCACTGCCAGCGGGAGACCGCCAACCACATCACCGACCGGGGCGGCCACTACGTCCTGACCGTAAAGGCGAACCAGTGCGCCACGAGGCGCTCCGATGTATACCCGCCGCAGGCGGGAGGAACTCGAAGGGAGGTTCTTGGGTCTGATGACTCACCTGGAGCCGAAAGGCGAAGGGGACAGCAGCATGTCAGGAAACCAGCGGCCGGGTCCGGATGCCTGGGACGGCGCGTTGGGAAGACCCGCACGGTATGGCAAAGGCTGGATTGCTTGAACCCCAATCTCCAGCGGCAGCAATTTACTGCGGCCGGAACGGCATCTGTAACCGGTGTCCGTCGCGGCCGGGGCGTGATGGTTCGTCCTGGTCGACCTTCGCGGCGGAAGCGATGCCCAGTGAGGGCATTGAAGGAGATGAGTGGGGTGCCTGCAGCCGTGCTCGATACGTACATCGGAGACGAACGTGGGATCACCGTCCCAGCCCTCGGGGTTGGCGGTGACGGAGTGCTCGTAGTAGTCGCCGGGGTCACGTCCGGCCAAGGAGGACGGGAAAGCCGTCCGCAGGGCGAAGGGGCACAGGTAGGAGCGGACCACCGGGAACCGTGGAGGTATGCGTAATGCAGAACGCTGACACAGTGCTGGAGGTCTTGCGTGAACGCGGCAGGCGTCGCCTGCCGCTGGAACGGTTGTACCGGCAGCTGTTCAACGAGCAGTTGTTCTTGATGGCCTACGGGCGCATCTACGCCAACGACGGCGCGATGACGCCCGGGGTTGACGGGGGCACGCCGGACGGGATGAGCCTGGACATCGTCCGGGACATCATCGACCGGCTCCGCACCCAGCGTTACCGGTTCGCACCGGTGCGGCGGGTGCAGATCCCGAAGAAGAACGGAACCATGCGGCCCCTGGGGCTGCCGACATGGTCGGACAAACTGGTCGGTGAGGTGGTGCGTCTGCTTCTTGAGGCGTACTACGAGCCGCAGTTCTCGGCCAGGTCGCACGGGTTCCGCCCGGGCCGGGGCTGTCACACGGCATTGGACGAGATCGCTTCGACGTGGACGGGCACAACCTGGTTCATCGAGGGCGACATCGCCGACTGCTTGGATGTGTGCTCATACTGCTTCCTTTCTGATTGTCAGGGCTGGAACAGTGCTTGCTCGGGTGCGGG
>JGI20181J14860_1000184_pt1 | contig 12321 bp, 11 predicted proteins | sample NGESurdeep072012_5_FD_14860 | JGI IMG/M metagenome (IMG submission 14860) | reverse complement strand
CGACGGTTCGGGGTGGAATCGACCGTTCGACCGTCCCTGGCGTTCTACAACACCTGCCAGGAAATCGACGTGCTGGTGTCGGCGCTGCACCGACTGGCCGCCGACCGCGGTCGCCGCTGAGCCAAGGAGGCGCTTGGCGACCGGCGCTCATTCCCGGAACTCGTGGATGCCCAGCCGGTAGGTATGGGTCCTTCCGGTCCTGCTGTGTGCCGACCTGGATGAGAGTGACGTCACTGTGGAATCGCGTTCCTGTCGCACCTTCGGGTCCTGCGATTCCTTCGCCACCCGTGCGTCCGGACTGAGGACGCCGTGGGGATCCACAACGGCGCCAAGATTGCGGCGAAGAGCGGTGCCGGCCTTGTCGATCTCCTGGGTCAGCAACCCGGCTCCGCGCACATTGCTGGTGGCGCCTCCAAGCTTGGATGTTGCTGCGTCGACTTCATCGACGGCCGCGAGCAGGGACGGTGGTGCGGTGTTCGCGTCGAGCGGCTGCTGGGGAACGGACCATGACAGGTGCAGGATGCCGTCTCCGGCGTGGGCCACTGCAGCAACATCCACGCCGTGGCGTTGCCCGAGATGTTCTGCGGTCGCCAGCATCGAGGCCAATGCGGATCGTCGCACCCCGACGTCCTGGTTGATCGTCCATCGGTCGGCCGCCGGTTCCCGGCCGTGGTGTCGCAGCCATGAATAGCGGTCCGCGTCGCCCTCGCCCGGGTAGGTGACCAGTCCGGTGGTGGACAGCGCCGCAGCGATGACGGCAATTTCCTCGTCGGCGCCGTAACCGGCAGTCTGCGCCACCAGCAGCGCCGCACCGTGCGCGGCGAGATCGGTTCCCTGCGCCCGATCGATCTCGGCCAGTGCGCTCCGGTTGGCGACGTCCAGCACGCTCGGCTGCGCCCGGCTACGGATGATCGCGGTCACCGCGTCCGCCGCCGACGTCAGGGAATCGAAGGACGCCACGGCGGTTCTGGTGCGCACCGGACGGGGGCGGAGTCGCACCGTTGCCTCGACAATCACGCCAAGGGTTTCCTGGGAGCCGACGAACAGCGCGGTCAGGTCATTCCCCGTCGCGTGGATCGCTGCGCCGCCTGTCCGCAGCAGCGACCCGTCGGGCAGGACCACGGTCAGCGCACGCACGGATTCCCGAATGCCTCCGCTGTGCGTGATGGTGTGCTGACTTCCGGTGTGGACGGCGATGTCGTCGCCGATGCACGTGGTCTCGTTGGTGGCATGGTGGGGCGGGTACGTCAAACCGTGTGCGCCGGCGGCGGCGTCGAGATCGGCCGTGGTCACCCCCGGTTGGACCACGGCCATCTCGTCGTCGGGCTCGATGCTGATGATCTTGTTCAGCCGCTCGGTCGAGAGCACGAGGGTGCCATCGGCGAATCGGGTGGCGCCGGGCGCGCCGGCGCCTGCGCCCCGGGAAGCCACCGTGGCTCCCGATGCGCCCGCGACCTTGAGCACGATCTGAACAGCAGCGACAGTCGTCGGCCGGATCACCGCCAGGGGCTTCTCCGGCAGCCGCTGCCCCGACGGGGCGGTTGCCTCTGCTTCCAGGTCCGTTGGGGCAAGACTGATCTCGTCCGGCGACAGCACCTGGGCAAGCCGGTCGAGCATCCAACGCCGCCTGCGCACGATGGGAGCTTCATGTTCTGCTGCCTTCCATTCGAGCGCAGTCGGTGCCACCGAGGTCAGATGGCCGGGTACGTGATGCCCGGGCACCTGCTGGGTCGGCAAGTCCCGTCGCGGACGCGAGGAAGCCCGAGCCAGGAAATCAGCCGGCACTTCACTCAGCCTCGATCCATGACGAGCGATCATCGATCGCTCGTGCGCACAGGGGCCGGGTGGTTGTCGTAGCGAGAGCCTTCACAGACGTTCTCCAAGGTAGGTCTTGCACTGGCTGGTCCATCGAGGCGTGTGCGCGATGCCGGGGAAGCCGGCGATCGGGCGGCTTTTCGGAGCTGGCAGACGACGAATGCAGGATCGCGGGTCAGCGACAACGGTCACCGGGAAGGCACCCGCCGCTGCACAGCGGCAGAGCGGTCGATGACATCTGTGGTCTCACTGCGAGCCTTCATTCCATTTCGAGGCCTGAAATTGCCAGCCGCGCTTGCGGATCCGGTCGTGGATCCACCAGGTCCTCACCCGGGGCACCCCGCCGCGGAAGCGAGGGTTGCCGTACAGCGAGCCGGGGCTTGTCGCTGAAACTCATGACCTTTCAATAACAGTAGAACACCGGCGCAGCAAGGTCAAACGAACCCGCGCCGGTCATCGTGATTGTCACAATACTGAAGAATTGGGACTGGAAGATTGGCTCTTCTTCACGGTGGTCAAAGCCCAGATCACCCCCGCGTCGAGGGTGATGATGGTCAGTGCCCAGATTGGGGAGTAGGGAAAGAACAGCACGTTGATCAGGGCGGAGACTGCCGAGATGCCGATACCCGCCACGCGGGCAGATGGTCGGCCCGTGAGGACGCATAATCCAATGATCGCGAGAAAGGCGCCCAGGACAATGTGGATCCATGCCCAGCGGCTGACTCCGAGTTGGTAGATGTCACCCGTCGCAACGCGCGAGAATCCATGTCCGACGAGTGCGGCCAGGCCCTGGAAGAACTGGAATCCTCCGACCGAGATCAGCACGACTCCGGCGAAGAGTGTCAGTGCGCCGGCAAGGGAATTCTCGCTCGCCGGAGCGGTGCGCTGGGTAGCGAATCGTGACTCGCCGGATGATGCTGGCATCGTTCGTCCCTTGGGCTTCACTCGCCATGGATCGGTTCAGGCCACCGCGGGGATCCGCAACGCACGCACAGACAGGGAGGATCGCCGGTCGGTCACCGAAAGCGGCGCCGCCGATGGGGCCGCGGACCGAAAAGGTCTACCGACAGTCGATGTCGGCCACACACGGCCGACACACGGCGAGCAGCGCGAACTCGTAAGGCGCGCTGTCGTCGTCGGAATTCATGCGGGGAAAACTATCAGAGGCGACACACGTGGATCAAGAGACCGTCGGCGGCGGTGGGCACCAGCAGGTCGCCACTGATGCCCACCGCCATTGCCGGCTTCAGCTCTGTGGTTTGTAGGTGGCCAGCGCCCAGATCACCGCGACGTCGAGCGCGATGAGAATCAGCGCCCACAGCGGGTAGTACGGGATGAAGAGGAAGTTGGCAAGCGCCGAGAGTGCCGCGACACCGATGCCAACTGCCCTGGCCCAGGGTTGTCCGGAGAGGATGAAGTAGCCGGTCACTGCGAGAACGATCCCCAGGACGAGGTGAATCCAGCCCCAACCGCTGACGCTGAACTCGTAGATGTTGTTCGGGGCGACCACGTAAAAGCTGCCTTTGACGATGGCGGCGAGTCCCTGGAAGAACTGGAAGAGGCCGACGACGATCAGGATGACGCCGGCGAAGACCGTGAGGCCCCCGGCCCAGTCGCCTTTCCGCGACTCAGGTTCGGAACGAGGGGCTGATTGGTCAGTCGGAGTCGATGTTTGGGGTGACGTCGATGAAGTCATGATGGGGCTCTCCTGATTCTGGGCAGCGTGATTTCTGGGTAGCAGGGATCTGGTGACCGTCGAGGTGCCGGTCAGCCGGTGAACCGATTGGTGGGGTTGCCTTATCGCCTCGACTGTCAGCCAAGGTGAAAGCACATCACGTTCCGCAACTGATCCCGGGCGCTCGGCTTGGCGGACTTGCCTATGACACCCGGCGTGCGGTCAACAACCGGTGCGCCGACATCGAGCTGAGAATGTCATCTCAGCGCTCCTCACGTGGGACGGTCGGCAGGTGACAGGGGAATTGTATGCGCGATGAAGCCGGGAATGGTGTGATTTCACGAGAGTTTCTGCTGCGTTGGTCACATTTCTTCGATCGACCGACGTTACTCCGTCCCTTGTCGAATTCGACAGCCCTATCTCCGCAAGGCCTTGCGGGCCAGCCAGTTGCCGAGGAATTGCGCGACCTGGACCAGGACGATGATGGTGAGTACCGCGACCCAGGTGACGGCCCAGTTGAATCGCTGGTAGCCGTAGACGATAGCGAAGTTGCCCAGACCACCGCCGCCGACAGCGCCGGCCACGGCGGTCATGTCGACCACGGCGACGAAGACGAAGGTGTAACCCAGGATCAGCGGGCCGAGCGCCTCGGGGATGAGCAGGGTGGCGATGATCCGCAGCGGGCTGGCGCCCATTGCGCGGGCGGCCTCGATGACGCCGGGGTCGATGGTCACCAGGTTCTGCTCGACGATGCGGGAGATCCCGAACGAGGCCGCGATGACCAGCGGGAAGATCGCGGCCGCGGTGCCGATGGTGGTGCCGACGACCTGCAGGGTCAGCGGTCCCACCGCGGTGATGAAGATGATGAAGGGGATCGGCCGGATGAAGTTCACCACAACGTTCAGACTCGTGTAGGTGGGCCCGTTCTGCAGCAGGCCGCCCTTGCGGGTGGTGTACAGCAGCAGTCCGAGGATGAGCCCGAAGAACCCGCCGACGAGCAGGGTGACGGAGACCATCCAGAGGGTCTGCCAGATCGAGGTCAGGTAGACCGGCCACAGCGTGCTCCAGTCGCTGCTCATGCGATTTCCTCCACGCCGGTCCTGGCGCGCAGGTCGGCGATCAGCTGGTCAACCGCGTGTTGGGAACCGGAAAGCGCCAGGGTGATGTTGCCGAAGGACCTGCCCTGCAGCGCCGTGATGCCGCCGAAGACGATCTCGAAATGGACGTCACTGCGGCGCACGGCATCGGTGAGCACGGTGCCGAGGTGGTTGTTCTGGCCGATCTGGATCGACACGAGCCGGGCCTCGTAGGTCGCCCGCAGCCGCGTGGCGTCCTCGGGTTCCGGCTTGTCCTGCAGGGCGGTTTCGACGAACCTGCGGGTGGTGTCGGCCCGCGGCGCGGAGAAGACGTCGTAGGCGGAGCCGACTTCGACGAGGTGACCGTCGTCGAGCACCGCGACCCGGTTGGCGATCGCGCGTACGACATCCATCTCGTGGGTGATGACCACGACGGTCACCCCGAGTTCGGAGTTGACCCGTTCCAGCAGTTTCAGGACGTCGGCCGTGGTCTCCGGGTCCAGCGCGCTGGTGGACTCGTCGGCCAGCAGGATCGACGGGTTGGTGGCCAGCGCGCGGGCGATACCGACCCGCTGTTTCTGCCCACCGGACAGTTGATCCGGGTAGGCCCAGGCCTTCTCGGACAGCCCGACAAACGTCAGCAGTTCGGCCACCCGTTGCTTCTGCTGGTCCTTCGGCCACCTGGCGACCTTCAGCGGGAACGCGATGTTCCCGTACACCGTGCGGGACCGCATCAAATTGAACTGCTGGAAGATCATGCCCATCCGGGACCTGATCTTCCGGATCTCCTTCTCCCGCAGCCGGGTGATGTCGATACCTTCGATCGACACCGAACCCGACGTGGCCGATTCCAGCGCGTTGATCAGCCGGACCAGGGTGCTCTTCCCGGCTCCGGAACCGCCGATGATCGCGAAGATGTCGCCGGCGTCGATGTCCAGGGTGATGGACTGCAGCGCCTTCACCTCGGTCGATCCCACGGTGAAGGTCTTGCTGACGTCGCGGAACTCGATCAGCGCGGCCATGCGTTCCTCCTGGAGAATGACGCGAAGGTTTCACCGGCCCGAACGCGGCCGGATGCCGAGATCTGCGGCGGCCCGCGGCGGGGTCACTGGGCGTCGCGGACCGTTTGCTCCAGGTTCGTCAGGATGGTTTGCAGTTCGGCCGCGGGCTTCGTGACGATCACCGCGGTACCTTCGGAGGCGTCCACCACGGCCTTGGTGACGGCCGGGTCGTGGTACAGCTCGGCGATCTTGAGGTACGTCGGGTTGTCCTTGTCCGCCGCCCGGGACACGAACGCGTTGATATAGGGCTGGGCCGCCGGCTTGGACGGGTCGTCGTTGTACAGCGCCTTCGACGGGTCGAGTTTCGCGTCCAGCGCGAAGTTGTTGTTGATGACCGCCGCATCCGCCGAGGGCAGCGAGGTGACCGTCTGCTTCGCATCGACCGGGGCGACCGTCACCTTCGAGGCCGACGTGTCGATGTCGGCCGGGGTGGACAGCACATTCCCACCGTCCTTCAGCGTGATCAACCCCGCCTGCTGCAGTACCAGCAGGGCCCGCGCCTGGTTGGTCGGATCGTTGGGGATCGTCACCTGGCCGCCCTGCGGGATCTGATCCAGCGAGGTGTGTTTCTGCGAGTACACCCCCAACGGCACCACCACGGTCGAGCCGATCGGGGTCAGCGTGTCGTTCGTGGAGACGTTGAAGCTTGCCAGGTAGAGCACGTGCTGGAACAGATTGAGATCCAGTTGGCCCTGCGAGAGGGCGGGGTTGGCCTGCGTGTAGTCACCGAAGTTCACCGTCTGGATGTCGATGCCCTGTTCGGCGGCGAGTCTGGTGAGGATGGGCCAGTAGTCGGCGCTTGCCTCGGTGGTCCCGATCTTCACGGTGACCCGGTCGGCCGAGTCGCTCGACTTCGTCAGGTTCACCACGAGGAGAACGGCGCCGACAATGACGACGACGGCAGCCACCGCGACCGCGGTGATGACCGCGGTCCTGTTCTTCTTCGGCTTCTCGGGCAGCGCCGGCGTGGGACTTGAATCGCTGGATGGGGTGCTCATTCGGATATGCCCTTCTTGAATGAAAACGGTCTGAATTTCAGTCGACGACAACGATGTCAGGGGTNTTGCACCGAGGGACTGCTCTGCGCATGGAACCGCAGCAGCGGCGACGGTGACGACGCGGCGAAGGCGGGCGGAACGGCCCGCTATCGCCGACGAATCGGCGATGTCCGTTCGGGAATGTGCGAGTTAGTTACTCGGACAACAACAACAGTCGTCAGTTGCCGGGTTCAGCGCGGCCAAGAAGACTCGACGAGAGTGCATCATCAGTCCTCCGTCTCGATCACCACAAGCCCTGGCTGGGTGAACCGAATGTACGTACGACCCACTCCTGGTGGCAAGCAGTCGCCGATCACCGCGCGGAGGCCGACGGGTAGCGGATGCCCGTTTCACGCTCAATTCGCCCGATTCGAGTAGGTGTCCGGATGCTCAGGGGTGTTCGAACTCACCCCGCAATAGCGTCGCGGGCCGGCGTTGACATGTTGTCGTCGCCCGACGTAGCGTCAACCTTGGTCATGAGTCCCAGCTTCGAGCCCTGGCTTGCTGGGCGGCAACCCTCACGATGTGGCGGGGTGCCCCAGGTGACGACTCGGTGCGGCAACCGCCGCGCAAGCACTCGCGCCGCCCGGAGCGGCCCAGGAGTTCAGGAGAAAGCCATGGCCACCGCCTCGCTGTCCCCGAGCTCCTTGCCGCTTGCCCTGATCACCTTGCACGGCGTCCGCCGCCGGCACGTTGATCTGGGCCGGCTGGCCAGCGCCATCTGTTGTTACTGAGGTAGTTCCTCTCTCGTCCAGTTGCTGTTCGTACTGCCGGGCGCTCCTCATCAACAGATCGAAAGGCCTTGCTGCGCCATGAAATTCCTGGGGTTGACGCTGATCAATCACACGCCGGATCCGGTGACCGGCCGCAATCCCACTGCCACGGAACGGTTCGACGAGGTCATCGACAACGCTGTGTTGTTCGAGGAGCTGGGGTTCGACGGGTACGGCGTCGGCGAACGGCATCACCAGCCGTTCATCTCGACCGCGCCGCCGGTGGTGCTCAGCCACATCGCGGCACTGACGTCCAGGATCCGGTTGTTCACCGGGGTGACCCTGCTGTCCGTGCTCGACCCCGTGCGGGTGGCGGAGGATTACGCGACGCTCGACCACCTGTCCGGCGGCAGGCTGGAATTGATCATCGGTAAGGGCAACGGACCCGAGCAGGCCGAACTCTTCGGCATCACCCGAGATCAGCAGTGGGACACCATCAAGGAGAATTACCTTCTGCTGCGCCGGCTCTGGCACGAGGAGAAGGTGACCTGGAGCCCGTCCGCGCACGGCATCCGGCAGGTCCCGCTGGTCGATGCCGCCGTCTGGCCCCGCCCGCTGCAGCAGCCCGCCCCCCGCATTTGGCACGGCAGCGCGACGTCCCAGGCGTCGGTAGAGCTGGCGGCGCAGCACGGCGATCCGGTGTTCTCCGCCAACGTCACCAATCCGGTGGAGCCCTACAAGGAGCTGATCGACCACTATCGCGACCGCTGGCGGGCCTACGGTCGCGATCCGGCCGAGGCGGTGGTCGGGGCCGGTACCGCGGGGCACTTCACGGCACGGACGTCGCAGCAGGCCAAGCGGGCGTACGAGCCGATCTACAAGGCCCAGCTGGGATTCTTTGCCGCAGCCGGCATGGACCCGGTGTTCGCCGATTTCGACGACTACGTGGTCCGCAGTTCCGCGCTGATCGGCAGTCCCGAGCAGGTTCTGGACAAGGTGCACCGTTACCACGATCGGCTCGGACATTCGATCCTGCACCTGCACGCTGATTCGGCCGGGTTGACGCCCACCCAGCACCGGGACAGTCTGGAACTGTTCCAGGCAGAGGTCGCGCCGGAGTTGCGCCGCACCATTCCAGACCCACCGTGGCCGGAACAATTGGCGAACACGGTGCGGCGCAAGGCTTTTCGGTGAGCGCTCGACGGGTGCCGCTGTCGGTCCTGGACCGGTGGTCCAGTTCGGTGAGTTGCAACCCTGGATGTTCAGAGGCGGGGAGGTTTCGTCGTCCACGATGATCGACCCGGCCGGCATCTTGGACTGGTCGATGGTGCAGGTCGGCACGTTCGGGGTCGGGAAGGCGGGTTCGGTGGAGCCGGCGCCGACCAGGTAGGGGCTGGTCGCGCAGGTGGTGGCGCAGTCCGGGATCCAGGTCACCGGGGTGTGCCACCAGCACTGGAAGTCGTCGAACATGCAGTGCGTGGCACCCGGGTTGGAGGTGTTGGTGTTCACCGGGTCGCAGTTGTTCCCCGGCGAGGGAGCAGAACGAGTTGAACGCCGGGATCTGCAGCCAGGTCTTCCCGCCGTTGTAGGTGGGTTTGGCGTAGGCCTTGGCCCCGTACCGCTGGATGGGGGAGGCCATCCAGCCCATCACCCGTTCCTGGTACGGCCAGGACGCCGGGTGCGCCGCGTCGGCGTAGCTGGCCTGCAGGTACGGCAACCGGTTCGGTGGGTAGTCCAGGTTGTCCGGGTTGTTCGTCCAGCCAAGGCCCCAGGTGCCGTGCGGGCCGGTGCACGTCGGCCCGGGGGTGCAGCCGGTCGAGTTGTACGCACTCGAGGGTTGGACACCGCCGTTGTACGCCCAGGCCGCGAAGTACCAGTTCTCCAGGTACTTCGGGTCACCGTTGTTCGCGATGATCCCGGCGGTGTAGAGCTGGTTCCATTTGTCCTGCAGGATCTGCAGTCCGGCGGCGATGTTTTCCTGGTAGTCGACGGCGACCTTGACCTGGCCACGGGCGGAGAAGGTGTGGTCGCCGATGTGCATGCCGGTGGTGACCTGGGAAATGCCGTATCCGCAGTCCGCGCCGGCGTAGTTGATGGACACGATGTCGCCGCCCGCGCCGTAGTAATCGGCGATCAGCGGGTTGCCGGAATTCCCGGCCGGGGAGTGCCAGGACGCCTGGGAGAAGTTTGATTCCTGAGCCATGATCGCCTCGAACACGACCCGGGGAACGGTGGTGGTGCTCGACCCGGCCGGATGCGACAACGGAATGACGGGAAAGTCTGTGCTCGGCGCGTACGCCGGGAAACTCATGTTCGCGTAACCCGCTGGGCGGGTGTAGGTGGCGCCGGTGAGCAGGCCCTGTTCGGCCATCTGCACCGCCCAATCCGCTTGCGCGGGGCTGGGTTGCATCACCTGGGTGTTCAGATCATTGCGTGGCACGGCACAGGTGGNAGTTTGCGGAGTCAAGGCCGCCGCTTGGACCAGCGACGTTGCCGCTACCTGGGTGATGGCCGCCGGTGGGCCGGTTGCCATCTTCGGTGACGCCACGGTCTGCGCGGCGGCCCGCGTTCGCGTGCCAGTGATCAAGCCACCGGTGGACCCACCGCTGATCGACGTGGCAGCCGGGCCGTAGGTGGCCGGAACGTTCGTGAGGGCGCGATGGGTGGACCGCAACCCTGCCGGGGCGACATCGGCGGCCGGTTTCAGATTCCGTATCGGTGCCTCGGTGGGCGGTGCGTCGGTATCCACACCGGGAGGGGTGAACGTGGGCACGGCGGTCACCGGTGCCGGACCTGAACCGGCGGCCGGTGCGTCTGGTTGGGTGGCTGGGCCGGCGGGGTCCCGCGTCGCGGTACCGGACTGGTCCTCAGTGGCCGTTCCTGCCCCGGCGCCGCCCGCCACAGCCCGCCTCCGGCGTGGCTGTTGTTGGGGCGGTGTCCCGCAGTATCGGTTGGACCTGTTTGGTGGAGGGGTCCAGCTGCACCGGTGTGCCGCTGTCACCGTTGGCGTCCGGGCCGATCAACAGTCCGCCGTCGAGGGAGGCTGCGGTCGCACCGTCGGCGAGGCCGCCGTCGGGGATGGCCGCGAGCTTGGCCGCGGCCGCGGCCATTTCGTAGATCTGCACGTACCCGGAGAGCACTGCGCCGCCGTCTCGGCCCGCGAACAGCTGAACGCGGGTGCGGGGACCGGTGCCCAGATCGGTGACTGCGCCGCCCACTTCGTGGTGGACCGTGGCGGTATCGGCGCCGGGTTCGGTGGAGAGAAAATTGATCCCACCGTCGGCGGCTGGTCGCAGGTCGTAGGCGTCGCCCTTGACCGTCGCGACCACAGTCACGGCCCCGCCTTCTCCGATAGAGACCAAGGTCGATCCCATGACCCCGACGAGCCCCGTCGCGGTCGGCACCGATGAGGTGACCTGCCCGGCGATCGTGATGGACCGGCTCACCGCTCCGCTGGTGAGGTCTGCGGTGCTCAAGACCGTCGACGCCTGGTCGGTGCCGAGCATGGTGGTGACCACCGCGCTGTCCGCGGTGCCGCATCCGGGGGAGTAGTACTTCAATCCCACGCCGGAGGCGATCGAATGGACCTCACCGGAGCCCAGGTCGACCGAGTACGCGAACGCACCGTGATCCCGTGCGGTGGCATCGTTCGCCTGCGAGCTGGGCAGGATCGTCACCGCAGCGAAGCGGCCATCACCGGATAAACATTGATAACCGGTCCATGACTCGACGTCCATGTCCGCTGGGCGGAGGACCGCCAGCTCATGCCAGGAGAAGCCGTCCCCGCCGTGGCTGACCTGAACGTGGTAGCCCTCCGCGTCCCCGAAACCGTCTACGGCCACATCTGCTGGGTCGGCATCAGACGCCGTATCCGTGGTCGCCGGCAGGCTCGCCAAAGCAGCGGCCGGATCGGTCGGATCGGCTGCCGCCGGCTCCACGAAACCAGCCACCAACGTGCCAACCATCACCAAACAGAGCGCCGCCTTGAGGACACCGCGCCGCCATACTGCAGACGACAGCCCGGCGCGCGCAGCGCGATCAACACCGATCACAGAAGATCCCTAGAACGAAGGAGATAAAGCGAAATTCAGGAGCTAGCCGTATCGGCGACCTTGCCCTCGATGGGTTTTGATCCGCCGTTGGCTGGTGCAGGTGCTCGCCAAGCGCCCTGCGCTTCGGGGAAACCCCTTTGCCTCGGAGGGGGTCCGGCCCGCCGATCGGCACCGGCGCTTTGACCGAGTTTATCGCCCGCGCGATTATTCAGGAACCCCGTCGTCGGCGAGATAGCCTTTACCGTAAATACGGTAAGCCGTACAGCAGTCAGGTCAAGTAACCCAGTTGCATCGCAAACAGCGTCCGATCCTTCGTCGTCGAAGCCGGTCAGCGTCACATCGACGGTCAGCGCCGCGGTCCGGGTCGCGCAGGTCGGCGAGGCCGAGCTGTTGGTACAGAGCGCCCTGTCGAGGAACCCAGCAGTAAGTTCAGCAGACGCAGCACCGAACTCTTACCGACGTCGTTGGCGCCGACGATGCCCAGCGTGTCTGCGGACAACCGTGACCAGCCGCTATTTTTGGTCATCAACCAATCTGCTGGCAACAACTGCAGCCAAAGCCGCCAATACTGAGGCACACGCAGCAGCGGTCAGCGAGTTCTCGCGACCGAAAATCGATAGTCCCAGGGGCGCAGCTATAAAGAAGGTCGCTATAGCTGATGTGANTACTATTACTTTCTTCTTTGAATTTGAATTTGAGCCGTCATAGGACACTTGCCGCTCCCGATCCGCAGCCCGCTAGGAATACGGCCACTGTTGGAACGACAAGAAACGGCCCAACCTCCATTGTACCGACCGCTGTTGCTGCTGCCGCGGGCGCACCCCAGACAACGCACTGGTATAGCTCCTCTGTAACGTCGCTGTTATCATAAAGAATTTCGTCACAACTAACT
>JGI20181J14860_1000169_pt1 | contig 12737 bp, 9 predicted proteins | sample NGESurdeep072012_5_FD_14860 | JGI IMG/M metagenome (IMG submission 14860) | reverse complement strand
TGCTGGATTTCGCCATTCCGCTCCTCCTGCCGTGAACCCGTGCGTCACTGTCGCGAGATGGCGACCATCGCGACTTGTTCTGGGTCGATGAGGTGGGAGTGGTCGTCATCGCCGACGTCGATCTGCACGACATCGATCCGGCCGGTGAACCTGCTCGCGCCGGCGTATTCCGCGCTGACCGGCATGCCGTAGTCGTTACCGATATCGGTGGTCTCGTCTGCGGAGAAGATCAACGGCTGAGTAACGTCCACCCGTCCGGTGCCGACGGCGGCTCCGTCGTAGTAGAGGGTGACGGTGCCGCCCTTGGCGAGACCGCCACCGTCGTAGGCGAATTCGGCGCGGACCTGGTGGATGCCCGGCGCCAGGCCTTCGGTCGCACCGATGACGAATTCCTGCATACCCAGCAAGTTGTAGACGAACTTCGCCCGGTTCTGATTGAAGAACAATGCCCAACCGCCGAACTTGCCGCCCTGGGCGACGATCACCCCGTTGGTGGGCGCGGCGGCAGTGATCTCGATCGAGGCCGTCACGGTGAACGACCTGTTCTTGATGTCCAGAACGCTGCCCTCGCTGAGCCGCTTCATTCCTGGGAACAGCACCTGGGTCGTGCCGGTGATCAGTTGCGGGCGGCCGGCGATCGTGGCGTTCAACCGCTCGAACCGCCGGTCGTCGATCGGCAGCACGTTGTACCTCACGGCCTCGATCAGCCACAGTCGTTGCAGTCTGGCCAACCGTTCCGGTTGTTCGGCGACGAGATCCCTGGCCTGGGACCAGTCGTTGGTGCCGTCGTAGAGTTCCCACACGTCATCGTCCAGCGCCGGTAACACCTCGTTGGGCAGCCAGGGTGTGCTGTGCCGGGTGACTGCGCTCCAGCCCTTGAAGTAGATGCCGCGGTTGCCGGCCATCTCGAAGTACTGCAGGTCATGCCGTTCCGGGGCGTCGGGTTCGTCGAACGTGTAGGTCATGCTGGTGCCCTCGATCGGCGCCTGCTGGACACCGTTCACGAAGTCCGGGTGTGGAAGTCCGGCTGCCTCGAGAATTGTTGGTGCCACGTCGATGACGTGGCAGAACTGGGAACGGACGCCGCCCTTGCCGGCGATCCCGCTCGGCCAGTGCACGATCGTGCCGTTCCGGGTGCCGCCCCAATGGGAGGCGACCTGCTTGGTCCACTGGTACGGGGTGCACATGGCCCACGCCCAGCCCACCGAGTAGTGGTTGTAGGACTCGACCGTGCCGAGCTTGTCCTTGATCGAGGCCATGAACTCCGGGGTCTCGATCGCGGCCAGGCCGTTGAAGTTGGCCATTTCGTTGAACGCCCCGTTGACGGTGCCCTCGGCGGAGGCGCCGTTGTCGCCGATGATGTAGTAGACCAGCGTGTTGTCAAGTGCCCCAATGGTTTCGAGGGTGTCGATGATCCGGCCGACGTGGAAGTCGGTGTGCTCGAGAAACCCGGCGTAGATCTCCATCTGCCGTTCCAGGACTGGCTTCAGGGCGTCGTCCATCTCGTCCCAGGACGGGATGGCCGGTGGCCGGGCGGTCAGTTCGGCATCCTGTGGCACCACCCCGAGGGACTTCTGGCGGGCGAAGATCTTTTCCCGCTCGGCGTCCCAGCCGCCCGCGAACTGGCCCGCGTACTTGTCCGCCCATTCCAACGGCACCTGGTGCGGGGCATGGGTGGCGCCGGGTGCGAAGTACGCGAAGAACGGCTTGTCCGGGGCCAGCGCCTTCTGGGTGCGGATCCAATCGATGGCGTGGTCGGTCAGGTCCTCGGTGAGGTGGTAGCCCTCCTCGGGGGTCTTTTCCGGTTCCACCGGTGAGGTGCCCTCGTAGAGGGCCGGGTAGTACTGGTTGTTCTCCCCGCCAATGAAGCCGTAGAAGTACTCGAAACCGCCGCCGCCCGAGGGCCAGGCGTCGAACGGACCCACCGGGGACGACTGCCACGGTGGCACCTCGTGGCACTTGCCGAACTGGGCGGTCGAGTACCCGTTCAGTTTCAATGTAGTGGCCAGTGCTGCCTTGGTGTTCGGCCGGACGGCGCTGGAGCCAGGGGCCGACGTCGCGATCTCGGTGATCCCGCCCATCCCGACCGAGTGGTGGTTGCGGCCGCTGAGCAGCGCCGCCCTTGTCGGTGCACACAGCGCGGTGGTGTGAAACCGGTTGTAGGTCAGCCCATCTTGTTGCAACCGCTCCGCGGTCGGCATGTTCGCCGGCCCTCCGAACGGGCTCCCGGCCCCGAAGCCCACGTCATCGAGCAGCACGATCAGCACGTTCGGTGCGCCCTCCGGCGGCAGCAGCGGCTCGATCGGCGGGAAAGCCGTGTCGGGGTCCTTCGCGTCGTACGTGATCAGACCCAGATGCTGCCGGTCCGGGATCGGCAGAACGCCGCGATGCGCACCCAGTCGATCTGCCATCGATACCGCTCCTGTCGTCAGTCTTCATCCGAAATGCCCGGGCAACGGATCAGCGCCGACCCTAGCGGGGCACCGTGACGGGGGTAATCGCCGCGATGGGATGACCCTGCGCATGCCGGGCGGGTCGCTACCCTTCCACCAACGCTCGCCCGCTGCTGCGGCCGTGACAAGGGAGCCAAGGATGTCGTCAGGCCGATCCGTGGTCCGGGCTGTTCCGGGCATCGGTGTGTTGCGGCGCTACCGGCCGGGGTGGTTCGGCAAGGACCTGACCGCCGGGCTGATCCTCACCGCCCTGCTGGTGCCGCAGGGTATGGCGTACGCGGAGCTGGCCGGGCTGCCGCCGATCACCGGCCTGTACACCTCGATCCTGTGCCTGGTCGGGTACGCGATCTTCGGCCCCTCCAGGATTCTGGTGCTCGGACCCGACTCGTCCCTCGGCCCGATGATCGCCGCCTGCATCATCCCGCTGGTTGCGGCCAACGGTGATCCCGGCAAGGCGGTGGCCTACGCATCCATCCTGGCGCTGATGGTGGGCGCAACTACCGTGCTGGCCGGGGTGTTCAAGCTGGGGTTCGTCGCCGACCTGCTGTCCAAGCCCACCCAGATCGGTTACATGAACGGCTTGGCGTTGACCATCGTCATCGGCCAACTCCCCAAGCTGTTCGGGTTCTCGGTGGACGCCGACGGGTTGATCGGCGAATTCGTGGGGTTTGTCCGGGGTGTCGCCGATGGCGAGACGGTGTCCGCTGCATTGGCGATCGGTGTCGGATCGCTCGTGCTGATCCTCGCCTTTCAACGGTTGCTGCCGCGGATTCCCGGGGTGCTTGTCGCGGTCGTGCTGGCGATCCTCGCGGTGAATCTCTTCGACCTGGTGGACCGCGGAGTGAAGGTGGTCGGTCCGCTCCCAGAGGGTTTCCCGCCATTCACCGTGCCGGTCGTCCCGCTCGGGGACCTGACGCTGCTGTTGGCGGGAGCCCTTGGGATCGCGCTGGTGTCGCTGACCGACACGATTTCCACCGCCTCGGCGTTCGCCGCTCGCAGCGGCGAGACGATCGACGGTGACAAGGAAATGATCGGCATCGGCGCGGCCAACATCGCCGCCGGGTTCTTCCAGGGCTTCCCGGTCAGCACCAGCGGATCCCGCACCGCGGTCGCCGCGCAGAACGGCGCGAAAACCCAGGTGACGGGGTTGGTCGGCGCGGCCGCGATCGCCCTGATGCTGCTGTTCGCGCCGGGATTGCTGCGGAATCTCCCGCAACCCACGCTCGCCGCCGTGGTCATCGCCGCCTCGCTGTCGCTGGCCGACATCGCCGGAATGCGACGGCTGTGGCGCCAACGCAAGTCCGACTTCGCCCTGGCGGCCGCCGCCTTCCTCGGCGTTGCGCTGCTCGGGGTGCTCCCCGGCATCGGTCTGGCGGTCGCGCTGTCAATCCTCGACGTCTTCCGTCGGGCTTGGCGGCCCTACCAAGCCGAGCTGGGCCGGGTTCCGGGGTTGGCCGGCTATCACGACACCGGGGTCTACCCGAACGCCGACCGGCTGCCGGGTCTGGTGATCTTCCGGTTCGACGGTCCGCTGTTCTTCGCCAACGCCAACACCTTCCGAGACAAGGTGCTGGCGTTGTCCGAATCCGATCCCCGACCGCAGTGGATCCTGGTCGCTGCCGAACCCATCACCGACATCGACACCACCGCCGCGGACATGCTCGAGGACCTCGACGGCACTCTCAACGTCAACGGTGTCAGCCTGGTCTTCGCGGAGATGAAATCGCCCGTCCGTGACCGGGTGGAAAGGTACGAACTGACCGGCACCATCAATCCCGAGCATTTCTACCCGACCATTTCCGAAGCGGTCCGCGCATATCAACGGAACACCGGCGCCGAGTGGAGCGCCGAATCCGGTTCCGCGTGACGCCCCGCGACCGTGCCCCAGGACCGATCTGCCACCACTGGGAGATCGGAAAGCCGCCGCTCAGCCGACCACCGACCGGTGGCCGGCCGAGTCACGGCCGGCCGCGCCAGCCCTCTGGACGTCACGCTCAGCTCCGCGTATGTCACGCTGGAGGGGTGAGCAGACACGGCTGGAACTCCGAATCGGACGTGTCCCCGGCCGGGCGGTACGCCGCGGCGATGCGCGCCAGGCAGCACCCGGAACTGGCCGAGTTCGCCGCGAGCAGGCCGTTCATCCTCGACCCGTTCCAGGTCGATGCCTGCCGCGCACTGGAGGACGGTCGCGGCGTCCTGGTGTGCGCACCCACCGGCGCCGGAAAAACCGTGGTGGGCGAGTTCGCCGTGCACCGCGCGCTGACCACTGAAGGGAAATGCTTCTACACCACGCCCATCAAGGCCCTGTCGAACCAGAAGTACACCGACCTGGTGGCGCAGTATGGTCCCGCGCGGGTGGGCCTGCTCACCGGCGATACCTCGGTGAACTCGCACGCCCCGGTGGTGGTGATGACCACCGAAGTGCTGCGCAACATGCTGTACGCCGCCTCGCCGGACCTGACCGGGCTCACCGCGGTGGTGATGGACGAGATCCACTACCTGGCAGACAAGTTCCGCGGTGCGGTGTGGGAGGAGGTGATCCTGCACCTGCCCGCAGAGGTGCAGCTCGTCGGGCTGTCGGCGACCGTCTCCAACGCGGAGGAATTCGGCGCCTGGCTGCAGGAGGTGCGCGGCGAGACCACCGTGGTGGTCGACGAGATCCGCCCGGTACCGCTGTGGCAGCACATGCTGGTGGGTCGGCGAATGTTCGACCTGTTCTCCGGGCCGACCGACCCACCCCCGGTGCACTCGAACGGCAACGGTGCGAACGGCAACGGTGCGAACGGCAGCGGTGCGAACGGCAGCGGTGCGAACGGCAACGGCAGTGACGGCGCAGGGCAGGTGATTCTGCCGCGGCTGCGGATCGACCCCGCACTGGCAAGGGCGGTCAGCGACGCGCAGGCAATGGCCGACCGGTTCGGCTCCGGGTCGGACGGCCCGCGGGACCGGCGCCGCGGCGGGTCGGGGCAGGGCTTCCACGGCGGACCGCGCTGGCGTCCGCCGGCCCGAGTGGACGTGATCGAGAAACTCGACGGGTCCGGCCTGCTGCCTGCGATCACTTTCATCTTCTCCCGTGCCGGCTGTGACGCGGCGGTCGCGCAGTGCGTGCGGTCCGCGCTCCGGCTGACCTCCGAGGCCGAACGGGAGGACATCCGCCGGATCGTGGACCGGCGGACCGCGGGACTGGCCGAGACCGATCTGGGCGTGCTCGGCTACTGGGAATGGCGCGAGGCGCTGGAACGCGGACTGGCGGCGCACCACGCCGGGCTGCTGCCGGTGTTCAAGGAAACCGTCGAGGAACTGTTCGTCGCGGGGCTGGTGAAGGCCGTCTTCGCCACCGAGACCCTGGCGCTGGGCATCAACATGCCGGCCAGAACCGTGGTGCTGGAGAAGCTCACCAAGTACAACGGCGAGGGCCACGCCGATCTGACACCGGGGGAGTACACCCAGCTGACCGGGCGGGCCGGACGTCGCGGCATCGACATCGAGGGCCACGCCGTTGTCATCTGGTCCCCGGGGATGGACCCGCATGCGGTCGGTGGGCTGGCCTCGCGCCGGACCTACCCGCTGCGGTCCTCGTTCCGGCCCAGCTACAACATGGCCGTGAACCTGGTGGACCGTCTCGGTCGATCCGCCGCTCGGGAGTTGCTGGAGCAGTCCTTCGCGCAGTACCAGGCGGACGGATCCGTGGTCGGGATGGCCCGCCAGGTCGCTCGCAACGCCGATGCCATCAAGTCACATGCCGCGTCCATGCACTGCCACCTTGGCGACGTCACCGAGTACCTCGAACTCCTCGGCCGGTTGTCCGCCGCGGAGAAGGAATTGGCCAGGGCGGGTGCGAGCCGCCGGCGCGGCGAGACCGACCGGGACCTCGCGGCGTTGAAACGTGGCGATGTGATTGCGATCCCCACCGGCCGTCGTTCGGGCCTGGCCGTCGTGCTCGATCCGGGCGTGGCCACCGACGGAACGGCGCGCCCGCTGGTGGTCACCGCCGGGCGCTGGGCGGGCCGGTTGACGACTGCCGACTTCCACGGACCAGTGCCCTCCCTCGGCCGGGTCAAGCTGGGAAAGTTCACCGACCACCGCTCCCCGAAGGTACGAAGGGATGTCGCGTCCGCATTGGCGTCGACGGGCATCTCGGTGCCGGCCCGCGGCAAGCGGCGCGCCCCAGAAGACGACGTCGATCTGACTGTGCTGCGCCGGGCGGTGCGCGCGCACCCCGTGCATGGCTGTTCCGATCGGGAGGAACACCTGCAATGGGCTCGCCGCTGGCAACGACTGACGGCGGAGAACCAGGCGTTGGCCGAGAAGGTGGCCAAGGCCCGCGGATCGCTCGGCCAGGATCTCGACCGCATCCTGCAGCTGCTGTCCGAGCGGGGCTATGTCATCGGGGACAAGTTGACTCCAGCAGGCCGGACGCTGTCCCGGATCTGGTCGGAGAGCGACCTGGTGGTGGCCGAGTGCCTGCGCCGGGGGCTGTGGGAAGCTCTCGATCCGNCGGAACTGGCCGCTGTGGTGTCCGCGCTGGTCTTCGAATCGCGCCGGGATTCGCCGGGGGCGGGCCGCACCGCCCAACCGCGCAGCACCGCGGCGGCCGAGGCGATGGCCGCGACTATCCGGGTGTGGTCCGAGATCACTTCGCAGGAAAGGGATTTCGGGCTCCCGGCTACCCGCGAGCCCGATCTGGGGTTTGCCGCCGCGCTGTCAGCCTGGGCGAGGGGCGGCTCGTTGACGGACGCGATGACGGTGGCGGTGGCCGGCGGTACCGACGTCACTGCCGGTGATTTCGTCCGGTGGTGCCGGCAGGCGGTGGACCTGCTGGACCAGGTCGCCGTGGTGGCCGGCGGCGTCGTCGCGGAGACCGCTGGTGCTGCGGTCACCGCGCTGCGCCGGGGGGTGGTGGCGATGGGCTCCGTCTGACGGACGTACCAATCGTGAAGTGTCAACCCGGTATCAACCCGGTATCAACCCGGAAGTATCAGCACCGGCCTCCCGGTACTCCCGGTCGTGCCGCCGCCATATCCTGGTGATCTCCGGTGGCTCATGGAATTCGGGCAGCCCCGATCGAGCGACGCGGCGATCCGCGCCCGCACTTCGAAGGCGTGGTTGGATCACTTCAGGACGCCGATGCATTCGGCGTGATCAAGGAGGGCGCGATGAGCACGCCGCAGGGGCAGGGCGGTCAGCCGGGCGATGGGCAGGATCCGCGCCCGTGGTCCGCTCCGGAACCCGACGCAGACGAAGCCGATTCGGGGGCCACGACGGTCTTCCGCCCGCAGGACCACCTTCCTCCCAGCTCGCCGTCCGGTTCAGCCTCTGGCACAGATCAACAGACCCCCAGTGGGTCCGCGCCGCCAGCGCCGTCCGGCCGTGATCCCGGGGCGACCGAGGTCTACCAGCAGACACCGGGCGGCGGTCAGCCCTCGTACTCCCCACCGCCCACCACCGCGGAACAGGGCTACGGTCAGCAAGGTGGTCAGCAAGGTGGTCAGCAAGGTGGCCAGCAAGGTGGTTACGGCCAACCGCCGTACGGCCAGCCCTACTACGGTGAGCAGGGCAATCCCTCCTACGGGCAGCAGCCGGGCTACGGGCAGCCGGGCTATGGGCAGCAGCCGGCCGCGTATGGTCAGCAGCCGGGCCAGCCGCAGGACTACGGCCAGTACCAGCAGCCCCAGGACTACGGCCAGCAACCCGGATACGGCCAGCAACCCGGATACGGCCAGCAACCGGGTTACGGTCAACAGCCGCAGGACTACGGGCAGCAGCCGCAGGACTACGGTCAGCCAGCTGCCTATGGTCAGCCCTACGGCCAGGGCTCGGCCTATGGTCAGCCGGGCTATGAGCAAAGCAGTTACACCCAGCCGGGCGGCTATGCCGGAGCGGCCGCGGCTGCCACCCAGACGGCGCCGGCCAAGAAGTCGAACCAGGGCTTGATCATCGGGATCGTCGCCGCCGTGGTCATTCTCGCGCTCGTCGCGGTCGCCCTGTTGGTCTGGCCCGGATTCCTGAACAAGAAGGTCTTCGACGAGCGGCAGGTCAGTCAGGGCGTGACCAATGTGCTGACCGGCGCACCGCCCACCGGCTACGGCCTGAGCGGGGTCAGCAATGTGAGCTGCCCGTCCGGCGAGCAGGTCAAGGCGGGGACATCATTCCAGTGCACGCTGAAGGTGTCCGGCGCCGACCGCAGCGTGACGGTCACCGTGAAGGACGACCAGGGCACCTACGAGGTCAGCCCGCCCAACTGATCGCCCGAGACCGCTGACCGCACAAGGATTCTCCGGCGGACCCGGGCCGGTGGCGGATACTGCCCGGGTGGAGTCCGGACCTGCGCTGAACTATGCGCGCACCAGCGACGGGGTGACGCTAGCCTATCAGGTGATCGGACAGGGACCTGCGCTCGTCTGGCTGCCGTCGCTCAGCAGTCTGCGCGCGCAGTGGCGGGTACCGGTGCTGCGCGCGGCCTACCTCGAACTCGCCCGGTCCATGACGCTCGTGCTCTACGACGGCCGCGGCAACGGCAGCTCGGACCGCCGGGTGGACACCGCCGATCTGGGACTGGACGCGCACCTGCGCGACCTGGACGCGGTGGTGTCCGCGGCCGGCATCACGACAACCGCGCTGCTCGGGTACTACCACTCGGCCACGACGGCGATCGCCTTCGCCGCCGATCACCCGGAGCAGGTCGGCCGGATGGTGCTGTTCGGCGGCGCCGCCCGGCTGCGCGACGCGATGAGTCCGGTACAGACCCAGGCGCTGCTTTCCCTGGTCGAGCAGGACTGGGATCTGTTCGCCGAGACGGCCGCGCATGCCTGGCTGGGCTGGGCGGCAGGCGAGTCCGGCCGACAACTGGCGGAGGTCTTCCGCACAGCGGCCACTCCGTCGGTGGCCAAGGCCTGGTTCGAGGCCGGTTCCCGGATCGACGTCACCGATCGGCTACCGCGGGTGCATGCGCCAACCCTGGTGCTGCACCGGCAGGGTGAGCGGCAGATGCCGGTCGANGTGTCGCGCAGGCTGGCCGACGCGNTGCCGCGCGGCCGGTTGGTGGAGTTGGCCGGCTCGTTCCCGACGCTTTTCCTGGAGGACGCCCGCGGCGANCTCGAGCTGATCACCCGGTTCCTGGTCAGCGGTGAGGTGGCCCCGGCAATGGAGGCCGCCGGCAAGTCGCCGGCATCGTCCGCGACTGCGACACGAGACGCTGTGACTGCGCGCGAGCTGGGCGTGCTCAGGCTGCTGGCCGCCGGCGACTCGAACGCCGAGATCGCCGGGAGGCTGGGCATCACCGTGCACACCGTCGAGCGGCATGCCGCGAACCTGTACCGCAAGATCGGTGCAAGGGGGAGGGCCGACGCGACCGCCTACGCACTGCGCCGCGGACTCGCCTGACGGGATTCCGTCAGTCAAATGGTCGTTGTCATGGATGTGGCCGCGGACCAGACGCGGGAAGGATGGCAGACATGACGACCACCCGACCCGCAGCACCCACCGGCCGGTCCTGGCAGCTGGCCCGGCTGACCGCTCCGATCGCCAGGCTCCTCGCCGGAAGGCGCTTCATTCCGTTGTGGGCGGTGGTGCATCACCGGGGCCGGGTGACCGGCCGGGAGTTGACCGTGCCGGTCGCGGTCCGGGTCACCCGGGACGCGTTCGTCATCGTGCTGCCCTGGGGACCGGGGACGAACTGGGCCCGCAACGTGCTCGCGGCGGGTGGATGCGTGCTCCACTGGAAGGCTGCGGACCACCGGGTGGACGAACCCACCGTGATCGGCCCCGACCTGGCGCGGGCCTCCTTCTCTCGCTCGCAGTGGTTCGTGGTCGAGAAGCTGATGCGGGCCGATTCGTTCCTGCTGCTGCACCGCCAGGGCTAGGAGCGGTTCGCGGCCAGGTATTCCTCGTCGGTGACGTGCTCACCCCCGGGCGGTGTCCGGTCCCTGGCCGTCGGCGGCGCTTTCCCACATGGCGAGATGGCACATGAAGTTCTCGGTGGTGGCGCCGTGCCAGTGCTCCTCGCCGGGCGGGGTGTGGACGGTGTCGCCCGGTCGCATCCGGATCAGCCGCCCACCCCGGGACTGGACGAGGCCGATGCCGTCGGTGACGTGCAGGGTCTGGCCGACCGCGTGCGAGTGCCAGGCGGTGTGCGCTCCTGGCGCGAAGCGGACAATGTTGACGTTCATCCGGGACGGCGGCTCGCCTTTGTTGATGACGGTGAAATAGACGTCGCCGGTGAAGGTTTCGGCGGGGCCCTTGACGCTTGGCCCGGTGGGCTCGAGTTCCAACGGTTCTCCTGGTGAGTGACAGTGGTTGTGGGACAGTATGTGTCGGGCGGGCACGACAGCAGGGCCAGACGGTTGGGCATCGGTGCGCCGGCCGCATCGACCCACCGCGAATACTCCGTTGCCAGATGCGCTCGGGTCAACCTGCCCAATAGATGTCACCTTGAATTCTCGGTACCTTCTTCACGTCACGCCATCCATCAGGGCCCGGACTACCGCGCGCATCGCGGCGGGATTGAACCGTCCGGAACCCACGTCGACGTCGTCGTCGTTAGCCCAGACGTCGAGATCGACGGACTCGAACCCTCGGGCCACGTCGTCCGTGCTGCCCACCCGGTTACCGGACGCTCGGCCCGTCGTCGAGCAACTCGGCGCAGAGGCCGCGAAAGATGAAGTCGGCGAACATCTCGAGCGTCCAGCGACGGCCGGTGACCAGGACGTCGTACAGTTCCGCCGCGGTGTAAGCGAACATCACATCGCCGGCCTGTTCAGTGCTCACCCCGTCGCGCAGCGCGCCGCGGTCGGCGAGGCGCTGGGCGTTGTGCCGCATACGGCGCAGGCGCTCGTCGTTGATCTCGTCCAGCAGTGTCGCCATGTCCGGGTCGCTGGCACCGGCGGACCTCACCAGCAGCACGATCGGCGCCACTCGCGGCATGACCTCCATGGTCAGCGTCGCCCAGTTCCGCAGGATCTCGTGGGGTTTCAGGTCGCCGGACGACATCTCGTCCGAACGATCCGGCGCCGGCCGCGGGCCGGCACCTGCCAGTCCCGCCTGCTGGATGGCCCGAATCAGGCCGGGCTTTCCGCCGAACGTCTTGTAGATCGTCTCGACCGATACCCCGCCTGCGGTGGCGACGGTGGCGACCGTNGTGGCGGCGTACCCGTCGCGCAGAAACAATTCCTCGGCGACCTTTAGGACGTGGGTCTGCACACGGCGGGCTCGCTCGCGGCGGCCGCTGGCGTCGTAGCGACGCTGGGCCTTGACTGGGGCGGGATCGGGGAGCATGCTTCTCCTATTCCGTTACAAACCACTGTATCGGAATTGGGATCGGAGCGCGGAGTGAACCCCGCCGACATCAACGGCTCACCGATGGCAACGGTCAATCGGTTGGAGCGCGCCACCAACGCCCACGATCTGGAGGCGCTGGTCGACTGTTTCGAGCCCGGCTACCGCAACGACACCCCGGCTCATCCGGCCAGAAGCTTCATCGGGCGGGACCAGGTGCGTGCCAATTGGCAGCAGCGGTTCGCGGCGGTGCCGGACTTGCACGCGCGCGTCCTGGCAGCGGCCGTCTCGGGCGACACGGTGTGGACCGAATGGGAGATGACCGGAACCCGGCGTGACGGCGCAGCGCACCTGATGCGCGGGGTGATCGTCTTCGGAGTGTCCGCCGGGGGACAGACCGCTCGCATCCGGTGGGCGCGGTTCTATCTGGATGTGGTCGAAATGGGCGGCGGGAATATCGATCTCGCGGTCGCGAACCAGCTCGGCGGCGCACGATGATCCTGGTTGCCGGCGGAACCGGCAGGCTTGGCAGGCTGGTCGTTGCCGAGTTCGTTGCCAGGGGTGAACCGATCCGGGTGCTGACCCGCGACGCGGCTCGTTCGGGGCTGCCGTCGGGGCCGCTCGTCGAGGTGGTGCAGGGCGACGTCCGCGCTCGCTCGACCCTGCCGCCGGCCGTAGCCGGGGTGCGCGTCGTGGTGTCGGCGATACACGGCTTCGCCGGGCCGGGCAGGGTGACGCCGGCGTCGGTGGACCGCGACGGCAACGCCAATCTGGTCGCCGCCGCCAAGGCCGCAGGGGCCGACGTGGTGCTGATGTCCGTGGTGGGCGCGGCGCCGGATCATGCCATGGAGCTCTTCCGGATGAAGGCGGCGGCGGAGAGCAACCTGCGGACGAGCGGCGTCCAGTGGACGATCGTTCAGGCGTCCGCATTTCTCGAGTTGTATCTGGAGTTGTTGCGCCGCTCCGCCGGAAGATCCGGCAGGCCAATGGTTTTCGGGCGCGGCGAGAATC
>JGI20181J14860_1000166_pt1 | contig 12847 bp, 12 predicted proteins | sample NGESurdeep072012_5_FD_14860 | JGI IMG/M metagenome (IMG submission 14860) | reverse complement strand
ACTGGATCAAGGCATGGAACGAAGACCCGAAACCTTTCATCTGGACCAAGACCGCCGAGCAGATCCTGAGCTCAATCGGAAGACTTATGCAACGAGTCAACAGCGCAGCACACTAGCGTGAACGACGCAGGAACAACGCTGCGGGCCTTGGCAACGGTGATGGTGGTGATGCTCGCCAGTTCGGAGCAGTCGGTGAACTCCACACCAAACGACGACGCAGGCGTCTGGAGCGGCACCGCCGCCGGCGCTTGACCGGCATGGGCGATGCCCCCGAGTCCCGTCACGAGTACGACAGCGCTGACCACGACACCGGATTTGCCCAGCCGGGCCCACCGGCATCGGAACTTCACGCCAGAAGGACCGACATTCCTGCCGACGCCGGGTGTTCTTTCGAATGAGTCCATTGGAGCTGCCTCTCGGAATACGCGAAGAAGGGTTCACGAATGAATACCGCCTGGCCAGGATGGCGTTGTCAGGGGACCGTTGCAAAGTGCGTCTTGTGCTGGCCGGGCCGTGGATCGGCCAATGTCAATTGTTTCCTAATACGGTCAGCGGGCAGTTTCCGGTGGCGGGATCACGACTGTGTAGGACACACCGGGGGCGTGCGGCACGCTGTGGATGGTGACCTTGGGCGGCGTGGTTGAGGAATTGTCCGGCTCCATCGTGGCACCGAACACGAGCGCCATTGCGGTCGCAACGCCGGCTAGGGCAATCAGGACCGCATTCAGGAACGCTGTTCGTGTGCTCGGTCGCGCTTCTGGTACGTGGGTCTCGGACCGACTGGGGAGTGTGCTGGTTGAGGGCGCGTGGTTCATCTCGGACCTCCACTGGTCGAGGATGATGGTGATCGGTTCGCCGGGTGGTTTCCGCTGCTCGGACGCGAGTGGGTGCTCGCTACCGAATCGAATCCTGCCTCTGGCCGATCGATTTCTTTCCTCACCGTAGAAGCGCGGCGGAAGGGACGGATCAGTGCTGTCACCGATTCTCGGGCCGCAAACCTGCCGCCTGCTGCGTGTTGGCACTGAGGCGGATTCGCCCGGTAAACCCGGATGATCACGGTAGACGGGCAAGGATTGCCGGTCGGTACGCTTTGCGGATCCGCACATTGATATGCAACGGTTGATATGCAACCGTCCCGCAATCGTTCGCGGGTCACCGCGGGAGGTGGTCACCGTGGTCGAGATGGAGACAACGGGCGCCGTGACATCGGGGCCATCAGACGCGGCAGGGTTCGCCACCGCGGCACCCGCCGGCGACGGACGCGCGACCTCGGTCCCGAAGGACCTGTTATCTTCTCGCCCGGTGATGATCGCGGCCCTGCTGTTCGCGGTCGTTCTGGTCATCGCGGATGTGGTGTTGTCCGTGTCGTCCTTCCCGCGAGCCGGTTCCTGGACGCCTCATCTCATGGTGCTGGTGGTGGACTTCTGGCTCGGGGTGACGTTGGCAATGGGTGTCGGGTGGTGGTGGTGGTGGCGAGCACCGGCCAACCCGACCGGCCGCCTGCTGTTCGCCGCCGGCGCCTGTCACGGCGTGCGGCTGATCGGCTTCTGTTGGCGGCATTCGTCCTGGCAAAATGTGCTGCTCTGGTTCAGTGCTGGAACCGTCCTCGCGCTGGCCCTGGTGGTCTTCGGTTGGCCGACCGGGCGGCCCAGCCGCCGCCTGACGACCACGGTCGTCGCGGTCGTCGGGTGCGGGTTCGTGATCGGTCTGGTCGCGGGGGTCTTCCACCGGTCGACGGTTCCCTCGGAATGGATGGACCCGCCGTACGCGGTGTGGGAGCTGCCCATCGTCTGGTACGTGCTGGACCCGATCCGGGCGCTGGCCCTCACTGCCCTGCCGGCAGCCGTTACGGCCGTGTGGCTGGTTCGGCGGCGACGCGCGGTTCCTCCCGCCGTCCGTCCCCTGCTGACTCCGATCACCGTCACCGGCGTGCTGGCCGCGGGTTCCCTCACGGTGGAGCTCGTCGGTGTGTATCTCTTCCCTGTCGAGTCTGATGCCGGCTGGGACGGGGGGTGGGTAGGGATGACCTATTTTCTTGGCGAGTATTTCCTGCCCGGACTTATCGCGATCGGTGTCCTGGTGGCCGGGAACCGGCGGCGGCGCGCCGTTGCCATCGGCCGGCATCGAACACAGGTTGATCTGCGGTCAGCGACGCCGATCATGACACCGTCCGCCGCGGCCGCGGCGATCATCGGGGATGCCTCAGCCACCGTCCGCTATGCGCGACCCGACGGGTCCTGGGTTGACAGCTCCGGATCCCCGGTGGATGGCCCGACCGAAGGCCGGCGGATGCTGCCCGCGGTGGACGCAACGGGCGCGGTGGTGGCCGGCATCGACGTCGATGGTTCCCGGACGGTCCCGCCGTTGCTGGCCGACCTCGCCGTGAGCACCCTTGCCCTTCGCGCCGCCAACGAGCGCGCCACGGCGCTGGCCGACTCCCGTCGGCGGGAGGTCAGGGCGAGGTCACGGGAACTGGTCACGGCCACCGACCGTGGCCGGATCGACCTGGAACGGAATCTGCACGACGGCGCCCAACAACTGCTCGTCGGACTGGCACTGAACGTGGGGCTCCGCGCCCGCCGCTCCCGGCCGGACGCCGGGGCTGCGCGGCCCGCTGGCGCGGACATCGACGAGGTGGTGCGCCAGGTCCGGCAGGTCCGGCAGGAAATTCTGACGCTGGTCGATGCAACCACCCCGGCGGCGCTGGCCCTGGGCCTGGTCGGCGCCCTGCGCTCGTTGGCCGCCGTGTACTCGGTGACCTCGACGCTGCAGGCCGACGGTGACCTGCCGGCTGATGACCCGGTGGCCCTCGGGCTCTATTTGGCTGCCGGCGAGCTCGTCACCAACGCCGTCAAACACTCCACCGCGACGCGGGTCGACATCGGTCTGACCGTCGAGCCAGACGAGGTCCGGCTGTCGGTTACGGACAACGGGATCGGCGGGGTCCACGCTGTTCCCACAGCCGTGGCCGACCGGGTCCGGACAATCCACGGTCATGCCCAAATCGACAGCCCGGTGGGCCTGCGCACCACCGTGCAGATCCGCGTCGACCGTGCCAGCGCGGCTGGTGTCCCCGCATGAACCCGCGTTGGATCGTGGTGATCGCGCTCTCGGCCATCGTCGGCCTGGCGGTGATCGCCGGCTGGACGGCCCTTGCCCGGTCCGGTGAGATGCTCCAGAACTCAAGCGGACAGGCCGTTTTCATCACGATGACCGGGCTCGCGGCCCCAGTGCTGAGCACGGTCATGCTGCGGCGTCATCCCGACGAATGGACTGGTCCTCTGTTGGGGGTGTGCGTGGTCGCCGCGATGCTGGGGTTCGCCAGGGTCGGGCCGGTGGGGGCGTTCGCGCAACTCGCCGGAATTATCGCCCTGGTGACGGTGCTGCTCCCGGCCGTGGTGGCGCTGAACTACCCGGCCTTCGGGTGCCCCACCGCCTGGCTGAAACGGTTGATGTGGTGCTGGTGGGCGGCCGCTGCGGTCGGCGCAACCGTCGGCGTGCTGGGTGTGGCCGGCGGGTCGGTGCCCGGTCACTGGTGGTATACGCCGCAGCCGGGTGAGGCAGGCGCCGCGGCGTTGCTGTTGCTGCTGCTGTACTCAACGGTCGTGCTGGCCGGGCTCACTGTCACCGTGATCGCCGCCGTGTCGAGGTATCGATCGATGCCCGGCGGCGGTCGCGCCGTACTGCGGCCCATGGTGGTGCCGCTGCTCGGCTGGGCCGCGGCCACCGCCGCGGCGACGGGATGGACAGTCGTGGGCAGCGTGACCGAATCGGAGGTCAGGGTCGGGCCGCAACCCACTACGGCGTTGTACACGATGCTGCCCACCCTGCTGGTGGCCATCCTGGCGGCCGGTATCTGGTGGATCGACACCACGGTCCGAATTCCCTCCAATCCGAACGGCCATGGTCGGTTGGCGCACCGGTGGCGCCGCTACGTACGCGAAACCCAAGTCGAGCAATACCTGTCCCGGGCGTTCGCCGACCCGTCGATCAGGGTGCTGTATCCGGTCCGTGCCGGCGCCGACCGCGGCGAGCAGGACTGGGTCGACTCGCAGGGCCGACCGGCCACGCCCGACGACGCCGCAACCGACCGATCGGTCACCATCATCCGTCGAGAAGACACGGTGATCGGCCTGATCGACCAGGACGCCGCCGCCACGGCCCGACCGGACGCCGTCGAGCTGATCGCCACCGGGGCCGGCCTGATCATGGAAACGGAGCGGCTGACCGCGACAGCCCGCAGCGACTTCGACCGGAGCCGCCGACTCGCCTCGCGCCTGCTGTCGGCCAGTGACGAGCCGCGCGCCGAGTTGCGGGCAGCGCTGCTCGCCGGCCCGCTCGGAGACCTCGCCGACGTCGCCGCCGACCTGGAATCCGGCGTGCCACCGGCCCACGTCGTCCCCCGCCTGGCCGCGGCCGCGGCGCGGGTCAGGGCCCTCTCACATGGGGTGTTCCCGGCGACGTTGACATCCGGCGGGCTGCGGGCCGCCTTACCCTGGGTGGCGATCCCGGACCGTCGATTCTCGCCCGTCGTCGAGATGACCGCCTACCTCGCGGCGCACGCTGACAGGTCCGCCGCGGTCCGCGAGACGGTCCTCGAGGGAACACCGGCGCTGCAGATCGACACCGCCCTTGAACCATCCGGCGCGGTTCGTGACCGGGTCGACGCCCTTGGCGGCAGAGTCGATTCGAGCGGCGCTGGCTGGCGGCTCACTGTGCCAACCACCGGGTGACCGGAATGGCCACCCTTGCCGTGATGGCCTGGCACCCGGGCGACACCGATCGGGACAACCCCATCGATCAGCACGCTGGCACCACCGGCCGGCGACCCGGCGTCGCCTACTTCCCAGGCGCCGCCGATGCGCTACGCGCCGCAACTCAATGGCAACGGCGTGACCACCCGCACACCCGCCGGGCGATCGCGGTGACCGTGGCCGAACTCGACCCCGACGACCCCGACCGCAGTGCAGCCGTACTAGCGACTCGCAGGCTCGCCGAAACAGGCTATCCCGGAACGATTGTCGCCACCGAGGTCGTCAGACTGCTGATCCCGCAACCTGAGACGGGCTCATGGGCCGATCGACCGATGGCAAACCCGAACGCTGGTCCGCTCCACGAACTGCTCTGGCACTCGGCACCCGCACCGATCAGTGTCGTCGTCGCCGAGGACGCCGCGATCATCAGGGCGGGGATCGTCAGCCTGCTTCGCGCCGATGGCATGGAAATCTTAGGTGAGGCAGCCGATTACGACAGCTTGCTAGCCACCGTCCGCCGCACTGGGCCGCGGTTGCTGATCACCGACATTCGGATGCCACCCGGCCAGGGTGACGAGGGCCTGCGAGCCGCCGAGATCCTGCGAGCCGAGCAGCCCCGCCTATCGGTCCTGGTACTGAGTCAACACATCCAGTCGTCCGCAGCCGCCCTGCTGCTCACCGGCCAGACCTCTGGCATCGGTTACCTGCTGAAAGAACGCGTCACCGCGCTCGACGAGTTCCTTGCCGCTGCACGGACAGTGGCCGACGGTGGAACCGTCATCGACCCCTTGATCACCCAGGAAATGCTCAACCGGCGTGGCACGATCAACCAGCTCCAGGCCTTGGCCGACCGGGAGCGCGACGTGCTCGACCTCATGGCGCAGGGACTGTCCAACACCGCCATCGCCGAACGAATGTCCCTGTCCCCCAGAACCATCGAATCCCACGTCCGGTCGATCATGACCAAACTGGACCTGTGGGAAGATCCCGCCGGCAATCGCCGCGTCCAAGCCGTCATCCGCTGGCTTGACCAGCAATAACCCGCGCGAGAGCGACAGGCGCCGAACGCCTATCGCTCCAACCCGCGATTCGCGCCGGACTCGAAGGTGCGGCGTTCGGCCAGATCGGCAAGCGTCACCACACTCACATGGAGGATGGCGAGGACCGCGGGCACAATGGCCATCCGCCACCACGGATTCGGGCCACCACGGGCGCCGACCGCTGGCCAGTTCCGGTGTCCGTCACCGTAGACCAATTGTTTCGCCACCTCGGTCGTCACGGTCAAACGGCCGAGCAACCACAACACCACCAGGGCGCCAGTTTGCTTGACACGGCGCCGGTTTCGGGGTGTCGGCGCCGACACATGTTGGCGCTCAGTTCTCAATAGCTGCGCCGAGTGGAGGCGAGCGGAGCAGCAGCTACGACCCGGCGCCGACCTCAGCGGCCAGTTGCCCACACGCCGCGGCGATTTCCTGCCCGCGGGTGTCGCGCACCGTGCAGGCCACCCCCTGCGCGCGCACCTGGCGGACGAACTCGTTCTGCGCGGGTTTCGGCGAGGCGTCCCACTGCGAACCCGGTGTCGGGTTCAACGGGATCACATTCACATGCACCAGCTGCCCCAACCGGGAATGCAGGAGCGCGCCGAGCATCTCGCCGCGCCAGGCCTGGTCGTTCACATCCCGGATCAGCGCATACTCGATGGACACCCGCCTGCCGGTGGCGTCCGCGTATCCGCGCGCGGCCGTCAGCACCTCGTCGATCTTCCAGCGTTCGTTGACCGGAACGAGGGTGTCGCGCAGTTCGTCGTCGGGCGCGTGCAGCGAGACCGCCAATCGCACCTGCAGGTTCTCGGCGGTGAGTTTCTGGATCGCCGGCACCAGACCCACCGTTGACACCGTCACCGCACGCGCCGAGATGCCGAGTCCGGCGGGTGGCGGGCTGATGATCCCCCGGACAGCGGTCAGCACCCGCTTGTAGTTCGCCAGCGGCTCGCCCATCCCCATGAACACCACGTTGGACAGCCGCCCGGGGGTGCCCAGTACGCCGTCCCTGGCCGCCCGCGCGGCCAGCCGCACCTGCTCGATGATCTCGGCCGCGGACAGGTTCCGCTGCAATCCACCCTGACCCGTCGCGCAGAACGGGCACGCCATCCCACAGCCGGCCTGGCTGGAGACACAGAGGGTGATCCGATCGGGGTAGCGCATCAGCACCGACTCGATGAGGGTGCCGTCATGCGCCCGCCAGAGCGTCTTGCGGGTGTCGCCGTCGTCGCAGGCGATCGACCGCACCTCGGTGAGCAGCTCGGGGAGCAACTCGTCGACGAACTCGGCCCGCCCCGCGGCCGGCAAATCGGTCATCTCGGCAGCGTCCCGGGTGAGCCCGGCGAAGTAGTGCCGGGCCACCTGGTTGGCGCGGAACGCCGGCTGTCCGATGCGCTTGACCGCGTCGACGCGTTCGGCCGATGTCAGGTCGGCCAGATGGGTCGGCGGAGTGCCTCGGCGGGGCGCGGTGAAGATCAACGGGAGGGAGCGAGTCATGGCCCGACCAGTGTCCCACGGCGACAAACCCGCAACGGTCGGGTAACAATTCCCACCAGTCGCACCCGTCTCACGTGTCACAGCGGCAATGGTCGCCCCGCGCCACTAACGTGCACGAGTCGCACCGCTGGCGAACATCGCCGGAGGCGGGCAAGGTTTGGCAGAAGCCGCATGCTACTTGGCCCGAGCGCGGGCTCTGCCGCGAGCGCTGGCAGGCGGGCCCTGGAAAGGAGGAGTTGCCGCTGAAGTCCGGCAAACAGGCAGACTCAAACACGCGCCCAGGCCCGTTTACATCCGTCTTCTTCCGTACGTGTTGACATGAGCCCGCAGCGGGCATATACATGTGTCCACCACCACAACATCCCGCGTGGCCCTCGACGCCGTAGGAGAACACGATCTAACTGAATTCGCCTGGCGAGCGCGATCGCGAGTCACCAGGCAGCCACGAAATTCATCGGCCGCAGCATCGCTGTCCAACACCGGCAGGCGGCCACCGACGGTCCAGACCACAACAGCCACCGACAGTCCAGACCACAACAGCCACAGGCAGTCCAGACAACGGAGTCCGACATGTACGCACCGGAGCGTCAGCAGGCCATTCTCGGCCGCGCGCGCTCCGCCGGCCGCGTCGATGTCAACTCGCTGGCCGACGTCTTCGACGTCACTCCGGAGACGATCCGCCGGGACCTCACCGGGCTCGAGCGGCGCGGCGTGCTGCGCCGGGTGCACGGAGGGGCGATCCCGGTTGAGCGGCTCGGCATCGAACCGGCGGTCGAGGAACGCTACGGGGTCAACGCGGTGCAGAAGGAGCGCATCGCCAAGGCAGCTCTCGACCAGTTGCCCGAAGGCGGTTCGATCATCATCGACGCCGGCACGACAACCGTGCGGTTCGCCGAGATGCTTCCCACCGACCGCAGCTACACCGTGGTCACCAATGCGCTGCCGATTGCCGCCCTGCTGGCCGGGCGCTCCAACATCACGCTGCACATGGTCGGCGGGCAGGTTCGGTCGGGAACGCTGGCCGCGGTCGGCACCTGGGCCGAGCGCGACCTCGCGGGGATCTTCGCCGACATCGTGTTCGCGGGCACGAACGGAATCAGCGCACGCGGCATCACCACTCCCGACGTCGCGGAGGCCGCGGTCAAGCGCGCGCTGATGCGTTCCGCCCGGCGGATCGTGGTGCTCGCCGATCACAGCAAGTTCGGGCGGGACGAGTTTGCCCACGTTGCCGACCTATCCGAGGTCGACACGATCATCACCGACAGCGAGGTTGATGCCGACATGGCCCGAGAGATCGAAGACGCGGGACCGGAGGTGATCCGGGTATGACGGAACCAGCACCCTCGCGGGTGGTCACCGTGACTCCCAACCCGAGCCTGGACCACACCGTCGAGGTTCCTGTCCTGCAGGTCGGGGAGGTGCAGCGCACCAGCCAGGCTCTGGTAGAGGCCGGCGGCAAGGGTGTCAACGTGGCCCGCGTGCTGGCCAAGCACGGCCACCGGACCACGGCCGTGCTGCCCGCCGGTGACGACGCCCAACGAATGGTGGGATTGCTGACGCCGCAACAGGTCTCGACAAAGACCGTGCGCATCGACGGTGCCATCCGGACGAACATCGCGGTCGTCGAGAAGGACGGCACCACCACCAAGCTCAACGAGCCGGGTGCCCACCTGTCGCAGGCCGACGTCGGCGCGCTGCTGGCTGCGGTCAACGAAGAGCTCGCTGCCGATCCCGCGCCCGGCTGGCTGGTGGCCGCCGGCAGCCTGCCGGCCGGCGCTCCCGACGATTTCTACGCCCAGGTCACCAAGGCCGCGGTTGCCGCCGGGGTTCCGGTGGCGATCGACACCTCGGGGCCGGCGCTGGCCGCAGCGGTCGATGCCGGGGCGACGGTCATCAAACCCAACCTGGAAGAGCTCCAGGAACTGGTGACCGGCGAGCTGGTGACCGTCGGCGACGTCGTCGACGCAGCCCGCCAGCTCCGCGAACGCGGCACCAAGGAACTGCTGGTCAGCCTGGGCGGGCACGGTGCCCTGCTGATCACCGCCGACGGTTCCTGGTGGGCGGGCGGTCCGCCGCTCGTGCCCCGGAGCACCGTGGGCGCCGGAGACTGCACCTTGTCCGGCTACCTGCATGCCACCGGCAGTCCGGCCGACCGGTTGGCCGGGGCCGTCGCGTGGGGCCGCGCCGCTTGTCTGCTGCCCGGCAGCACGGTGCCCGGCCCGCAAGAAACCCAAGAATGTGCCGGCGCAGTCCGCGTCGTCGCCGACCCCGATCCGCTCCAACCAGTGAAGGACGTCGCATGACAGACCTCATCACCGAAGACCTGGTCATCCTCGATCTCGTCGCCACCGACAAGGTTGACGCCGCCAGGCAACTCGCCCAGAAGCTGCAGGCCGCCGGCCGGGTGACGGACCTCGACGGGTTCCTGGCCGATGTCGCCGCCCGCGAGGCGCAGATGGCGACCGGAATGCCGGGGGGGATCGGCCTGCCGCACGCGCGGTCGGACTACGTCACCGTTCCGTCGCTCGGGCTGGCAAGAGTGCCGGCCGGGGTCGATTTCGGTGCGCCTGATGGTCCGGCCACCCTGGTCTTCCTGATCGCTGCCCCCACCGGTGGCGGCAGCGAGCACCTCACCATCCTCGCCGCGCTGGCGCGGCGACTGGTGCGACCCGCATTCCGCCAGACCATCATCGACGCCCCTGATGCGGCGGCTGTCGCGTCCTACGTCCAAGGAGAGGTTGGAGGACAATGAAGTTCGTCGCAGTCACGTCATGTCCGACGGGCATCGCCCACACGTACATGGCGGCCGAGAACCTGGAGCAGGCCGGTAAGGCCGCCGGGCACGACGTCCAGGTCGAAACCCAGGGCTCGGCCGGAACGGTTCCCCTCTCCGACGACGTCATCGCCGCCGCGGACGGCGTCATCTACGCGGCCGACCTCGAGGTCAAGGGCAAGGCCCGGTTCGCCGGCAAGCCCTACATCGACGTGGGCGTCAAGAAGGCGGTGCACGACGGGGAGGGCGTGATCGCCGCAGCCGTCGCCGCCGTCGAGAACGCCCCGAAGGCGGGCACCCCGGAAGCGGCCGCGATGGCCGCGGCCGCACCCGCACCCTCGTCGAGCGGCGGCGGGACCCGCAACGTTGGCGTCGGCACAAAGGTCCGGCAGTGGCTGATGACCGGCGTGTCGTACATGATTCCGTTCGTCGCCGCCGGTGGCATTCTCATTGCGCTGGGCTTCCTGTTCGGCGGTGAAGGTGTCGTCTACAAGACGTACGGCTCAGCGAGTCAGCCCGGTGGGATGTGGGAGGGTGTCGTCTACCCGGACATCGCGGGTGGTCTGCCCGCCAAATTCTTGTCAGGTGACTTCGATGCAGTGCTCTCCGCGGCGGGATTCGCGGGCATATTGTTCGTGCTGGGTAAAATCTCGTTCTTCCTGCTGGTACCGATCCTGTCCGGCTACATCGCCTTCGCTATTGCGGACCGTCCCGGGCTGGTTCCCGGCATCGTCGGGGGCCTGCTGGCGGGCCTGCTTGGGGCCGGATTCCTCGGCGGCCTCGTGTCCGGATTCGCCGCCGGCGGCATCGCCTACGCCATGACGCGACTGCGGGTTCCGAAGGGTGTTCGCGGCATTATGCCGGTCGTCGTCATCCCACTGGTGTCGGTCACCGTGGTCGGCTTGTTCATGATCTTTGTCGTCGGCAAGCCAATTGCGGCTGCGACCACTGCGCTGACCAACTGGCTGAACGGCCTGTCCGGCTCGACCGCAATACTGCTCGGCGTCATCCTTGGCCTGATGATGGGCTTCGACCTGGGTGGCCCGATCAACAAGGTCGCATACACCTTTGCCACAGCGGGGCTCACCACCGCTATCGCCGTGCAGAGCACGGGGCAGGCGCAGCCAGCCCTGCAGATCATGGCCGCCGTCATGGCGGCCGGCATGACACCCCCGCTCGGCATGGCATTGGCCACCGCGGTCCGCAGGAAGCTGTGGACGGAGGCGGAGCGGGAGAACGGTCTGGCCTGCTGGCTGCTAGGCGCGTCTTTCATCACCGAGGGTGCCATCCCGTTCGCGGCGGCGCATCCGCTCCGCGTCATCCCGTCGACCATGGCCGGAGCCGCCGTGACCGGTGGTCTGGTCATGTTGTTCGGTAACGAGCTACGGGCCCCGCACGGTGGCATATTCGTCCTTCCGCTGGTTTCCTCGCCGTTCCTGTACCTGCTGGCGATTGCCATCGGCACCGTTATCACTGCCGCCCTGGTCATCCTGCTGATGAGCCTGGACGCGAAGAACACCGAAGAGATCGCCGAGTCCGAAGACGCGATCGAGGGCGTTGCCGCCTGATCGAATCCAGGCTGGCTGTCGGCTTCCAGTCACGCTGACGCCAAGTCCGACTCCCAGCCCGACTCCCACTCTGCACAGCCGCGCCGGGGCTGCGACGATGTTCGTCGCAGCCCCGGTCTGGTCTCACCACCGTTCATTGAGGCTTCACGCACCACCGTTCCACCCACGTTCCTCCCCCGTTCCAGACCGAACACACCGTTCCAGACCGTTCCAGACACCAACCAAGGAGTCATCACATGCCCAGCCGCACCGTCAAGGTCGCCTCTCGCGTCGGACTGCACGCCCGCCCCGCATCGCTGTTCGTGCAGGCCGTCACCGCGACCGGCCTGCCGGTCACCATCGCGAAGACCGGCGGCGACGCCGTGGACGCCAGGAGCATCCTCATGGTGATGGGCCTGGGTGTCGGCAACAACGACGAGGTCACCCTGTCCGCCGAAGGTGATGGCGCGGACGACGCTCTCGACAAGCTCGTCGAGCTCCTCGAGATCGATCACGACGCTCCCTGACCACCACCGCCCGGTCCTGCCCCAGCGCACCCCGCGGCGGGGCGGGACGGGGCGGGAGTACGTTCACAGCGCGTGATTTCAGACGGCACGCGCTGTGCGCCACATCGCCGGACGCGCGGGACGAGCCCCTATCCGTCGCACCAGATCCCTCGGACGAGATCGCTCGAACAAGACACGGGAGTTGAAGCGAACCGATGACGACAACAACCTCCAACGCTGCTGGATCGAGCACGGCAACCCCGACCCTGACGGGCATCGGCGTGGGACGGGGGTCGGCGGTTGGCTCGGTCGTCAAATTGGCGGCGGCCGCGAAACCGCCCGCCGACGAAGCCGCTGCCGCGGACACCGCGGCGGCAGAACAGTTGGTACGCAGCTCATTCCAGTACGTGGCGACCAATCTGCGGGCGCGCGCCGCTGCCGCCCAGGCGGCCACCGCGGCCGTCCTGGAAGCCACCTCGTTGATGGCGCAGGATCCCGGCCTGATCGCCGACGTCGAGCGCCGCATCGAGGCCGGAACCGGTCCGGCGACCGCGGTCGACCAGGCGGTCGAAGGGTTCTGCAAGGTGCTCGAGGCCAGTGGCCCCTACCTGGCCGAGCGGGTCACCGACTTGCGTGACGTCCGGGACCGGATCGTCGCGCACGTGCTCGGCGTCCCGGAGCCGGGTCTGCCCGAACTGACCAAGCCGACCATCGTGGTGGCCAACGATCT
>JGI20181J14860_1000165_pt1 | contig 12868 bp, 11 predicted proteins | sample NGESurdeep072012_5_FD_14860 | JGI IMG/M metagenome (IMG submission 14860) | reverse complement strand
TGACTCGATCGGAGTTGGGCATAGCCTGGGAAGATCCAGCGCATTAACGGCTGCGAATAGCGAGACTTACGGTACAATAGTTATGAAAAGCAGCGGCCCGTGAGCCGATAGTTTGGCGTGTCTTCGTTGACAGAGGGCGCGCGGGTCGTTTATTCTTAGTTCTTTGGCGGTTCTGCGTTTGCACGCCTAGAGGTTTCCTGCGCGTTTCAGCGCCCGAACTCAGCGGCTCTTTCGCGGTTTCTAATTCTGGGAGAGTTCATGATGTCCACGTATTTCCCTAAGGGGGAAATTGCGCGTAAATGGTTTGTTGTCGATGCATCCGGTCAGACTCTGGGCCGGCTGGCGACACGTGTGGCGAGCATCCTCGCTGGTAAAGACAGTCCGCAGTACACGCCCTTTCTCGACACCGGCGACCACGTGATCGTGATCAACGCCGAGAAGGTCAAGATTTCAGGCCTGAAGGCGGATACGAAAACCTATTATCACTACACCGGATACCCCGGCGGCATCAGGGGCGAAGAGTACAAGAAGCGCTTCGACCGTAAGCCGACACTGATCGTGGAAGACGCGATTAAAGGCATGCTGCCCCACACCAAGCTGGGACGCGCCATGTTCTCTAAGCTGAAGGTTTATAAGGGCGACAAGCATCCTCATGTGGCGCAGAAGCCGCAGGCGTTGGAAGCGGTCGCGAAGTAGGAAGAAAGACCCACCCCGGCAAAAGAAGCCGGGATGGGGCACCCACAATTTTGGGAAGGACTAAGGGAGCTTTGCTCCCGACGGATACGAAATGGCAGAACTGGTTCAGTATTACGGTACGGGACGGCGCAAATCGAGCGTGGCCCGCGTGTTCCTTCGCCCTGGCAGCGGCGAGTTTACGGTCAACGGCAAGCCGTTCGATGTGTACTTCGTGACCGAAGCCCAGCGCATCATGGCGAAGTCTTCGCTGGTGCTTACCGAGACCGTTGGCAGCTTCAACATCGTCTGCACGGTTGACGGTGGCGGCGTGAATGGCCAGGCTGGCGCGGTCCGCATGGGCACTGCCCGTGCGCTGCAGGAGTTCAAACCTGAACTGCGCCCCAAGCTGAAGGCCGAAGGCTTCCTGCGTCGCGATGCGCGCGGTAAAGAGCGCAAGAAGTATGGCCAGAAGGGCGCACGCAAGCGCTTCCAGTTCTCGAAGCGGTAAGTTTGGATCCTCCACCCTGTCGCCAAAGAACGGCGACAAGGGTGGGGCACCCAGATGCAACTCTCTCGCTTTGTGGTTCCGGGTGCGGGAGGCAGAATTCAACCGGAACGAATCTTCTCGCACCCGCTGTACAGAAGTTTCAACGGGGCGGGTTTCGGGAATGTAATCCGGAGCGATCCGGCCTGGGCGTAACGCCCTAGGGCACGCCGCAAAGGATGCAAGCTAGGAGGTAGCTTGGCGAATATCACGATGAAGGAGTTGCTCGAAGCGGGCGTTCACTTCGGGCATCAGACGAAGCGTTGGAACCCGAAGATGAAGGAGTACATCTTCGGCGAGCGCAACGGAATTTACATTATCGACCTGCAGAAGACGCTGAAGATGTTCAAGGAGGCGTCCAAGTTTGTGCAGGAGCAGGCAGCGGAAGGCAAGCTGGTGTTGTTTGTCGGCACCAAGCGCCAGGCGCAGGACGCCATCGCGGAAGAAGCGACACGCTGCGGCATGTTCTACGTCAACCAGCGCTGGTTGGGCGGTTTGCTCACCAACTGGATCACCGTCCAGAAGTCGGTGAAGCGGCTGAAAGAACTCGACGAGATGGCCACCGATGGCCGCTACGAGCTGCTCCCGAAGAAGGAAGTGGTCAAGCTGGAACGCGAGCGCAAGCACCTGCAGGCGAACCTGGCGGGAATCAAAACCCTGAGCCGGCTGCCTGATGTGCTGTTCGTGATCGACTCCAACAAAGAGCAGATCGCGGTGAAGGAAGCCAAGAAGCTGGGCATTCCGGTGGTCGCGGTGGTCGATACGAATTGCGATCCCAGTGAAGTGAACTACGTGATCCCCGGCAACGACGATGCGTTGCGCGCAATCCGGCTATTTGCCTCGAAGATTGCCGATTCGGTGGTCGAGGGTGCGCAGGTCGTGACCGACAAGCAGATGGCCGATATCGCAGCGGGCGTGCAGCACGATGAAGCCGCCGCAGCGGTTGTTACTGCCGGTGACAGCGAAGCTGGTACCGCGCCGGGCTTGGAGCCAGCCGAAATGGACGAAGTCAGCATGGAGGAAGTCCTGGGCAAGTCGGCACGTCGTGTCGCCCCCGCCGAAGTGGTCGAAACTCCAAGCGCGTAATCGCAGCCGAGAGGCTGACGAATTGGTTTTCAGACCCGCGCTGCTCGAAAGCGCGGGTCGTTTTGTCAGGAGGCGATTGGTAATTAGTGAATAGTTTTTGCGCTGGAGTCGCTTCAGGCGAGACGTAACGCGAATTGAATCATCAAATCTTCATACGGCTGAGGACGATGGCAAAGGGCTAATTACTAATGACCAATTACTAATTAAGAATTGCTAAACGTGCCAGCCCAAGGAAATAAATCGAAATGAGTACTACGACTGTGAACATTACTGCCGCACAAGTGAAAGAGCTTCGCGACAAGACCAACGCTCCCATGATGGACTGCAAGAACGCCCTGGCCGAGGCCAAGGGCGACATCGAGGCGGCCATCGTGGTCCTGCGCAAGAAGGGCGTAGCGACGGCTGCGAAGAAGGCGACTCGCGCCACCAGCGAAGGCTCGGTGTCCAGCTACATCCACGCCGGAGGCAAGATTGGCGTGCTGGTGGAAGTCAACTGCGAGAGCGATTTCGTGGCCCGCACCGACGACTTCAAGCAACTGGTGCACGATGTTGCCATGCACATCGCAGCCACCGATCCGCGGTTCGTCCGCAAGGAAGACGTGACGCCGGAGGCCTTCGAGAAAGAGAAGGAGATCTACCGCGCGCAAGCGGCTGCGACTGGTAAACCGGCCCCGGTGATTGAGAAGATCGTCGAAGGCAAAATGGGCAAGTTCTACGAGGAAGTCTGCCTGTTGGAGCAGCCCTTCATCAAGGACCAGACGGTGACGGTGCATCAGTTGATCGCCACCGTGATCGGCAAACTGGGCGAGAACATCTCGGTCAAGCGCTTTGCCCGCTTCAAGGTGGGAGACGTCAATGAGACGGTCGCCGTCAGCAAGGCAGCCGATCAGGGCGCCGAGTAACGAAGATCACCAGTGTATGGCGAGGGCGGGATTCATTCCCGCCCTTTTGCTTTTGATTCTGCTCGCAGAGTATGTTATCCGCTTGAGCCAGCGAGAGCATATCCCTCACTGCGTTCGTGATGACAAATCCTGATGAGTAAGTCCGGACCACCTTGGACGGCTCGCTGTGTCTTACTTGTCTGTCGCGTTGCAGTTTCGGATCGCCGCCAGAAACGCTGGGCCGAATTGATCGGCTTTGGCTGGGCCGATTCCCTTGATCCGCGCAAATGAGAGCAGATCCTTAGGCGCTACGCGGGCAACTTCGCGCAGCACTTTGTCATGCAGGATGCAGAACGCTGGCAGCTTTCGCGCGGCCGCCAACTCGGCTCTGGTCTTGCGCAAGGCGAGGAATCGCCGCTCGGCGCTGCCATCAAGTGGCTGTGGGGCGTCGTCCGCGATGCGTCCTTGATTCGGGCTACGGCCCCGGCGCGGGTCCAGCGACGCAACCTGCAGGGGACGGTTGGTGCCTCGGCACACATCGCAGATACATCCGGAAACTGTACGTGGCTCGCCAAAGTAAGCCAGGATGCCGCTGCGCCGACACCGTAGGGTGGACGCGTACGCCAGCATCAGTTGAAGCTTACGATTGGCGAGCGATTTCAAGCGCGCCAGCTCCGTTTCCGAGAGCGTGGGATTGTTCTCCCCGATGTTGTCGATGAAGAATCTCTGAGTACGAATATCGCGTCCGCTGTAATAAAGAACGCACTCGGAGGCTTCGCCATCACGCCCGGCGCGTCCGGCCTCCTGGTAGTAGGCCTCAACCGTTCCCGGCAGGTTGTAATGCACCACCAAGCGGATGTCAGGCTTGTTGATGCCCATGCCGAAAGCGTTAGTTGCCACCACGATCGAGCCGCGATCGGCCATGAATTTCTCCTGGCTGGTTTTGCGCTCCGAAGACTCCATGCCCGCGTGATACGGGACGACAGAACGCCGAGGGAACTGCTGCTCCAGGTAGGCCGCCAGTTGCTCCACCGTGCGGCGAGTAGAGCAGTAGATGATTCCGGTGCCGCCCTGCGCCGAGAGTAAGCGTAATAGCGACGGGTCTTTATCGGCATCGCACTCGAAGCGCTGGGCTTTGTAGGCCAGGTTGGGGCGATCGAAGCCGGTGACGTGAATCTTCGGCGTACGCAGACCCAGCAGATCCACGATGTCTTTGCGGACATGCGGCGTGGCCGTCGCGGTGAGCGCTATGGTGACCGGTGCTCCCAGATCTTTGCGCGCTGCGGCAAGGCGAAGATATTCCGGCCGAAAGTCGTGTCCCCAGAAGCTGAGGCAATGCGCTTCATCGACAACGAACAAGCGAGGGTTGAGAGTAGGAAGCAAGCGTTGAAATGAAGGCGCCGAGAAGCGCTCCGGCGCGACGTAGAGCAGCCCGGAAAAACCACGATGCAACTGCGCCAACACAGCCTTCTGCTCGGAGCCGGGTTGGGAGCTGTTGAGGAAGAGCACCGGAATGTTGAGTACGCGCAATTGCTGCACCTGATCAGCCATCAGGGCGATCAGGGGAGACACGACCAAGGTCAGACCTTGTAGGACCAGCGCGGGAAGCTGAAAGCACAGGCTCTTGCCCGCGCCAGTGGGCATCACGCAGACCACGTCGTGGCCGGCCAGCACATCGTTGATGATTTCGCGCTGGTGAGGTCGGAACCGGTCGAGACGAAATACGCGCTGGAGCAGGTCGTCGATATCTTCCATGGGCGCTCAGTTCCATTTCTACTCTATTGCACCGCGAAGAAATTGCGAAGCGACAGGGGACGGTTGCTATTACTGTCGAAACTACTTCGACTGCGTTTCATCGCGGCGGTGCTACGGTGATCCCGCGGAGCCCCTGCTACACTGATAAGTACCTCTCCACTGGACACCTGCTTATCATGACTACTCCTGCTTACAAACGCATCCTGCTGAAGATTTCCGGCGAAGCACTGGCGGCCGGCCAGGGATTTGGTGTGGACAACACGCGCGTGCACGAAATCGCCGCGGAAATCGCCGAAGTCCACCGCCTCGGAGTGCAGATCGCCATCGTGGTAGGTGGCGGAAACTTTTTTCGTGGCGTGGCCGAGCAGGCGAAAGAGATGGATCGCGTGTCCGCCGACCACATGGGTATGCTGGCCACCGTGATCAATGCGCTGGCGCTGCAGGATGCGCTGGAAAAGCAGGGCGTTTGGACCCGGGTGATGAGCGCCATCGAGATGAACCAGGTGGCCGAGCCGTTTATTCGGCGTCGCGCTATGCGTCACATGGAAAAGGGCCGCGTGGTGGTGTTTGCCGGCGGCACGGGTAATCCCTACTTTTCGACGGACACGGCGGCCTCGCTGCGCGCCATGGAAATCAAGGCCGACGCCATCCTAAAGGCGACCAAGGTGGACGGCATCTACACTGCCGATCCCGTGGTGGACAAAGATGCGACCAAGTTCGAGCAGATCAGCTACACGGACGTCTTACGCCTCGGCTTGATGGTGATGGACGCTACCGCGATCGCGATGTGCCGCGAGAACAAGCTGCCTATCGTGATTTTTGATCTCAATATGCATGGGAATATTCAGCGCGTGGTGATGGGCGAGAAGGTGGGATCGCTGGTGCATGAAGGCCAAGGCTAGCGAGAGTGATGAACGACCCCGCCCTACCGGCCAAAAGACGGCCGGTAGAACGGGGCACCCTGCCGTCAAACACTCCAGCGTCGCGCTCGACACGCGGGTTTATAATCAACCGTTTGTGACATCATCTTCACACTCGCAAGGCGGACTAGTTATGGCACAAATTTCGATGGCGACGCTTCCCGCGTTGAAGGACGGTTACGTTCAGCTCAAGTCCCGCATGGACAAGGCGGTGGAAGATTTTCGTAAGGAGATGACTTCGACCCGCACCGGCCGTGCCTCGGTGCACATGCTCGACGGCGTCATGGTCGAGGCGTATGGCTCGCAGATGCCGTTGAACCAACTTGCGAACGTGAGCGCGCCTGAACCGCAGTTGATCACGGTGCAGCCGTGGGACGTGAGTCAGATTGGCGCGATTGAGAAAGCGATCCGCAGCGGCGACCTGGGTCTGAATCCCATGAACGATGGCAAGCTGGTGCGGGTTCCGGTGCCGGCCCTCACCGAAGACCGCCGCAAGGAAATGGTGAAGCACTTGAACAAAGTGCTGGAGGAGCATCGCACCGCGGTGCGCAATATTCGCCGCGATGGCAACGACTCGATCAAGAAGGCCATGAAGGACAAGAAGATCACCGAGGACGAAGAGCGCGGGGCAATGGAGCAGCTGCAGAAGCTCACGGACGACGAGATCAAGAAAATGGAAGAGATGGCCAAGGGGAAAGAGAAAGAAGTGATGTCGATTTAGACGCGGGTTCCATCGAGGTACAACAACGGAGCAGCCTGCGCTGCTCCGTTTGGCATTATGGGCACGAAATAGATTGAGGCGCTACTTGCGTCCGGGCATCGCGTCCAGCAACATGGAGGCATGTTGCTCGAGCTGGGCGATCTCAGTGTGCGCTCCTGGCGCAAAGACGATCTGAAGGCGCTGTTGCACCACGCCAACAATCCGAATATTGCGATCAACCTGCGCGACCAGTTTCCCCATCCCTATACGCGGCACGACGGCATTGACTTCCTCGACTACGCGCGCACGCAGGAGCCCGAGTGTTCCTTTGCCATCGAGTATGACGGCGAAATCGTCGGGGGCGTGGGATTTCATCTGGGACGCGACATTAGCCGCATCAGCGCGGAAATGGGCTACTGGCTGGGCGAAGAATTCTGGGGCCGGGGACTCGCCACCCGCGCGGTCACGGCTGCGTCAGATTGGGCCTTGGACAATTACAAGCTGACTCGGGTTTACGCTTTTGTGTTCTCGCACAATGCGGCTTCGATCCGGGTGCTGGAGAAGGCCGGATTCGAACGCGAAGGATTGTTGCGGCGAAGCGCGATCAAGAACGGCGTGGTTATCGACCAACTGCTGTACGCCAAGGTAGGGTGACGCAACCTTCGTCAGCAAAGAGAAAGGGCGCGACCGACGCGCCCTTGCCATTTCGACTATCGCCGAAAGTCAATTGTCCTTGCACTTCGACTGCTGCTCAACGTATTGCAGCAGTTTGCCCTGCTTCTGCAGTGACGACAGGTTGTCGAGGAGCGGATACTGCGCCGAGGGGTCGAAGCGCTGAATCGCGCGATAGGCGCGCAGCGCTCCTGCAAGTCCGGCAGCCTGCTTCTCGGCATCGCTCTTCACATTCGGGTGCTGCAGAATATAGCCGGCCTGCGAATAAATCGCCTGCATGCGCAACTGGTTCGAGTAGGTGTCATTCACCTTGTCGAGCGAGTCGAGGTCCTTGCAGCAGGAGGTTACCGTGAAGTCCGGCACTTGCACGATCCACTCCGTCAGCCACATACGCTTGTCGAGGCTGTCTTTGGCGAGGGGATTCTGCTCCAGGCTCTGGATGTAATCCAGCGCGCGTGCCCGTTCCTGTGGAGTGGACGGTCCCCGGGTTTTCGACTCGGCGGGAATGGACGCCGCCAGGACGGTCACGGTCAGTAGGACAAAGAGTTTGTGACCCATGGTGCCTTCTCCCTTGTAGCGTGGGGCGGCCAGGCTGATTGATGAATGATACTCCGACTACCGCGTAGATATGCAAGCGGTAACTCAAAAGGTCAACCATAAATACAGCGGTCCGTCCCGCTTTTCAAGGGGTTCGTCCCACGGGCTCCCGGAGGTGACGTCGCGCCCGCTCCAATCGAGGCAAATCGCGGCCTGCATGGGATAATGGCGCAAGGTCTTGACCGATGAAACGAGTGGTTCACTCCGCATGTCCGCATGATTGTCCCGATGCTTGCGGGGCGTTGATTACGGTGGAAGATGGTCGGGCAACCCGCATTCAGGGAGACCCCGCTCATCCCATTACGCAGGGTTTTCTGTGCGCAAAAGTTGCGAAATATCTTGACCGTGTTTACTCGCCGGACAGGGTTCTCTATCCCATGCGACGGGTTGCTTCTAAGGGTGCAGGTGGCCCGGAGGCATTTCAGCGCATTTCGTGGAACGAGGCCCTGAATGAAATCGTCGCCAAGCTGAGACACGTCAGTGAGGAGTTCGGCCCGGAAGCCGTGCTGCCGTACTCCTACGGAGGGAACATAGGAGTCTTGAATGGCGGCGCGATGGACATGCGTTTCTTTCATCGACTGGGCGCCTCGCAGTTGTTGAGAACCATCTGCGCGACTACCGGGGGCGATGCCATCGCCTCCGTGTATGGGCGCAAGACTGGCACTGAGCCCGAGCAGTTCCGCCACTCCAAGTACATCATCGCGTGGGCCGCGAATATTCACGGCAACAATGTCCACTTGTGGCCTTTTGTCGAGGAGGCACGGCGTAACGGCGCAAAGCTGGTGGTGATCGATCCCTACCGCACTCGCACCGCGAGAGTCGCGGATTGGCATATTCCGATCAATCCGGGCACTGACGTGGCACTTGCGATGGGAATGATGCACATCATCGTGCGCGATGGCCTGCACGACCAGGATTACATCGCGCGCTACAGCGAGGGCTTCGACGAGTTGCAGAAGCGGCTTCCCCGCTACACAACGGAGCAAGTTTCCGAGTGGACGGGGATTCCCTCCGCCGACATCGAACTTCTCGCTCACGAATATGCAACCACGAGGCCAGCCGCTATCCGGTTGAACTACGGGATCCAGCGCGCGCAGAACGGCGGAGCTGCGGTGCGGGCTGTATGCATGCTGCCGGTGATCACGGGATCGTGGAAGGAAGTGGGCGGCGGGTTGCAACTCTCGCTAAGCGGCGCCTTTCAACTCGACCAAGCGGCGATGGAACGCACCGACTTGATGCTGAACAGTCCGCTGGGCAGGGTCGCGCGAAGCATCAACATGGTGGAGTTGGGCAAGGCACTCACGGAAGTCACCGACCCTCCGCTGAAAGCGCTGGTGGTTTACAACTCGAATCCGGCAGCGGTCTGTCCTGAGCACAACCTGGTGGTGCGGGGATTGCGGCGCGAAGATTTATTCACCGTCGTGCATGAGCAGTTTTTCACCGACACCACGGACTATGCCGACATCCTATTGCCGGCGACAACGTTCTTCGAGCAGAAAGACCTGGTCAAAGCGTACGGTCACCTTTATTTGCAGGTGTCGCAGCAAGCCATCGGTCCCCTGGGCGAGTGCAAATCAAATGTGGACTTGTTTCGGGAATTGGCACTGCGCATGGGATTCGAGGATGAGTGCTTCCGCGAAACGGTGGACGAGATGATTGACGCCGCGTTGTCGTCGGGAGTACCGCAATTGCAGGGGATTACACGAGAGCGACTGGAGCGCGAGCCCCAGGCACGGCTGAATTTGCATGACGATGAAAGCGACAAGCCCTGGCTGCCATTCGCCAACGGGTTTGCGACGCCGAGTGGACGAGCGCGGTTGTACGACGCCGACTTGATAGCGCAAGGGATGGACCCGGTGTCGGAGTTTGTCGCCCCCGAGGAGTCGCGGAACTCGCCATTGGCCCAGCGCTATCCGCTGGAACTTCTGGCGCGCAAGGCGGACAACTTCCTGAACTCGACGTTCGTAAATCTGCCGAGCTTGCAGAAAATGGAGCGGCAACATGAACTGGAGATCAGCCGGCTGGACGCGGAGCGCAGAAGTATCAAGAACGGCGACCGCGTCCGAGTGTTCAACGACCGCGGAGAGATCTATCTGAGCGCCCGGGTGGATGGCACAGTGTCGCCGGGGGTTGTTGGCGCCAAACTGGGATGGGCGAAACTAGCAGGCGGCGGGGTCAACATCAACGTCCTGACCTCGGCGCGCCTGGCCGATCTCGGCGGCGGTGCGACGTTCTATTCCACCCTGGTCGAGGTCGAGCGGGTTCCCGAAACTTCTAGCGCATGAGAGGGTTAGCTTGACGGTGGCTAAAGAACTGCGGGTGGGCCTCGCTTTCTGAGCGCCGCGCCCGTACCGTATAATTGCGCTTTCATCTAAACAGGGTTTGAGGTTGTTCCTATTTCTTCCCGATGCCAGGTAAGCCCTGCGGAGAACCTCCGCCGCGGGCGGCGCTTCTGTGCCACGGCGCTAAGTTTCCTCTTCGCAATCATCTGTCTTGCCTCAACCTCCGGTTGGGCCCAGCAAGGGGTGATCGAGGAGATCATCATCCATGGCAACCGCCGCATTCCGGCGGACACGATTCGCGCCCGCATGTTCACCCGTCCGGGTGACGTTTACGACCAGGCCGCGCTGGAAAGAGACTTCAACTCCCTGTGGAACACCGGCTACTTCGACGACCTGCGCATTGAGCGGGAGCAGTCACCCAAGGGCTGGCGCATCCACGTGTACGTCAAAGAGAAACCCACCATTCGCGAGATCAAGTACGTTGGCCTCAGCTCGGTCTCGCAGAGCGACGTGCTCGACAAGTTCAAGGAACGCAAGGTCGGACTCACGCAGGAAAGCCAGTACGACCCGACCAAAGTCAAGCGGGCCGAGGTCGTGATCAAGGACTTGCTGGCCGCCCACGGACACCAATTCGCAACGGTTCGTTCAGAAGTTCGCCCGATTCCTCCCGCGGCGGTCGGCCTGACCTTCGTGGTCAAGGAAGGCCCCAAGGTAAAAGTCGGCAAGATCACTTTTGAGGGCAACAAAGCGGTGAAGTCGCGCGAACTGCAGAGCGCGATGAAGAACCTGAAACCGATTGGCATTCCGCACTCCATCTTCCTGGAAAGCCTGTTTCCCCGTACTTACGACTCCACGAAGCTGAACGAAGACGCCGAACGAGTTCGTTACTACTACCAGACCAAGGGCTATTTCAAGGCCTTGGTAGCGGATCCCAAGACGAAGATTCACGACACTCGTCCACCCTGGTACTGGCCGTTCTCGAAAACTCCAGGGAAGGCCGTTGACATCACCCTGCCGGTGGAGGAAGGCGACAAGTACCGCCTGAAGGAAATCACGTTCACTGGCAACAAGGCAGTGTCGGACACACGCGCCCTGCGCGCGCAGTTCAAAGTCAAGGATGGCGACGTATTCGATAGCGAGGCGATCCGCAAGGGATTGGAGAACCTGCGCAAGGCCTATGCTACGCTGGGCTACATCAACTTCTCGCCGGTGCCGAACACCGATGCCAACGACGAGACCAAGGAAATCACCCTGAAAATCGATCTCGACGAAGGCAAACAGTTCTTCGTGCGCCGCATCGAATTCCAGGGCAATACCACCACGCGCGACAAGGTCATCCGCCGCGAACTGGCGCTGGAAGAAGGCCAGGTGTACAACGGAAATCTCTGGGAAATCAGTCTGCTGCGCTTAAACCAGTTGCAGTATTTCGAACCTCTTAAGCCCGAGCAGGATTCCGAAATCAAGCAGAACCCGCAGGATGCGACGGTCGACATCCTGCTGAAGGTGAAGGAAAAAGGCAAGAACAGCATCGGACTGACAGGTGGCGTCAGCGGCCTTTCGGGCGGCTTTATTGGGGTGAACTACACCACGAACAACCTCTTTGGCAAGGGCGAATCGTTGTCGGTGCAGGTCCAGGTTGGCCAATACCAGAAAAACGAGACCTTGTCGTTTACCCAGCCGTACTTATTTGACAAGCCGCTGCAGTTTAGCTGGACGGTTTACCACAGCAGTTACAACTACAATCAGCAACAGCAATTGCAGGTCCAGACGGGCCAGTCGGTCAACCTTCCCGCGAGTTACCAGGCGTTGCTGCAGAACTATACCCAGACCAGCACGGGGTTCACGACATCCTTGAGCTATCCGCTCAAGCGGTCGTTCAAGCGGGTTGGCATAACCTACGCGTTCGACGTCTCGACATTGCAGACATACAGTGCGGCATCGACCTTGTACTTTGAGAGCCTGGCATTTCGTGGACTGTCGGGGCCGAACGCCCTGACCGGAATTCAGACCAGCAAGGTGGTCCCGAACTTTTCCTACAACCGGATTGATAATCCGCAACGGCCTCATAGCGGACAGAGCTTCTACGTCGCGACAGAAATTGCCGGGCTGGGGGGCAACACGCACTACTTCAAGCCGGTCGCCGAGTGGAAGAAGTTCATGCCGATGCAGAAGGGCCGCAATACGCTGGGTTTCCGGCTGCAGGGCTCCTGGATCAGCGGCTTCGCCGGCGACGTGGCCCCGCCCTTCGACCGATTCTACATGGGCGGCGATCAGGACATTCGTGGCTTCGACATCCGCACCATCTCGCCGGTCGTGTTCTTTCCGAGCGCGGTCACGATTCCGCTGCAAAATCCCGACGGCAGCACAGTGCCTTTGGATCCGACGAATCCGCGGCGCGGGACCTATAACGTAACCATCCCCGTCAATCAGATCATCTTCCCCGGCGGCGACACCAGTTTCGTGAGCAACGTGGAATATCGCGTACCTGTGATTGGTCCGGTGACAATCGCTCCGTTCATCGATACCGGAATGGATTTCATTTCCCGCTCGTCACAGCTCCGTATTGCGAACACGCAAGTGCTTACGCTGGAGACCACGAATTACGGTTGTCCGTACCTGAATCCCAACTTTTCCTGCGCTGGGACAGTGAGGATTCCCGTCTCCCCGGTATTGAGTCCAATCTCGGGAACGAACTACCAGCCATACATGTCCACTGGTTTGGAGCTGCAGGTCATCCTGCCAATCGTGAATGCACC
>JGI20181J14860_1000163_pt1 | contig 12879 bp, 8 predicted proteins | sample NGESurdeep072012_5_FD_14860 | JGI IMG/M metagenome (IMG submission 14860) | reverse complement strand
GATCCTGCCGGCGACATTCGCAGGTGATCCTCCAGTCGGCAGGCGCGGTGATTGCCCGGCGATCGGCCTCGATGCGAGGCCGGTTTAAGTGTGCCTCGGTCGGATGTCGATCAGCCGGATCTGTCGTCGGTTCACCAGACCTGGATCCTGCGCTCGGCGGAGGTGCTGCTGCTCGACGACGGGTTGCTGGTCGCCGCCGGATTCGGTGACCTGGCGACGAGGCCGCCCGATCACGTGTGTTTCGCCGCGGGTGTGCACATGCGGTTCGGGTTGCCGAGGGAACTGCGCACTGGCTGAGCGAGAGTCGGCCCCGCCGGCCATGTGCGGCGGACATCGGCGACGGGGCGCAGCAGGGACGTTCGTCACCACCGGCACCGCACACCGCCGGGAACAGCCCACTCCCGATGGCGGTTGCACCTGACCAGGAAGAAGGACGAGAGGGACATCGATGACCAACGCCGTTCACCATGCACCACCGGCAACGACAACGACGACGGACCAGCTCTCGACGACATCGCCCGGCGGGGACGGACTGTCCCCCGACGGCGATGCCCGGGGCGTGCGGCTGTCCGTGCTGGACCTTGCCGGAGTCGGCGTCGGCGCCTCGGTGGGCGACGCCCTGGCCGCCACCACCGAACTCGCGGTTCAGGCTGAACAGCTTGGTTACCATCGCTTCTGGGTTGCCGAGCACCACGGCATGCCGGCCGTCGCGTCGTCGGCGCCCGCCGTGCTGCTGGCCCACCTGGCGGCGAACACCCACTCGATCCGGCTGGGCTCCGGCGGCGTGATGCTGCCCAACCACGCGCCGATGGCGATCGCCGAACAATTCGGCACATTGGCGGCACTTCACCCCGGCCGGATCGACCTCGGGCTGGGCCGCGCCCCCGGCAGCGACCAGCTCACTGCCTACGCCTTGCGACGCCGGATGGACGGAGCCGGATCCGAGGATTTCGGCGACCAGGTTGCCGAGCTCGAGCATTTTCTCCGTCACGATTTCCCGGCGGACCACCCGTTCTCGCGGATTCGGACGACGCCGGCCTCGCCGGTGCCGCTCTACATCCTCGGATCGTCGGACTACGGCGCCCGGCTGGCCGCGCGGTTGGGGCTGCCCTTCGCGTTCGCCCACCATTTCGCCGGCGCCGGCGGCAACACCGAGGCGGCGCTGCACATCTACCGCTCGCAGTTCCAGCCTTCCCAGGCGCTCACCGAGCCGTACCCGATGATCGGCGTCACCGCGCTGGCCGCGGACAGCGAGGAAGAGGCGCGGTTCCAAGCCGGAGCCGGCGCGCTGTCCATGGTGCTCCTGCGCACCGGGCGGTTGCAGGAGATCCCTACCCCCGAGCAGGCCGCCGAATACCCTTACAGCGACGCCGAACTCGACCTGGTCCGTGCCATGCGCACGACGGAGGTGGTCGGCGACGCCGAGCAGGTCGCTGCCGGGCTGGGTGAATTGGTCGACCGGTTCGGCGTTGCGGAGATGCTGATCACCACCCGGGTGCACGGCGCGGCGACCAGGCTGCGGTCCTTCGAGCTGATCGCCGGCGCGTTCGCGCGGGCGGCCGCCAAGAAATAATGGCCCGAGAGCGACCGAGGCAGGATCAGGCCCCGAACCCGTGGTAGTGCATGACGTGCTTGATCCGGGTGTAGTCCTCGAGCCCGTACATCGACAGGTCCTTGCCGTACCCGGACTTCTTGAACCCGCCGTGCGGCATCTCCGCGATCAGCGGGATATGGGTGTTGATCCACACGCACCCGAAGTCCATCTGCGCCGACATCCGCGCCGCCGTATCGACATTCGACGTCCACACCGACGACGCCAGCCCGTATTCGGTGCCGTTGGCGAAGCCGAGGGCTTCCGCTTCGTCGGTGAACTTCTGCACGGTGATCACCGGGCCGAAAACCTCGGTCTGCACGATCTCGTCGCTCTGGTGCACATCTGCGACCACGGTCGGTTCGTAGTAGTAGCCGGGGCGGTCCAGTCGGTGGCCGCCGGCGGTGACGTCGGCGTGATCGGCAGCCCGCTCGACCAGCCCGGCGATGTGCGCGAGTTGGTTGGCGTTGTTGATCGACCCGTACAGCACGTCCTCGTCGTCGGATGACCCGGTCTGCGTCTCCCGCGCCTTCGCCGAGAGCGCCGCGACGAAGTCGTCGTAGATGCCGGCCTGCGCGATCACCCGGGTGGCCGCCGTGCAGTCCTGGCCGCCGTTGAAGTAACCCGCGGTCGCGATGCCTTCGACGGCCGCCTCCAGCGACGCGTCGTCGAACACCACCACCGGCGCCTTGCCGCCCAATTCCAAATGTGCCCTGGTCAGGTTCTTGGCGGCCGCGGTGGCCACTGCGATCCCGGCGCCGGTCGATCCGGTGATCGACACCAGGGCAGGCGCACTGTGCGAGGTCAGCGCCGCGCCGGTGTCGCGGTCACCGCAGATCACGTTCACCACACCAGGCGGGTAGAACTCCTGCAGCGCCGTGCCCATCCACACCGAGCTGGCCGGGGTGGTGTCCGACGGCTTGAGCACCACTGTGCAGCCGGCCGCCAGCGCGGGAGCGATCTTCCAGATCGCCATCATCATCGGATAGTTCCACGGTGCCACCTGGCCGACGACTCCTACCGGTTCCCGGCGGACCGATGACGTATGCCCGCGCATGTACTCGCCCTGCGAACGCCCCTCGAGCACCCGGGCGGCGCCGGCGAAGAACCGGATCTGGTCGACCATCGGGCCGACTTCTTCGGACTTGGTCAGGGCCGTCGGCTTGCCGGTGTCCTGGACCTCGATCGCGACCAGTTCGTCGGCGTGCTCCTCGACGTGGTCGGCGAATTTCAGCAGCGCGAGCTGGCGCTCGCCGGGGGTCGACCAGCGCCAGGTCTTGTAGGCCTCCGTGGCGGCGGCGTAGGCGCGGTCGACGTCCTGGGCACCGGACAACGGCGATGTCGCGTACACCGCACCGGTGCTCGGATCGATGATGTCCATCGACGCACCGTCAGCGGCCGGCGCCGACTCCCCGTTGATGATGTTCTGCAGCACGGCCTTCTCGGTGCCGCCGGTCCCGCTCGTCGCTGAGCTCATGATCTTTTCGGTGCCCTTTCGTTGGCTGGACAGAACGACGATAACCCCGCTGGAGTCAGCTCACCTGAGCGGCGGTGGAGTGCAGCACGCCAACCGGGCACGGCGCGTGGGCCAGCAGTTGCTGGCTCACCGAACCCATGACGAGGCCGCGGAACCCGCCACGGCCGCGTGACCCGAGGGCCAGCAGCTGGGCGCCGCGGGACTGCTCGACCAGGACTGCTCCGGGCCTGCCCTCGGCCTCCCAGTAGGTGATCGGCACGGAAGGAAATGCGTTGCCGTCCAAGATGACCGGAGCCCAGAAGCTGGCCGTCGGCGAGCCAGGCCCGTCGGCGACCGGGTCGACCTGTTTCACTTCGACGGACTTGCGGCGGTGGTGCACGGTGATCGCCACCAGCCCGGTGCCCAGCGCCGAGGCATGCCGGATGGCCACCGCCGCGGCCGCATTCGCCGAGACCGAGCCGTCGTAGCCGAGCACCACCTGGCCGGCGTGCGGACCCTCAGCGGCCGCAGCATCGCCAGCAGAGCCAGCAGCGCCGACGGTCGGCGTCGGGTGCACCACGACGACCGGGCACTTCGCATAGGGCACGACGTTCAGGGCTGTCGAGCCCACCAACAGTCCGGTGAAGCCCTCCCAGCCGCGGGCGCCGATCACCAGCAGTTGCGCGGTCTCCGACGCGCTCAGCAGGGACTGCACGGGCGGCGTCGGGTAACGGACGCCGTGCACCACCAGGTCGGGGTGCCGCTCCCGCACCCCGGCGACGGCGGTCTGCACACCGCCCTCGAGGTCCTCGGCGTACTCCTCGACCTCGATATCGCCCTCCGCGTCGGGATGCGCGATCAGCACCGTCAACGGCACGCCGTACACCGCGGCGGTGTCCGCGGCCCAGTTGAGCGCGCCCTGGCTTGAGGGGGAAAGGTCGACACCGACGACGATGCCGACCGCGGCCGGCGGGCTCGCGTCCGGGACGGAGTCGCTCGGGGCGGCGCTCACTGAGCCGCTGACGGAATCCTGCGGGGCGTCGGTCATAAGTTGGCCATCCGAATCCGTCGGCTCAGTGAGCACGTCGCAGGATGGCCGTCGAAGGTAGTTGATCAGCGGCGGCATCTATGACGACAAGAACAGCTGAGCTATCCAAGTGGGGATGGCTAGTTTACTGTGACCAGCGATGATTTAGCTCACTTCTTCGAGCCAAAACGAGGTGTCCCATGACGATCGAAGGCTCGGCCAGACCGGCCGGCGAGGGTGGAGAATCACACTCCGATGGCCACCATCACCCACAAGTGGAAAAAGGGCTGTCGGCCAACTCCGTAGGGTTGCTCGGCGGTACCGTTTTGGGCATTTCGTGTGTCGCTCCGGCATATACCCTCACCGCGACCATCGGCCTGGTCGCGGCGGTGGCCGGCGTCAAGATGCCGGTCATCTTCATCGCCGGCTTCATCCCGATGCTGTTCGCGGCCTACGCCTATCGCGAGTTCAACAAGGTCGACCCGGACTGCGGCACATCCTTCACCTGGACCACCCGCGCGTTCGGTCCCTATATCGGATGGCTCGGCGGGTGGGCGGCGATCCTGGCCACCATCATCGTGCTGGCCAACCTGGCCGGAATCGGCGTGCAGTTCTTCTATCAACTCCTGGGCAGTGTGTTCAACAATCCAGATCTCGGCGATCTGTGGACCAACAGATTCGTGAACGTCGGCACCTGTTTGCTGTTCCTCTTGATGGCAACTGCCATCGCCTTTCGGGGTATCACGACCACCGAAAAGGTCCAATTCGTCCTGGTTTTCTTCCAGTTGGGCGTTTTGGTGCTGTTCTCGGTGATGGCGTTTGCCAAGGCGGGCGGGCCGGACGATCCCGGCGGTCTGGCCTTCTCCTGGGACTGGTTCAACCCGTTCACCGGGCTCACCGTGAGCGCCCTCGTCGCCGGGCTGTCCGCGTCGATCTTCTCGTTCTGGGGCTGGGACAGCGCGCTCACCGTCAACGAGGAATCCAAGGACGCCGAGAAGACGCCGGGCCGTGCTGCGCTGCTCGCGGTGGTGTCGATCCTGCTGACCTACCTGCTGGTTTCGGTGTCGACGCTGATGTATGCCGGTGACGGCACCGAGGGTCTGGGCCTCGGCAACGAAGACATCTCGGACAACGTGTTCGGTGCGCTGGCCGAACCGGTGATGGGCACGCCGTTGAACAACCTGCTGTTCCTGGCGGTGCTCGCGTCCAGCGCGGCGAGCCTGATGACGACCTTCCTGCCGACCACCCGCACCATGCTCGGGATGGCGTCCTACGGCGCGCTGCCGAAGCGCTTCGCCAGCATTCACCCCAAGTACCTGACGCCGGCCTACGGCACGGTGGTTGCCGGCATCATCGCCGGCACCTTCTACGCGGTGCTGACCTTCGTCTCCGAAGCGGTCCTCTTCGACACCATTCTGTCGCTGGGCCTGATGATTTGCTTCTACTACGGGCTGACCGCGATCGGCTGCGTGTGGTACTTCCGGAAGGAGCTGTTCACCAGCTTCCCCAACATCATCTTCAAGTTCCTTTTCCCACTGCTCGGCGGGCTGGGGTTGTGGTTCGTCTTCTTCGTGACGATCAAGGACAGCGCCGACCCCGAGTACTCCGGATCGTCCATCTTCGGAGTGGGCACCGTGTTGGTGCTCGGCCTCGGGTTGATCCTGCTGGGCGTGGTGGTCATGTTGATCATGCGGGCGCGGCAGCCCGCGTTCTTCCGTGGCGAGACCCTGAACCGGGGCACCCCGTCGCTGATCATTCCGGAGTAACTAGCCTGTGCCGGTGCCACACCCTGTCCGTCTGTCCGAGCTCACCACGCTGCGACTGGGCGGTCCGGCACCGGACCTGGTCACGGTGCGGACCGTTGACGAGATTGCCGATGTGGTGGGCGCCGCGGATCGCGCCGGCGCCGGTGTGCTGGTGCTGGGCGGCGGGTCGAACCTGGTGGTCGCCGACCGCGGCATCGACACACCCGTGATCCGGATCGGGGTGCGGGGCATCCAGGTCGACCCGGGCGACGACAAACGCGCCGATGGACGTACCACCGTCACCATCGGCGCCGGCGAGAACTGGGACGACGTCGTCGCGGAACTGACCGGGAAGGGCTTCGCCGAGTTCGCGCCGCTCTCCGGCATCCCCGGCTCCGCCGGTGCCACCCCGATCCAGAACGTCGGTGCGTACGGCACCGAGATCGCCGAGGTGCTGACCGGGGTCACCGTGTACGACCGGACCGCGGGTCTCGTCCGGGACGTGCCGGCCGTCGAACTCGGCCTGAGCTACCGGCATTCCGTCCTTCGCGGCACCGACCGGGCGGTGGTCTGCGCGATCACCGTTCGGCTGCGCCGCGGCGAGGCCACAGTCAGGTACGCCGAACTCGCCCGCACGCTCGGCGTCCGGATCGGCGCCACGGCGCCGCCCGCCCAGGTCAGGGCCGCGGTGCTGGACCTGCGTCGGAAGAAGGGCATGGTGCTGGACCCGGACGACCCGGACACCTACAGCGTGGGATCGTTCTTCACCAATCCGATCGTCGGGAAGGATCAGGCCCGGGACGTCGACGAGGCGATCAAGGCCAGGTTCGGTCCGGCCACCAGCTATCCGGCGTACCCGGTCACGGGTCCGGACGGTCGGGCCGATCCTGCCGGTCGGGTGAAGCTGTCCGCTGCGTGGCTCATCGAGCGGGCGGGCTTCAGCAAGGGCTTCGCCGGCCCGGGCGGACGTGTTTCGCTGTCCACCAAGCACACCCTCGCCTTGACCAATCGCGGCGGCAGCACGGCCGACCTGATCGCGCTCGCGCGGCAGATCAGGGACGGCGTCCGGGACGCGTTCACCATCTCGCTGCAGCCCGAGCCGATGCTGATCGGGGTCAGCCTGGACGACTGACGGACCTTTCGACGAGGTCTCAGGTTGGTCGCGAATGGTGTTGGGGTCACGTGAACCTCACGGCGGCGGCCTACGGTGGAAATGCCAGTGCATCGATCAGTTCAGCTCGCGGCAGAAGGGACCAGCCAGATGCGATACCAGGCGACCCGGCTAGGTCACCGCAGAATCGGCGCTGTGCTGGCCATGATCATCTCGGTGGCGCTGGCCGCTTCCGCGTGCGCGAGTTCCGACGACGTGGTCGTCACGGTGACCTCCGTCGTCGGCCCGACCGTCACCGCGCCCGGGCTGTCCGGCGCGACGAGCGCCGCCACCGCGAGCACCGAGAACCTGGCTTCCAAGGTGCGGGTGAGCGTCAAACCGAAGTTCGGCAGCACCGATGTCGCGCCGACGGACCAGATCACGCTCACCGTGTTCTCGGCCAAGATCAAGGACCTGACGGTCACCGGCGACGACGGCTCCGTGGTGACCGGGACCATTTCGCCGGACCAGGCGACCTGGACGCTCGCCCAGCGTTTGGCCTACAACACCACCTACACGTTCGCCGGCACAGCGATCGCCAACGACGACGGCTCGGAGAACCCGATCTCCGGCACCATGGCCACGATCAAGCCGGCGGCCACCGTCCGAGCCTCGTTCCAGATCCCCAGCGGCACCACGGTCGGGGTGGCGGCTCCGATCATCATCACCTTCGCCGAGTCCATCGAGGACAAGGCCGCCGCACAGAAGACCTTCAAGCTGACCACCGACAAGGGCGACATCCAGGGTTCTTGGGGCTGGCTGCAGGACGAGGACATCCAGGGCACCGGCGTCAAGCAGTCGATCGTGCACTTCCGGCCGGCCGTTTACTGGCCCGGTTATACGAACGTGCACGTCGAGGCGAACCTGATGGGGGTGAAGTACGGCGACGACAAGTGGGGAAAGGAGGACATCACCACCGACTTCACCGTCGGTCGCGACCAGCGGGTGCAAGCCGACGTGACGACGTTCCACCTGGTTGTTCTTCTCGACGGCAAGATCGTCAAGAACTACCCGGTCTCGTTCGGTAAGGAGTCGGAGCCCGGCAAGGCCACAGTCAGCGGCGTGCATGTGGTGACCGAGAAGTTCCCGACCTATTCGATGTGCAACCCGCAGTTCGACTACTGCAACGTCGAGGAGAAGTTCGCCGTCCGGATCAACAACAACGGCGAGTTCATCCACGAGAATCCGCTGACCACGCCATTCCTGGGGAAGGCGAACGTCTCGCACGGCTGCGTCAACATGGGCGTCGGCGATGCCGAGGAGTACTACAACTCCGCGATCTACGGCGATCCCGTCGATGTCACCAATACCGGCGTGCCGATGACGGAGAAGGACGCCATCTACGACTGGATCTACTCCTTCGCCGACTGGCAGAAGCTCAGCGCTCTGTGAGCACGGGACTCGTCCGGGGAGTCAGCAGGACGGGTAACACCTGAACCGCAGGTAGCGTTGCTCCGATCATGGATACGAACGTCGGGAACGGGTACTCGTCGGTGGGACGCAGTGCCTACGCGTCGGGACCCGGTGGTTCGACTGGCGGTATCTCCCGGGTGGCGGCCATCTCGCTGCACACGTCGCCGCTGGCCCAGCCGGGCACCGGCGACGCGGGTGGGATGAACGTCTACGTCGACCAGACCTCCCGGCGGCTGGCCGCCCGCGGGGTCAAGGTGGAGATCTTCACCAGGGCTACCTCCTCCGATCAGCCGCCGGTGACCGAGGTGGTGCCTGGGGTGCTGGTCCGGCACATCGTCGCCGGGCCCTTCGAGGGACTCGACAAGGAAGAACTCCCCGGCCAGCTGTGCTCGTTCGCGGCGGGGGTGATGCGGGCCGAGGCGCGCCGCGATCCCGGGCACTACGACATCGTGCACTCCCACTACTGGCTCTCGGGGCAGGTCGGCTACCTGGCGAAGGATCGGTGGGGGGTGCCGATGGTGCACTCCGCGCACACCCTGGCGAAGGTCAAGAACGCCGCCTTGGCGCAGGACGACCGGCCGGAGCCGCGCGGCCGGCTGATCGGCGAGGAACAGGTGGTCGCCGAGGCCGACCGGCTGGTGGCGAACACGGCCACCGAGGCCGAGCAGCTGATCGAGCTGTACGGCGCGGACCCCGACAAGATCGACGTCGTCCCGCCCGGCGTTGACACGGACGTGTTCTCCCCCGGGCCGGTCGGCGCAGCCCTGGCCGCGCGGCAGGCCCTCGGTCTGCACCCCGATGAGCTGGTGATCGTTTTCGCCGGCCGGATCCAACCGCTGAAGGGCCCGGACGTGCTGATCTCGGCCGTCCGGCGGCTGGCAACGGCCCATCCGGACCGGCGCTGGCGGGTGATCATCGTCGGCGGCGTCTCGGGTACCGGGCGGCAGGACGAGCACCGGCTCGCCGACCTGGCCGAGCAGTTGGGCATCGACGCCCTGGTCGACTTCCGGCCACCGGTTCCGGCGGCCGAACTCGCGCAGATCTACCGTGCTGCGGACGTTGTCGCGGTGCCCAGCTACAACGAGTCGTTCGGGCTGGTCGCCCTCGAGGCGCAGGCGTCGGGCACGCCGGTGGTCGCGGCCGCGGTCGGCGGGTTGACCGTCGCGGTGGCCGACGGCGTGAGCGGGCTGCTCGTTCCCGGCCACGACCCGGCGTTGTGGGCCGATCACCTGGCCAGGGTGGTGCTCGATCCGGCGCTCCACGCCCGGCTGGCTGCGGCGGCACCGCTGCACGCGGCGGGGTTCTCCTGGGATGTCACGGTGGATGGGTTGCTCGCTACCTACGCCCGGGCGATCCGGGCAGTCCGTGACGCGCATGGAGTTGCTGAAGAATTTGCACTGCATCCGGTCGGCCGGTGACGCCCGACGAGCTCGACGGCGCCCTGACCCTGCTGGGTGTCGACTACCGGCGGGACGGGGCGGACGCGTTTCTGGTCACCCTGCCAGGCGAGCGCCGGCAGCGGACCCTGGTCTGGCTCGTGCTCGGCGATCATCAACTGCTGATCGAATCCTTCGTCTGCCGAGCCCCTGATGAGAACGCCGAGGCGGTCTACCGGTTCCTGCTGCAGCGCAACACCACCTTGCGCACAGTGGCGTACGCCCTCGACAGTTCGGGGGACATTCACCTGGTTGGTCGAGTGTCCCGGTCCGCGCTGACCGCCGAGGAGCTGGACACCGTGCTGGGCGTGCTGCTGGCGACCTCCGACCGGGACTTCAATCCCATCCTGGAACGCGGATTCGCCGGCGCGATCAGGAGGGAATGGGCGTGGCGCACGTCGCGGGGGCAGTCGGTGCGGAATCTCACGGCTTTCCGACATCTGGTGGATCCCTGATTCGACCCCCTTGCGGTGGACGGCTGGTCACCGCACGGGGAGATACGTGACCGACCCGATGCGGCGGGCGGCCGGATGACCCAATGGAGTTGGTCGGTCGGGTTTTGTCACTCGATCAGGTGCAGCGGTAGCGCACCGGGGGTGACTAGGTTTGGGGATACTCCGCGGGGGTGCGCCAGGTATCGTCCTAGGCAAGGTGATCTTTCGGATGTGGTTCGGCAACCGGTGGGGGACTGCCCGTGGGCGGGCGCGGTGAGTGGACACAACGGGTGGTGAGCACTCTTGCCCGTTGTTTCCCGACGAAGCGCCGGGATGACCGCACCCCTGTTGCCGAAACGACCGGCCACGAAATGATTGTCGAGCCCCAGACGGCTGCCGTCAGATTGCGCACAAGGCGCTCCGTTCCGCGCATCGCCATCGCGGTCAGCTTCGCACTCGCGGCGACGTTCACCGGCTCGGTGGGCCTTTTCTCCGCCTCGGCGCAGGTCATTGCACCGTCCGCTGCTTCGTCGTCCGCCCTGCCGGTGTGCCCGCCCGGACGGGAAGCCACCACCNTCGCCGGCAGCGGGACGCCGGCCCCGCTCGGCAACCTGCAGAACGTGCCGGCCGGTGTCGTGGACGGCGGCACCTTCGCGGGGGTGGCGCTGGACGCCGAGCAGGTGAAGATGGCCGCCACCGTCGCAGCGGTCGGCAAGCAGATGGGGATCACCCGCCGCGGAATCGAGATCGGCATCGCGGTCGCCACTGAGCAATCCAGCCTGCGGCCCGACGCGGTCAACGAGGCGTGGCTGGGACTGTTCCAGCAGAACCCCGTCGACTACACCATGTACCCGCGCACCGAGCCCGGCGGCGCTGCCTGGATGTTCTACGACCGACTGCTCAGGCTGGTCCCGGGATACGACACCGATCCGCGGACCGACTACCAGATCGGCGACGTCGTGCAGCTGACGGGCACCGGTGAGCGGTTCGGCGAGTACCAGGACATGGCCCGCGATCTTGCCGGGCAACTGATCGACAGCGTCTCACTGGCCCAGGACGACGTGACCTGTGTTCCGGCTCCGGCATCGCCCGCGACGACATCAGGTTCCGGCTTCGATCCCGGCAACATCATTTCCGATGCCGTCTTCTACAACACCGGTGCGATGACGCAGGCGCAGATCCGGCAGTTCGTGCTGACCCAGGGCGAGGGGTGCACGGCGGCGTACTGCTTGAAGAACCTGCGGGTGAGCACGCCCAGCCAGCCGGCGGATCGGTACTGCGCCGCCTACCAGGGCGGTGCGAACGAGGACGTGGCTGCGGTGCTGCTGCGGGTGTCGGTGGCCTGTGGCATCAACCCGCAGGTCATGCTGGTCACTCTGCAGAAGGAGTCCGCGCTGCTGACCAGGACCGATGTGTCCGCCTCGACGTACAACGCGGCGTGGGGTTGGCACTGCCCGGACACCGGACCGGGCGGCAGCGCCAACTGCGACCCGGCGTACGCGGGGTTCTTCAACCAGGCGTACGGGATGGCCAAGCAGTGGTCGCGGTACAAGCTGGACCCGGACAGGTACAACTACCACGCGGGCCAGACGGTCGACATCCTGTGGAACGTCGCGGAGTCGGGGTGCGGATCGGCGCCGGTGACGATCGCGAACCAGGCGACCGCGTCGCTGTACATCTACACGCCGTACCAGCCGAACGCGGCCTCGCTGGCCGCCTACCCGGGGGTGGGTGACGCGTGCTCGGCGTACGGCAACCGGAACTTCTTCTACCTGTTCCGCAAGTACTTCGGTTCCACCGGTGGCGGGAGCTCGACGACGGCCACGTCAGCGGTGCTGGCCACCGGCACCGCGGTGAAGATCCCGGCGAACCAGTTCGTGTCCGCCGCGCTGGGTGGGCAGACGATCACCGCGCCGAACGCGGCGGTGGCCGCCGGTCTGGCCGCGGGGTTCTCGGCGCTGGGGTTGCCGTATGTGTGGGGCGGCGGCGGGTCGGGCGCTGGCCCGAACAACGGCTGTGGCCGTGGCGGCGGCGAGTACAACAGTTGCGGCAGCACGATCGGGTTCGACTGCTCGGGGTTGACGGCCTTCGTGCTGGGCAAGGCCGGGTACCGGATTCCGGACAACTCCGGATCCCAGCGTTCCGCCGGCGTCACGGTGAGCTGGGCGCAGGCGCTGCCCGGCGACGTGGTGGGCTTCCCCGGCCACGTCGCGATCTACCTGGGCACCTTCGGCGGTCGGCCGTACATCCTGGAGGCATCGTGGGTCGGCACGCCGATCCACATCGTGCCGTTGACCCGCACCGACGTCGACGACCGGCTGTACCGGTACTGGACAGGTCCGGCAGCGGGTGCTCCCGGCGTCGCGGACTTCTCCTCGTTGTTGGCGGGTCAGCAGGTCTCCCAGCCCGGATCCTCCAGCGGAGCATCCGGCGTGCCATGGGTGTCGCTCACCCCCAGGAGCTCGACCGGAACCCCCAGCCGGACCGCACCCGTGACCCCGCCCAGCTACGGGTCGGTGACCTGGGTGCCGCAGATCGTGCCGCGGCCGGTGCCCGCACCGGTGACTGCGCCACCCGTGGACCCGCCGCCGCCGGTAATCCAGCCCGCCGCGCCGAGTACGGTGCCG
>JGI20181J14860_1000162_pt1 | contig 12959 bp, 9 predicted proteins | sample NGESurdeep072012_5_FD_14860 | JGI IMG/M metagenome (IMG submission 14860) | reverse complement strand
GCCCGACCACGCGAAAGATCTCACTGGTCATTGCGGGTGCGCTGGTTGCCGGCGTCATCGCCCTCGATGTCGGCAGCGCCACCGCGGCGCCACCGGACTTCCCCAACAACATCGTGGTATTCCCCGATCGTGATTTCGTCACCTTCGAGGGTTTCCAGGACCACATCGGCGAGACGGCGACGGTGGAGGTGACCAGGGCCGGGGTCGGAATCATCGGTTCGGCACAGGCGGTCGTGGCCGAGGGTGACGTCGCCTTCGAGATCAATCACCCGGGCGGCGCCTGCTGGGGTGCCGGCACCAACCTCAAAGTCACGCCCGACATCCAAGGTGGGGACGTGGTGGCGATCCGGTTCGGCGCTACCCAGGCCGGCGACACCACGGTCGCCGACGCGGGCGTCACCGAGGTTCAGTACGTTCAGGGGTCAACGACGCTGAAGGTGGTGGGACACCTCGGCCCAGGCGTGAACCCGGACCAGCTGGAGCAACGGATCGTCAACCCGGCGCTACGCACCACCGCCGTCAACCGTCGCGACGTGCGGGCCGTGCCCGGCCCGCTCGCCACCGCTCCCCGAGGTGGGTATTCGTCGGCTCTCGCGACCACCGGGTCGACCTTCACCGCGACGTACCAGTTCGACGATCCGGCGGTAGCCGCAATCGCGGCCACCGGCGGTGGCCAACGGCTCATGGCCTGGCAGGTCCAGGACGCTGACGCCAACCGGCAGGGCCTGACCATCTCCGAATTCGGGGAGCTTGGCGGACCGGGAATGGGCGGCTGCCCGAACGGTCCACTGACGTCCGGGCCTCCTGGACCGACCGGCGTGAGCGCCACCGTCGTCAACGGCGGGATCAAGCTGAATTGGACACCCGCGGTGGCCGTCCCCGGCACCCCGGCCATCACCGGCTATCGGGTGACCGCCGTGTCGCAGACCGTCTCCGGCAACGAGCAGGCCGAGATCGGCAAGCGGATCACCGGTCAGGCCGCCAAGACCACCACCATCACCGGCCTGTCGTCGTCCGACAGCTATGAGTTCGAGATCGTGTCGGTGAGCAGTTCCGGACTGACATTCCCGGCCGTGACTGCCATCCCCGTGACCGACGTTCAGCCCCCCACCGTCACTGCGACGCCCGCTGCCGGGACCTACGCCGTGCCGCAAACCGTCACCCTGACGTCCAACGAGGCCAACACCGATATTTACTACACCACCGATAACGCCCTCGACCTGCTCGACGGTGACTCCGTCTCCGTGGACGCCGTGCACTACACCGGGCCGGTTTCGATCGCGAACAGCAGCACCCTGCGGTGGGTGGCGTTCGACGTCGCCGGCAACCTCTCGGCCGATCAGGCCGACTACTCCATCACGAACACCCCCGTCCCGGCCGCTCCGGTGCTCGGTGCTCCGACCCTCGGCAACTCGTCGGTCACCGTGGCGTGGACCACGAATGATCCGTCGGTCACCGAATTCACGGTGCAAGCATTCGACTCGACACACGCGCGGTTCGGCGACCCGCAGACGGTCACCGCGTCGCCGGTCACCATCAGCGGACTGGTGCCGGGTGACAGCTACACCGTCGAGGTGTCTGCCACCAACGCGAACGGGACCAGCGCCGCAGCGGTCCTGGGACCGTTCGCGGCGCAGGGCGCCGTCAACGCCAACGCAGGGCCGGACCAGCAGGTGCGGCGCAACACCACCGTCACGCTCAACGGGGGCGCCTCGACTCAGGCGACCGGTGTCACCTACCTGTGGGAGCAGGTGCTCACCGGTGCGACCGATCCCGACAAGGTCACCCTGAACGCGGCCAGCACTCTGACGCCGAGCTTCAGCTACCCGCTGTACAAGTACCCGATGACGAACAACCCGTTGACCTTCAAGCTGACCGTCAGCGACGGCACCACCAGCAAGACCGACACGGTTCTCGTCGCGGCGATCCCGGACAAGCCGACCATCGCCACGGCGAAGTGGAAGAGCGGCGATTTCCGGATCACCGGATCGAACACAACGGTAGGCGCCACGATCACCGTGCGGGCGTTCAACAACCCAAGCCAGGTGCTTGGCACGTTCATCGTCACCGCTGCGGTGCCGCCGGCCACGGGTGGTGTCTACGACCTCCGGATCCGTACCGGCGCTGGGGCCACCACCAACCCGGGCAGGATCTACGTCGATTCGAGCTTCGGCGGAACCGTCGGACCCTTCACGGTCGCGACCTGACAGATCTGGTGAACAGCTCGTTGAGTTCACACCAAAGGGCCCGTCGCTGCCAGCGACGGGCCCTTTGGTGTTTTTCGAATTCGTGCATACCAAGGAGAGTCGGACAGAACCTCCTATTTCGGTCTGCGCTGTCACCGCAGAGCAATGTTGCCTGCGGAATGATTCACCCATTTGGGTGCTACTTGGCAAGCTAGAGTGACCGTAAGTAGTCTTGTGCGTGGTTTTCGCTACAGGGGGCCACAGTGAGTCAGTCAGCCGACGCTTCAGGGGACACCGAGACCACGGTCCTCGTCGTCGATGACCATCGGTCATTTGCCGAACTGCTGGCGGCCGCCCTGGACAACGTTCCGGGAATGACCTGCGTGGGAACCGCGAGTTCGGCGGCCGAGGGGATCGGACGAGCCGCGGACCTGCGGCCGACGATCGTGGTGATGGATATCCAGATGCCGGGACAGGACGGCTTGGCCGCCACCCGGCGCATCCGTGAAGTTGCTCCCGACTCGGTGATCGCAGTGGTCACCGCGCACAGTGATCCCGAATGGATCTCGCGCGCAGCGCAGGCGGGTGCATCGGCGTTCATTCCCAAGGACGGATCGCTCAAGGAAATGATCGACATCCTCCGGCGGATCGGGCCGGGGCAGATGCTGGTGGCGTCCTCGACGTTCAAGGGTCCGCCGACGCGCTCGGCCGTCCCGCCCACCCAGGACGTCCCGGCGTTGACCCAGCGCGANCTCGACGTGCTGCGTTACCTGGGAAAGGGCCTGCCGGCCAAGGGCATTGCCNATGTCCTCGGCATCACCCTGCACACCTGCCGCGGNTATTTGAAATCATTGCACAACAAACTCGGGGTGCGCTCGCAACTGGAAGCGGTCATCAAGGCCCAGAACCTCGGCTTGATCGGCGCTCCGGATGAGTGACGGCGACCTGCGACGGGCAGACCGGGTCGGCGTCCGCCGCGAGCTGACCCTGATCTACGGCGTTGCCGCCGTCGCGCTGATCGTGGTGTCCATCGGCGCTCTGCTGGCCAGCCGTTCGGTGGCGCGCGCACAAGCGCTGCGCGATGCCGAACGGATGACCGTTCGGCTGGCCGACCTGGTGGTGGGCCCGAACCTGGAGGGCGCCCTCAATGGTGATGCCGAGCAGCGGGCGGAGTTGGATCGGGATATCGCGAACCGGATGGCCGATGGGTACCTGACCGAGATCACCGTCTGGGACAAGGACGGCTTGGTCCTGTACTCGGACGAAGCCGACGAGATCGGGGAGCAGGTCGAGACACCGCCCGAGGTCACCGCCGCCATCGCTCGCGACGAGATCAGCTCGGCGTTCGAGGATTCCCCCGAGGCCGCCGCAGAAGCCCGGGCCAACGGTGGCGCGGGATATGTGGAGGTGTACGTCCCTTTCGACGTGCCCGGTCAGGAGCAATTGGCATTCGAGGCGTACTACGACTACGCCCGGGTCGACGAGACCGCGACAACCTTGTTCTGGTACCTGATCCCGCTCGTGCTGGTGCCGCTGGTGGTCCTGCAGTGCATTCAGGTGCCCATCGTCGGTTCGCTGGCACGCCGGGTTCGCCGCCACGAAGCCGAGCAGTCCCGGCTGCTGGAGCTGACGGTGTCCGTCTCGGAGAGGGAGCGCATCCGCATCGCGGCCGATCTGCACGACGGGCCGATTCAGGATCTCGCCGGGGCGGGGTATGCGCTCGAGTCGATTGAGCCGTCCGTGCCTGAGCGGCAGGCCCCCCTGCTGCAGGCCATCCAGGACACCGTGCGCCGGGCCATCGAATCGCTGCGCTGGTTGATGGTCGACCTGTATCCGCCGGACCTTTCAGCCAGCCAGCTCCCTGGGACGATCGCCAGGCTCGCAGAGCCGCTGCGCCAGGGCGGGATCGACGTACACCTCACCGCCGAACCGCTCCCCGACGAACTGTCCGAGGATGTGCTGACCACGCTCTACCGGGTTGCGAGGGAAGCGCTCGCCAACGTCTCCGAACATGCCTTGGCCGACCAGGTGCAGATCGATCTGGGGGTCGGCGGGACGTCGGGTCCCGACGACCAGCAGACCGTCCACCTGGTGATCGTGGACAACGGCATCGGTCTCGACCCCGAAGACGTCGACCGGCGGGCCGAGGGTCACCTCGGACTGCGACTGCTCAAGGATCGGGTGGAGAGCTCCGGCGGAACCTGGAGCTTGACGGCAGGGCCGGACGGCGGCGGAACCGCCGTCAGCGCCGTCCTCCCGCTCACCGGGCGGGCGGATCGACGCACCGCGCGCGCACCGGACTCCGGCTCAACGGCGCGGCCACCCAGCGGCGCGCCAACAAGCCGACGATGACCTGCACATGATGACCGTGGCGCGGGCCACCACGGTCAGCACCCGCCCCGAACAGCAGGATCTTCAGCCCGTCAAGGCTGAAGGTCGGTGAGGCGAAGGCCTGACCCGAGGCCAGCTTCGTGGTGGCCAGGCACAGCAGCAGTCCGAGCTGACGGATCGTCAGGTTGGCCGAATTCGGCAAACCCCGGACTATGGGGCCCCGTCCGTTCGATGCGGCCCGGCGCCATCCCCACCAACAGCGGCCCGGCCGCGGCTCCCGAGGGCTTGATACCGCCGGGCAGCGGAATAGTGAGCAGCCTGAGGAGCAGTCCAAGAGTCAGCCCGATGCCAAGACTCAGCGCGTCGATCTGGCTGACCTGCCGCTCGGAGTGCCCAAGTTGCTGGTTGACCGCTTCCAACTGGCTGCGGGGCACGCAGACCCGGATGCGATCACCGAGCTCCACCATCAGATCGTCGTGAGCCAACAGATCGACGTCCCCGCGCCCGACGTCACGGTGGCCTACAGCCCGAGGGACGCCGCGACCGCGCGGACTTCCTTCGCCGAATGATGCAGCTGATCGAGCTCGCGCTGGGACAGCGGCACGTCCAGCACCGCGGCCACCCCGCTGGCGTTGACCACCGACGGCAACGACAGGCACACGTCGGACAGCCCGAAATGCCCGTCCAGCAGCGAGGTCACCGGCAGCACGCCGTTCTCGTCCCTGACGACGGCCTCGATCACCCTGGTGGCGGCCAGCCCGACCGCGTAGTTGGTGGCGCCCTTGCCGCGGATGATCCGTTCCGCAGCCGTAACCACTTCGCGGCCGATCTTGTCCTCCCTCTCGGTGTCGAGTTTGCTGCCACCCGGCATCGAGAAGTCCTGCACCGGAACACCTCCGACGGTCGCGGTGCTCCACAGCGGGAACTCCGAATCGCCGTGCTCGCCGGCGATGATCGCGTGCACGCTCTGCGGGGCGACGCCGAAATGCCTGGCGATCAGATCACGCAGCCTCGAAGAATCCAGCACCGTCCCGCTGCCCAGCACCCGGTGGGCCGGCAGGCCGGAGAACTTCAGCGCGGCCAGCGTCAGCACGTCGACAGGATTGGTGACCATCACGATCACCGCGTCCGGGGCCACGTCCAGCAGCTTGGGCATCACGGCGCGGCAGATTTCCACATTGGTGCCGGCCAGTTCGAGCCGGGTCTGTCCCGGCTTCTGCTTGGCGCCTGCAGTGATCGCGATGACGTCCGCGCCCTCGCAGACGGAGACGTCATCCGAGCCGTGCACCTCGGCGCGCGGCACGAACTGCAGTCCGTGCCGAAGGTCGAGGACCTCGGCCTCCACCTTGTCGGCGTTCATGTCGTACAGCACGACGTCGTGGGCGACACCCCGAATGAGGCTGGCGTATGCCAAGGTCGCGCCGACCGCGCCGGCTCCGACAATGGCCACCTTGTTCCGGCGAAGTCCGTAGTCAGTCATNCCCAGAACCATATGCATCTGCCCAGTTGTCCGCAGAGTCGAGGGTCCTCGGTCCGGATCGACCCCCGGAGATGTCGGGTCCGGTCGGCGAGCCCGGGTCGCGCCGGAGGCGAGGGTTCGGAGTCGTGGGTCAGGAACCGGCCGGGCCGGCAGGTTCCGCAGATCGCCGACGGCTGGCTCCGCCGGCCGGAACCGGGCCGTGCACCCGCTGTTACCGTGCCGCCCATGGCATTCCACGGCGACCGCACCGTCCTCGCGCCGCGCGGGATGGTGTGCACGGTGGACCAACTCGCTTCATCTGCCGGCGTCGCGGTGCTCCGGGCCGGAGGGAGTGCCGCGGACGCTGCGGTAGCCGCCGGCGCCGTGCTTGCCGTCACCGCCCAGCACATGTGCGGTATGGGCGGCGATCTTTTCGCGCTGGTGCATTCCGGTGGACCGTCGCCTGCCACCCTGGCTTCGGTGGGCCGCGCGGGATCCGGGGCTTCGGCCGCCGCTCTGCGGGCCGACGGCTTCGACGAGATGCCGATGCGGGCTGACGTCCGCTCGGCCACCGTGCCCGGGTGTGTCGACGGTTGGCTCGCGCTGCACGGCCGGTTCGGCCGGCTGCCGCTTGCAGAGGTGCTCGCCCCCGCCCGGGAGTACGCGGTGTCCGGGTTTCCTGCGTCCCCGCTGCTGTCCAGGGCGGTCAGGCGGATCGGGGGCGTGCCGGGCGCCGACGACTACTTCCGGTCCGGTCCGGTCCGGGTGGGTGGGATGATGCGGCGCCCACTGCTGGCCCGCGCATTCGACGCGATCGTCGAGGGCGGGCGGGAGGCGTTCTACGGGGGTGAGTTCGGAGCCGGGTTGATCGACCTGGGCCGCGGGTTGTTCACCGCCGACGACCTGGCCCGGTCCTGCGCCGGGTGGGAGACGCCGCTGCGCGTTCGGGCATGGGGCCACGACGTCTGGACGGTGCCGCCGCCGTCACAGGGCTACCTGACGCTGGCCGGCGCCCGCATCACCGACGGGTTGGACCTGCCGGAAGACCCCGGCGATCCCCGGTGGGCGCACCTGCTGTCCGAGGCAGCGCGGTGGGCCGGGTACGACCGGCCCNGGGTGCTGTTCGACGGGGCCGACGGGGCGGCGTTGCTGGACGAGGGCCGGCTGGCGGCGCGGCGGGAGGCCATCGACCCGTCGGCCAGGACGGCGCCCGCTTCCGTTACCAGGCCCGGCGGCACCATCTACCTGTGCGCCGCGGACTCCGACGGCATGGGCGTCTCGCTCATCCAGTCCAATGCCGCCGGCTGGGGCTGCCATCTCGTGGTGCCCCGGACCGGGATCTTCCTGCAGAACCGGGGCATCGGCTTCAGCCTCGCCCCGGGCCACCCGGCCGAACTCGCGCCGGGGCGTCGTCCGCCGCACACCCTCGCGCCCGCCCTCGTCACCGACCCGTACGGCGGGCTGACCGCGGTGCTGGGCACCCAAGGCGGGGACATCCAACCGCAGGTGGTGCTGCAGCTGCTGGCCCGGATGCTGGACGCCGGGCAGTCCCCCGCTGCCGCTGTGGACGCCCCGCGCTGGATGCTGGGTGACGGCGGGTTCTCCACCTGGGAGGACGACGGACCGCAGGTGACGATGCTGGAGGTCTGCGCTCCTGCCTCGTGGGCGCGGGGGTTGACCGAGCGGGGTCACCGGGTGGTGCGGGCCGAGGCCGGCGCGAATTTCGGCCACGCGCAGGCCATCCGGGTGCTGCCGGACGGAGTGCTGGCCGGCGCCGCCGACCCGCGAGCGATCACCGGGGCGGCATCCGGGTGGTAGCCCTGTCGGGGCGAGGCCGGCCGGCGGGCGTCGGCGCGGGTCACCCGCACCCGGCCCTGCGCTGATCAAACACCCGCGGACGGCACCCCGCGCTGATCAAACACCCGCGGAGGTGGACATTTCGGGCGCATTTTGGTGATGTTGATCAGCGCACGATCCGTGGTGGCGTGCGATTCGTGGATCTGATCAGCGCTTCTTTCGCGTCCGCCATACCCTCGTCGCAGGTCCGTCACTGCTTTCGCTGATGCGGATAGTCGACAGCCGTTGGCGCCACGAAGGTTTCCTTGATCGACCGCGGTGAGGTCCAGCGCATCAGGTTGGCCGCCGACCCGGCCTTGTCGTTCGTACCGGACGCCCTGGCACCACCGAACGGTTGCTGTCCCACCACCGCGCCGGTCGGTTTGTCGTTGATGTAGAAGTTGCCGGCGGTGTACCGCAGCGCGCCGCTGGCCTGCTCGACGGCGCTCCGGTCGCGCGCGATGATCGACCCGGTCAGCGCGTACGGCGAGGCCTGGTCCACCTCGGTGAGCACGGCCCCGAACTGATCGTCGGGATACACGTGGATGGACAGGATCGGGCCGAAGTACTCCGTGCAGAAAATGTCGTCACGGGGGTCGGTGCCGACCAGCAGGGTCGGCCGGACGAAATAGCCCAGCGAGTCGTCGTAGCTACCCCCCGCCAGCACCTCGATGGAGTCCGCCGCCTGCGCGCGGTCGATGGCCGCCTTGAGCCGGCCGAACGCGCGGTCGTCGATCACCGCGCTGGTGAAATTGCTGAAGTCCTCGACGGAACCGATTGTCAGCGCGTCGGTTTCGCCGGCCAGGCCGTCGCGGAGCCGGGACCACAACGAATTCGGGACGTAGGCCCGGGAGGCGGCCGAGCACTTCTGCCCCGAGTATTCGAAAGCCCCGCGGACCAGGGCCGTGCGCAGCACGTCCAGGTCCGCCGAGGGATGGGCCACCACGAAGTCCTTGCCGCCGGTCTCGCCGACCAACCGCGGGTAGGACCGGTAGCCGGCGATGTTCGCGCCGACCGTGCTCCACAGTTGCTGGAAGACCCGGGTCGAGCCGGTGAAGTGGATTCCGGCGAGATCGGGATGCGCGAGCACCACCTCGGAGATCTCCGGCCCCTGACCGGGCAGCATGTTGATCACTCCGTCGGGCAGCCCGGCCTCCTGCAACAGATCCATCACCAGGGAGGCGGCCAGCTGCTGCGTCATCGACGGCTTCCACACCACCACGTTGCCCATCAGCGCCGGCGCGGTCGGCAGGTTGCCGGCGATCGCGGTGAAGTTGAACGGCGTGACCGCGTAGACGAACCCCTCCAACGGCCGGTGATCGGTGCGGTTCCAGATCCCGCGGGCGTTGGCGATCGGCTGCTCGGTGAGTACCTGGCGGGCGAAATGCACGTTGAAGCGCCAGAAGTCGGCGAGCTCGCAGGCCGAGTCGATCTCCGCCTGGTAGGCCGTCTTCGCCTGGCCGAGCATGGTGGCGGCGTTGATCCGAGCCCGCCACGGCCCGGCCAGCAGGTCGGCCGCACGCAGCAGGATCGCGGCCCTGGCGTCGATGTCCATCGCCCGCCACCCGGCCACGGCGTCGAGCGCGGCCGCGACCGCGTCCTTGGCGTCGGACTGGATCGAGTTGGCGGAGATCGCCAGGATCCTGCGGTGGTCGAACGGCGCGACGACGTCAAAGGATTCACCGCCGGGGCGCCGGGCCTGCCCACCGATCACGGCGCCCAGTTCGACCGGCTCGGTGACCGCAGCCAACGCGGCGACCAGCGATTCCCGTTCCGGGGAGCCGGGGGCGTAGTCCAGCACCGGCTCGTTGACCGGCAGCGGGGGGTGGGTGATGGCGTCCATGACTTCTCTCCTGACGGGGTGTGCGGTCGGAGGTCTGCGCGGTCGGAGGTCTGCGCGGTCGGAGGTCTGCGCGGTCGGAGGTCTGCGCGGTCGGAGGTCTGCGCGGTCGGAGGTCTGCGCGGTCGGAGGTCACTGCGGCAGTCGGCGTCCGAGCCGGGGCCGGGCCCGGCGCACACCCGGGCACGCGCCCCTTGTTGGGCGCGGATCAACTTCGTCGGCGCGGTTGATGTACCCCGGAAATGGGACGGGTGGGACTGAAGTACACGATTTCCTGCGCGCTGTGGAAGATGATCCGCGCCAATAGGGGGCGGCGCGGGGGTCAGTCACGGCTGACCACCGAGCGGGCGAAGAACAGCAGGTTCGCGGGGCGCTCGGCCAGCCGGCGGGCGAAGTAGCCGTACCAATCGGTGCCGTAGGGGATGTAGACCCTGACCGTCCGGCCCTCCGCGACCAACCTGGTCTGTTCATCGGGCCGGATCCCGTACAGCATCTGGTGTTCCCAACGGTTCGGGGTGCGCCCGGCGTCGTCGGCCAGCTTGGCGGCGATGGCCACGATCCGCGGGTCGTGCGAGCCCACCATCGGATAACCCTTGCCGCTCATCAGCACCTTCAACGCGCGGACGTAGGCGCGGTCGACCTGCGANGGGGTCNGTGAACGCCACGGAATCGGGCTCGTCGTAGGCGCCCTTGACCAATCGCACCCGCGATCCGGGGCCGGTCAGCTCAAGCAGGTCCTTCGGNGTGCGCAGCAGCATTGCCTGAACCGCCACCCCGACATCNGGATGGTCCTTGCGCAGCGCCGCCAGCACCTCCAGCGTGCTGTCGACNGTGGTGTGGTCCTCCATGTCCAGGGTGACCCGCGCCCCGGCCGCGTAGGCGGCCTCGGTGATCCGCCGCGCCGCGGCCAGCGCGTAGGCGTGCCCACCGCCGGGGACGTCCTCGGCCGGCGGCAGCGCCTGGCCCACCGCCGAGAGCTTCACCGACAGTTCCGACCCGGACACCTGGCCGGCCGCCGCCATCACCTGCAGCAGGTCCAGGTAGGCATCGACGGTCGCATCCGCGGCCGCCCGATCCTTGGTGTCCTCACCGAGGTGATCCATCGACACCTGCAGCCCGTGCGCGTGCAGGTCGGAAACCGCGGCCAGGGCATCTGTCGCTGTCTCTCCCGCGATGAAACGGGCCACGACGGACCTGGTGAGCGGCGTCTTCGACATTGCGGCCCGCACCACAGCGCTGTCCGAGACCGCGAGGATGGGCTTGCGGAGCAGGAACAACGCCTCACCTCCGCCATCGATCGTCCCGAGAAGGTCCCCGCCAGAAGGCCGCTGCCGCCAGCCTCGCCGCCTGTGGTGCGGACGTCAATTCGGACGGGGCGGGCCGCCCCCATCCCGCCGTCACCACCCCGACGAGCGCGGCCGCTACCCTCGCCTACGGCCCGCCGGTGCGCCGCATCGCTGTCCGCCGGGCACCGGGCCGACCTCAACGCCGACCAGCCAGCAGAGCGGGAGTCTTCGATGCAGATCGCCGGTACCTCGGCCATTGTCACCGGCGCGGCGTCGGGATTGGGCGCGGCCACCTCGGCGGCGCTGGCGCGCGCCGGGGTGCGGGTGATCGGCTTCGATCTCGCCGCCGGGTGGGAGCGGTCCGGGCCTCCGGTGACGGACGGGATCGTCCCGGCCAGCGGTGACGTCACCAACTCGGCGGATGTCGCGGCCGCGCTCGCGCGGGTGACGCCGGACGCGCCGCTCCGGCTGGCCGTCAACTGCGCGGGCATCGCCACCGCCCGACGGGTGCTGTCCCGCATTGGCGCCCACGATCTCGACGTGTTCACCAGGGTGGTGACGGTCAACCTGATCGGCACGTTCAACGTGGTGCGGCTGGCGGCCGAAGCGATCGCCGCCACCGCCCCGGTCGATGACGCGGGGCAGCGCGGGCTGATCGTGAACACCGCCTCGATCGCGGCCTACGACGGCCAGGTCGGGCAGATCGCGTACGCCGCGTCCAAGGGCGGAGTGGTCGGGATGACGCTGCCCGCGGCCCGGGATCTCGCGCAGTACGGGATCAGGGTGATGACGATCGCGCCGGGCATTCTGGACACCCCGCTGCTGGGCTCGGTGACCGAGGAGTTCCGCGAGGCGCTGGCGGCCACGGTGCCGTTCCCGGCGAGGTTCGGCCGGCCCGATGAGTATGCGGCGCTGGTGCTCTCGCTGGCCGCGGCGGACTACCTGAACGGCGAGGTCATCCGGTTGGACGGGGCGCTGCGGATGCCGCCCCGGTGACACCAGCGACACCAGCGACACCAGCGACACCAGCGACGCCCGCACCGGCCTCAAGGTCCGCCACGGTCGGCAACGTCATCCCGTTGCGCCCCAACCACTCCCGCACCTCGAGGGTGGCCCGCACGTCGTCCTCGTTGTAGCGCAGGATCCGCTGCTCCTGCTCCGGGTCCGGGCCGGCCGACCCGTCGCCCACCGCAGCCCGGTACCAGGCCAGCGAGTTCTCCCCGCCCGGCTCGGGATCCCGCCAGGAGAACCCCAGCGCGCCGGCCACCGCCTTCAGCCGGAGCGAACCGGTGGGCAGGAACAGTCGCTTGAGCTCGGCGTGCTCATCCACCCAGTCCGGCGATGCGCAGAACTCGGCGATCTCCTGCGCGGTCGGCATACCGGGCACCCCGGGATACCGCAGCGGGATGGCACGCATCCACCGTTCCTCGGCGGTCCGGGCGTAGCAGAAGGCGGCGAAGCTGAGCCCGCGCGCCGTCGCAGCGGCCCGGACGTCGAGCAGGAACCGGTAGAACTCGACGAACACCTGTGCCTCGCTGACCGACGGCAGCGGCCGCCAGGTGGCGAAGGGTCGGTACCCGGGGGTGAACCCGACGTCCGCTCCGGACAGATAGGTGCCCCACAGGTAGGCGCCGTCCTGGCCGTAGGACTCGGAGTCGACATCCAGCTCGACGTCCGCGCGGCGGATCGCGTCGCGCCGGCCGATCCGCACCAGCGGGATACCGAGCTGGAAGGCGCGCGCCCTGACCCGTGACTGGCTGACCGGCGCCGTGCTGAGCCGGAGCTCGGCCGCCAGCTCCCGCGGTAGCTCCGTCGGCAGCTCGGCCAGCTGGTCGATCGTGTGCACCCCGGCGGCCTGCAGCAGCGCGACGTCGCCGCCCGTCACCAGCAGCGAAACGTCACGGGCCTGCTCGAGTTCGGCCGAGCAGCGGGGCCACCACGGGCAGCGCCGACACTCGGGGATCCGGGAGGGAAAGGCCAGCGGCTCCGCGCCGCTCGCGGCGGCCCCGGCCACCGCCAGC
>JGI20181J14860_1000155_pt1 | contig 13451 bp, 10 predicted proteins | sample NGESurdeep072012_5_FD_14860 | JGI IMG/M metagenome (IMG submission 14860) | reverse complement strand
CGCCGTCGGCGGGTGCTGCCAGAGCGAGCTCGGGTTGCCATCGAACCAGCCCATGTAGCGCTGGTAGATCGCCTTCACGTTGTGACTGACCGATCCGTAGTAGCCGCGTGCGTGCCATGCGGAATCCAGCACGGGGGGCAGGGTGAAGTCCTCGGCGATCTCCAGGCCGGTGGCACCGTTGTTGAGCATCCGCAGCGTCTGATCGTGCAGGTAGGCGTACAGATCCCGCTGCTGGGACAGGAAGGTGACGATGTTCTCGGTGCCCCATGTCGGCCAATGGTGCGAGGCGAACGCGACATCGCTGTCGGCGGGTCGCGCACCAGCGCGCCGCGCAGCGTCAGCAGGTTGTGCAGGTTGTGGGTGGCGTTCTCGGCCATGCACAGCGCCCGGTGGTCCGGGAACAGGAAATTCATCTCCGACGGCGCCTCGGTGCCCGGGGTGATCTGGAAGACGATCCGGACCCCGTCGACGGTCTCTTCCTGCCCGGTGTGGGTGATGTCGACGGTCGGCGCGATCAGGCCGATCTGCCCGGCGGAGGTGGCGATGCCCAGTCCGGTGCTGACCTGCCCGGTGGGGCTCTTGTCGAGAATGGCGCCGTACATGTACGCGGCGCGGCGGTTCATCGCCACACCGGCGTAGACGTTCTCCGACACGGCGTGCTCGAGGAAGCCCTCCGGGGCCAGGATCGGTACGTCGCCGGCGCCGTCGGGCAGGATTCCCTTGCTCCCGCCGAAGTGGTCGCCGTGCGAGTGGGTGTAGATCATCCCGGTCACCGGCCGGTCGCCACGGTTCTTCCGGTACAGCTCGAGCGCGGCCGCCGCGGTCTCCGCCGAGATCAGCGGGTCGATGACGATGACGCCGGTGTCGCCCTCGACGATCGTCATGTTGGACAGGTCAAGGCCGCGCACCTGGTAGATGCCTGGCGTCACCTCGAACAGCCCCTGAGTGGCGCACAACTGGGCCTGCCGCCACAGGCTCGCGTTCACCGTGTCCGGGCAGTCGGCGGCGAGGTAGGAGTACTGCTCCAGGTCCCACACCACCCGACCCTCCGCGTCGGTGACGATGCACGGATCGAGCGCTTCGACCAGTCCACGCTGCGCGTTCTCGAAGTCGGTGCGGTCGGCGAATGATGGACCACTGCCGGTCATGTACTACTCCCTGCTGCTCGGTGACTGGTCGATGACTCGTTGACCGGACTGGGACCTGCTCTGGCTTGGCGACGGGGCGACTCGTCCGCCGCCCACTACCGAACCCGTGTGACATCGCCGAGTTCCCACGTCCGGCCGAAGGACGGCTCGAGCGGCCCGTAGAACCCGGAGATGGCTGAACCAGTGCCGATCCGGCAGAGTCTGCACCCAGTTCGACTGTCCTGCCGCCGGTTCAGCCGGGCCGAAGAACACGTCGACCGATCCGTCCGGGTTGTCCTGCAGGTCCGCGTCTCTGGATCCCCGATCACCGCGCTGCTGCGGATTGTCGATCAGGCAACGGCTTTCGATGTCGTACACCGTCACCGACCAGAACAGTTTCGCGGGCGGTTCGGCCGGGACGTGCAGGACGTCATCGTCGCCGCCGTCGAGCCATCGCCCGTCCGCGTCGGTGTACGTGCCGAGGTAGGCCTGACCGGCTCCGGGCATCTGGCTCTTCATCGCCGCGGACAAGCTCACTGCCTCATAGAACCACGCGGCGCGCTCCAGCAACTGGTCGTACCCGTCTGCCCGTTGGTCGGACCGATCCAGCTGCAGCACGAGCACCGCACCCACACCGTGAGCACGGCACCGGCGGATAGAGCACCGCACCAACACCGTGAGCACCGTGTAGCGGCGCGTCCTGCGATGTATCGGCCCGATATATTGGTACGGTGTAACGAGCTGATGATTTCACATGCTCGATCCGGGCAGCGGCCGACACTCCGCTCGCCCACTTCAGGGAGGTGGCACCGTGGGCAAGGAGACCTCCACCGTCTTCGAATTGGCGGTGCTCGGGCTGCTGGCCGACTCCGCCATGCACGGCTATGAGCTGCGCAAGCGCCTCAACTCGACGCTCGGCTCGTTCCGCGCCTTCAGCTTCGGTTCGCTCTACCCCACCCTGCGGCGGCTGCAAACGGAGGGCTCCATCGCCACCGAGGAGCCCGTGGTGGATGTGGACGCGGTTCCGTTGTCGTCCCGCCGGTCCCGGGTCGTCTACCGGATCACCGCCGAGGGCAAGGAACGTCTCGCCACCCTGCTGGGCGACGCGGGCCCGCAATCCTGGTCCGACGACGGGTTCGGCGTCCATCTGGCGTTCTTCTCCCGCACCAACTCCGAGGCGCGGATGCGCATTCTCGAGGGCCGGCGGCGCCGGGTCGAGGAACGTCGCGAAGGCCTGCGCTCGGCGGTCACCCGCGCCGCCGAACGACTGGACCAGTACACCGGCGAACTGCACCAACTCGGTCTGGAGGCCTCCGACCGCGAGGTGCGCTGGCTGAACGAGCTGATCGACCAGGAGCGCACGTCCCGGGAGAAGTCGGCCGGCGGTTCCGGACCGTCGCCGCCCGACGATCCACCGCGACCAGCACGACGATCGCGGCCCCGTCCGCCCGACCCGGCGCCCTGAACCACCCGCACGTCCATCACTGTCCGCACTGTCCCACCAAGAACCCTGTCCCACCCGAACCGACCGGCAGACCAGCACCTCCAGGAGGAATCACATGGGTATCGGTACCCACCCCATCCGCGTCGCGATCGTCGGCGTCGGGAACTGCGCGTCGTCGCTCATCCAGGGCGTCGAGTACTACAAGGACGCCGTACCCGGCACTCGGGTCCCCGGCCTGATGCACGTGCAATTCGGCGACTACCACGTCTCGGACCTGCAGGTCGTCGCCGCGTTCGACGTGGACGCCAAGAAAGTCGGCTTCGACCTGTCGGATGCGATCGGCGCCAGCGAGAACAACACCATCAAGTTCGCCGACGTCCCGCCGACCGGCATCACCGTGCAGCGCGGCAGCACGCTGGACGGCCTGGGCAAGTACTACCAGCAGACGATCACGGAGTCGCCGGCCGAGCCGGTCGACGTCGTCGCCACCCTGCGCGCCGCCAGCGCCGACGTGGTGGTCTGCTACCTGCCGGTCGGCTCCGAGGACGCCGCGAAGTTCTACGCGCAGTGCGCCATCGACGCCGGGTGCGCGTTCGTCAACGCCCTGCCGGTGTTCATCGCCGGGACCCCGGAATGGGCCGAGAAGTTCCGCGCCGCAGGGCTTCCCATCGTCGGCGACGACATCAAGTCGCAGGTCGGCGCGACCATCACGCACCGAGTGCTGGCCAAGCTGTTCGAGGACCGCGGCGTCGTGCTGGACCGCACCATGCAGCTGAACGTCGGCGGCAACATGGACTTCATGAACATGCTCGAGCGCGATCGCCTCGAGTCCAAGAAGATCTCCAAGACCCAAGCCGTGACATCGCAGGTTGATCGCGACATGGGCGCCCGCAACGTGCACATCGGACCGAGCGACTACGTGGCCTGGCTGGACGACCGCAAGTGGGCCTACGTCCGTCTCGAGGGCCGCGCATTCGGCGACGTCCCGCTGAGCCTGGAGTACAAGCTCGAGGTATGGGACTCACCGAACTCGGCGGGCGTGATCATCGACGCGGTGCGCGCCGCCAAGATCGCCATGGACCGCGGCGTGGGCGGGCCGGTGCTGTCGGCGTCGTCGTACTTCATGAAGTCCCCGCCGGTGCAGTACCCCGACGACGAGGCCCGCGACAACGTGGAGAAGTTCATCGCCGGGGAGATCGACTTCTGACCCGGATCCCCTGATTGGCGCGGATCAAAGTCCACGGCGCGGATGAACTGGTCGATTGCGGTACTGCTGATGCAAGAGTCGACGATTTCATCCGCGCCGTCGTTGCTTCCGAGCCGCATCCGATTCTGAGTTGAAGCGGCCGACCCTCACCCGGGAGTGAACCTCCGCCGGCGCCGCAGGCCGTCCGAGCAGCGCCGGTGACGATCCACGGTCCCTAGCGCTATTCACTGGCGCACCGCGGACGTTGCCAGTACGACTTCATCCGGTGATGATGGATGCGCTATTCGGATGGCGCGTACCTCGACAAATGGTCACACTGAGCGACGAGGAGGTGCGAAGGGTGACTGCGGATCGCGGCGGATGCGAACGGAAACGGGACTTCTCGCAATTCCGAGCGATCGGTCGACCCGGCGCTGCTGATGCCGCTCACATCGGTCGACGGAGGCCGCTGCCAAAGGGGACCCGATGACCGAAGATTCGTCGCTGAACCGAGTTGGGCACCGACTGTCCGGCCGCATTCCGGTCGGCACTGAGATCGGCAACTACCGGATCGAGGCATACATCGACCGCGGTGGCATGGCGTCGGTGTACGAGGCCACCGACCTGCGGCTCAACCGGAACGTCGCGCTCAAAATACTGTCGCAGGAACTCACCCAAGGAACCGACTTCCGCGAGCGATTCATGCGCGAATCGAGGTTTGCCGCCGCCATCGACCATCCCAACATCGTCCCGATCTATGACGCCGGTGAGGCGGACGGCCTGCTGTACATCGCGATGCGGTACGTCCGCGGGAGCAACCTCGCAGACCTGCTGAGCAAGGACGGCCCGCTCGAACCGAGACGTGCGCTGGCGATCCTGGCGCCGGTCGCGGACGCGCTGGACACCGCTCACCACGCCGGGCTAGTGCATCGCGACGTCAAACCGGCGAACATCCTGCTGACGGCGGCGACCGGGCGTGAGCGGCACGAACACGTCTACCTCACCGATTTCGGCCTCACCAAGAAGACGTCGGCACTGACGAAGATGACGGCGACCGGCAACGTCGTCGGCACCATGGCCTACATCTCGCCCGAGCAGATCCGCGGCGAACCGCTGGACGCCCGGACCGACCTCTACGCCTTCGGCTGCGTCGCCTACGAGTGCCTGACCGGCGTCGCGCCATTCGTCCGGGACGATCAGGCCGCCCTGCTGTGGGCGCACCTGAACGAGCCGCCGCCTGCGGTCTCCGCGAATCGGCCCGAGCTGCAGCGCGCCGATCCGGTCATCGCCAGGGCGCTCGCGAAGGACCCGAACAGTCGCTATCCCACCTGCGATGAATTCGTACAAGCACTCACCGACGCATTGCTCACCGGCCGGCACAGCCCTGGCGATCTGCTCACCGGAGCCGCACCCCGACCAGATCCGATGACGTCACCGCCTGAGTCGGAGGTGTCGCCATCGCCTTCGGGGGTGACGCCATTGCCGTCGGGGGTGACGCCGACCGCGGCACTGGCGCTGTCACGGACCGGCGAAGGTCACCACCCGGCAGCGGCAGCCGGAAGCGCGGTGGACGGCGCCGCGAATTCCGCGGCCGAACGGGGGCCAAGCTCCGGATACGGCCGGCCACCGGTGGCCTCGAGTCAAATGCCCAGCGCCGAATCGGCCGGATTCGGCTGGCCGCCGCCGGGCTCACCGCCGCCGGGCACCGCTGGCGGCGGGCCCCCGCGGGACCGACCACCCACCGCAGGTCCGCCGGTCGCCGGTGCACGATCGCGCCGGCGGCGGCGCACGGTGTGGTTGACCGCGCTCGCCGCACTGGCCGCGGTTGCCACGATTGTGACCGTCGTGCTGGTAGTCCGCCCCGCGAACGAACTCGTCGCCGGCAGCGGCAAACCCAGCGGGGTACCGCTGGCCGCGACATCCGCAGCACCGAGTGAGTCGGCGACATCGCAAAGCCCGGCTATTTCCTCGCCAGTCTCGCCCACGGCACCGACGCCCTCGAACGAAACGCCGGTCTTCAGCCCACCTCAGGCGCCGGTCGCGTCGGTTGCCATTCCCACCATCGACGGCGATCCGATCCCGGTCGGTCCGACGCCGGGTTACGTAGCCATCTCACCGGACGGACGGGTCGCCTATATCGCCAACAGGGATGCCGGTGTCGTCACCGTACTGGACATGACCATCAACAAGGTCATCGCCAAGATCCCGGTGCCGGCCGGGCCACCGTATTTCATCGCGCTCACTCCCGATGGCAGCCGCGCCTACGTCAGCATCTACAACGCCGACAAGACGATCAACCTCGTTGCCGTGCTGGACACCAGGACGACGAAACTGTTGGGGACGATTCCGGTCGAACAGAAGCCGTATGCGTTGGCGGTCAGTCCAGATCAGCGATTCGTCTACGTGCCGAGCCACGACACCGCGCACATCGACGTCATCGACATAGCGACGAATGCCGTGGTGCAGGAAATCCCCGTTCCTGCCAATCCGCATTGGGTGACGTTCACTCCCGATGGCAAGTTCGCCTATATCGCCGATCACGAATCGAACGTGCTCTCCGTGCTGGACACGTCTACCAACACCGTCGTTCAGACGATCCCGGTCGGCACCAGTCCGCACAGCGTGGCGGTTTCTCCCGACGGCAAGCAGGTCGTCGTGGTCTGCTTCGACAGCAACGACCTCTACTTCATCGACACTGCCACCAACCAGGTGCAGGGTTCGGTGCCGGTCGGAACGAACCCCCAAGATGTCACCTACGCCCCGGACGGGCGTTACCTGTACACGGCGAATGTGGCATCCGGGACAGTATCGGTGGTCGACACCGAAACCAGAACGGTCACCGCCGAGATTCCGACCGACTCGCCCACCAGCGTTGCTGTGCTGCCCAACGGGCGGAAGGCGTACGTCACCAATCTCAACACCGGGACGCTGACGGTCCTGAACACGGGCGGCTGACCCACTGACGCCAACGAAATCCCTTACCCGAGAATGAGTGTCGCGATCTGTTCGGCGTGGGTGAGAGGTAGCCCGTAGTGGGACGCACCGGCGATCGTTTCCACCCGGCCGGCCGGCAGGCGCTTGGCGGCGTTACCACCGACGCGCTTGACGTGATGCACCCGACTGGCGCCGGCCACGATCACCAGGCTCTGTGGCTTCAGCGTCGCCACCGTCGCCGCCGACGGGATCTTCGTCGGCACCGTCCGGGACGGCCCTTCCAGCTCCGACGCTGCGGCCGTCAATTCCAGCCACTCCGGGTCAATGGTCTTTCCCCGGGATTCCCAGCGGACCAACGATCTGCGCCGGGCCGAGGTCGGACGCAGCAGGGTGGGAGTCGCGCGGATCACATAGGCCGGCAGCAGCGGGGCAAAGCACATCGTCGGGTCCAGTAGGGTCAGCTTCCCGACGCGCTCCGGCCGCTGCAGGCCGTAGGTCAGGGCAATCCAGGCACCGTAGGAATGTCCCACCAGCTCCGGTTGCTCGAGACCCAGCCCGTCCAGCACCGTGTCGATCCAGGTGACCATGTCATCCGGCGAGACGATCGCGCGGTCGCCGGGGACGCTGTGCCCGGCATCGCCCATCATGTCGACGGCGTAGATCCGCCGCTCGCCGGCCAGCAGGCGGGCCACCTCGACCCATTCCGCCGACGTTGCCTGATAGGCATGGAACACCACGACGGCCGGCGCGTCGACCGGACCGGACACGTGTACCCGGGTGCTGCCGAACTCCGAGGTCAGGTCAACGTCCGGACTCGGACTCGGCCAACGGGCAAGCAGTTTGTCGTACTCGGCCAGGAAGTCCTCACGCCGCACCAGTGATTCCTCGCTCTCGTCCGCCGCGCCGCGCCGACCGCGGTCGCCAGTGGTGATCACCAGGTGACGACGTCACCCACCGAGATGGTGCCAGGTCCGGCGGCGATCGCCCGATATCCCCTGGAACCGCCGTCGAGGTCTTCAAGCGTCGCCATCAGGGTGTCGTCGACGACCGGCGACGGCGCGCGACCCAGGCAGAATCGACTGAACTCGACACACGGCTCGGCCACCCGGATGCCACGCAGCTCGACAGGGCCGTCCTGCGTGGCCACGACCGCGGTCGTGGGCAGCCCGCCGCCGGCGAGTCCCTCGGGCACATCCAGCAGGATCGTCTCGCCCGCGATGCCGTCGGTTACGTGCGGTCCGTACCGCTCACGCAGCGCGGCGTAGTCGCCCGTGCCGATGAACAGGATTCCGGCGCGGCCCTTGGCGTCGCGGGTTTGGGGGTGGTCCTGGTGGTGCACGTCGAGGACGACCTCGCCGTCCGACGTCAGGCCGTGCACGCCGCGGGCGTCGACCTGGATGCTGATGACGGGCACCAACGGTGAAGGGTCGTAGGTTCGCATCGGAGCGCGGCCGGTCTTGATCGGGGTGCGTTGGACTTGTAGGTGCACGATCCGGTAGCTGCGGTTGTCGCGATTCGTCACTGCTGCTCCTCCCATGGGTTCGGTTCACTTCGGCCGGCCGGCGCGGCCAGCAGATGGGTCGCGCGGGCGTCGGTCGGCCCGCCTCGCGACGCCCTGCGTGGGGCTCGGGATCGCCAGGCCGCCGACGCGCCGGGTGAGCAGGCCGGGGTCGGTGTCGAGCGCCAGCACCGTGATCGTCCCGCTGTCCTGGTTGGCGACGTGGACCGCGTCGTCGGCCAGGGCGATGTCACTGGGATCTCGCCACCGCACGGAACCTCATCGACAAGTACCAGCCGCGGGGCGCCATCGCAGGCACCGTGGCCGAGTCCGGCCCGTCGCCCAGTCGAGTTCGAATGCGGCGACGGTGTCGGTTCCCGGTTGGCCATCAGCACGAGCCGACCGTCCAGGGTCACGGAACGATCGACACCATGCGACCCGGCACCACGACCACCTTGCGGGGCGCGGCACCGTCCAGCAATTCCAGGATCCGGGCGTCGGCGAGTGCGGCGCGCTCGACGTCTTCCACCGGCGCGTCGGCGGGGACCGTCACCCGGGAGCGCACCTTGCCCTTGACCTGGATCGGGTATTCCACCTGCTCGGCGACCAGCAACGCCGGGTCGGCCGCCGGGAAGGGCCCGTGCGCCAACGACTCCGCGTGTCCCAGCCGCGCCCACATCTCCTCGGCGATGTGCGGGGCCAGCGGCGCCGTCATCAATACCAGCGCCTCCGCAACGGATCTCGGCGTTGCCGCGGCCGACTTCGTCAGGTGATTGGTCAGCACGATCAGCTTCGCGATCGCGGTGTTGTAGGCCATCTCGGCGTAGTCGACGGACACCCCGTCAATCGTGCGGTGCAGCAGTTTCAGCGTGTCTTCATCGGGTTCGGCGTCGACAACGATTGTCTCGCCGGTGGTTTCGGACACCACCAGTCGCCACAACCGCTGCAGGTACCGCAACGAGCCGACCACGTCCCTGGTCTGCCATGGCCGCGACATGTCCATCGGGCCCATGCCCATCTCGTACATCCGGAATGTGTCGGCTCCGTACCGCTCGCACATGTCGTCGGGGGTGACGACATTGTTCAGCGATTTCCCCATTTTCCCGTATTCGCGGTTGACCGGTTGACCCTCGAATTCGAAGACGCCGGGTGAGGTCTCGACGACGTGGTCGGCCGGCACGTACACACCGCGAGCGTCGGTGTAGGCGAAGGCCTGGATGTAGCCCTGGTTGAACAGCCGCCGGAACGGTTCCTCGCTGGACACGTGGCCCAGGTCGTACAACACCTTGTGCCAGAAACGGGAGTACAGCAGATGCAGCACGGCGTGCTCGACGCCGCCGACGTACAGATCCACCCCGCCGGGATCGTTGCTCCGAGTGGGATCCTTGCCCATCCAGTACTGCTCGACACCGGGGTCGCAGAAGGTCTTGTCGTTCGTGGGGTCCAGGTAACGCAGCTCGTACCAACACGATCCGGCCCACTGCGGCATCACATTCAGTTCACGCCGGTAGGTCTTCGGGCCGTCACCCAGGTCCAGCACGACCTCCGCCCATTCCGTGGCACGGGCCAACGGCGGCACCGGGTCGGAGGTCGCGTCATCCGCATCGAAACTCTGCGGCGAGTAGTCCGACACCTCCGGCAGCGACAGCGGCAGCTGATCATCGGGCAGCGAGATGGCCACGTTGTCGTCGTCATACACGATCGGGAACGGCTCGCCCCAGTACCGCTGCCGGGAGAACAGCCAGTCCCGCAGCTTGTACTGCTTTTCCGCGCGGCCGAATCCTCTGGCCACCAACCAGTCGATGATCAGCGATTTGGCGGCCGCGACATCCATCCCGTCCAGAGAGATCTCGCTGTTCGCGCTGTTGATCGCGGGCCCGTCGCCCAGGTAGGCCTCGTCCAGCGGATGATCCGCCGACGGCTGCACGGTCCGGATGATCGGAATTCCGAAAACGGTGGCGAATTCCCAGTCCCTGGTGTCCTGCCCGGGCACGGCCATGATGGCGCCGGTGCCATAGCCCATCAGCACGTAATCGGCGACAAAGACCGGGATCTCGGAGCCGTTGACCGGGTTGACAGCGAACGCGCCGGTGAAGACGCCGGTCTTCTCCTTGTTCTCCTGACGGTCCAGATCGGACTTCCGCAACGCGGCCAGCCGGTAGTCGTCGACGGCCTGCTGCGGGGTCGCCGCGCCACCGGTCCAGCGGGGATCGGTGGCCTCCGGCCAGGTCGCCGCGGTGATCTGCTCGACCAGCGGGTGCTCGGGGGCCAGGACCAGGAACGTCGCGCCGAACAGGGTGTCGGGTCGGGTGGTGTACACCCCGATCTCTTGCTGTTCGCCGGCGGCGGTGTGCACGGGGAAGCTGACCCTGGCACCGTAGGACCGGCCGATCCAGTTGCGCTGCATGGACTTCACCGACTCGGGCCAGTCCAGCCGGTCCAGGTCGTCCAGCAGCCGGTCGGCATAGGAGGTGATGCGCATCATCCACTGCCGCAGATTCCGGCGGAACACCGGGAAATTGCCGATCTCGCTGCGTCCCTCGGCGGTGACCTCCTCGTTGGACAGCACCGTGCCCAGCCCGGGGCACCAATTGACCGGCGCGTAGTCGATGTAGGCCAACCGGTAGCCGGCCAGCACCTGATGCTGCTCGGCGCGGGTCAATTCGGCCCAGGCCCTGCCGTCCGGGGTCGGACGGTCGCCGGATTCGAACTCGGCCACCAGTGCGGTGATCGGGCGTGCGACGCCGGTCCGCTCGTCGTACCAGGCCTCGAACAGCTGGGTGAAGATCCACTGCGTCCATCGGTAGAACTCCGGGTCGGTGGTCGCGACGCTGCGGCGCTGGTCGTGCCCGAAACCCAGCCGGCGCAGCTGCGCCCGGTACCGCTCGATGTTGGCCTCGGTGGTGGTCCGCGGATGGGTGCCGGTACGCACCGCATACTGCTCGGCCGGCAGGCCGAAGGCGTCGTACCCGATGGTGTGCAGCACGTTGTGTCCGGTCATCCGCCTGAACCGGCCCAGCACGTCGGTACCGATGTAGCCCAGCGGGTGCCCGACATGCAGGCCCTTGCCGGACGGGTAGGGGAACATGTCCAGCAGGTACAGCTTGTCCTGCGGCACCGGGGTGCCGTCCTGAGGTGCCAGCGGGCCGGTCGGGTTGGGCGCCTCGAACGTGCCCTCGGCGTCCCACCTGTCCTGCCAGCGGGCCTCGATGTCGGCGGCGAGCGTTGCGGTGTACCGGAACGGCGGAACGGCCTCATCCGCCGGGGTCGGTGGGGTCGCTACGTCTGTCCCTACTTGGGTCGCAACCGTCATCGCTGCCTCGGTTGCGGGCTGGGTCGTCATCGCCGGTGTCATCTCCTTGGTTCGCAACGCTCTTGGCCGTTCACCGAGCACAAAAAAATCCCTCCCGGACCTCAGGAGGGATCGCCGCGCTGATCAGCAGGGCCGCCTTCGGGGGCGAGTACGTCGTGTCCCTGGTTCAGCGCGGCCGGTGAAGAAGCTGGACCGCTGCCATGGGTCCGGAGTCTACCGTGCCGTGCGCGACCGGCAGTGCCGGTTTCTGCCGGCTTCTGCCGGCTTCTGCGCTATCGGGATCGAGCGAAGTACTGCTTGCTGGCCGGCAGCAGCAACAGCACCAGGATGCCCAGCGCGATGATCAGACCGACGACGTGCACCGCGACGGTCGGCGTATGGCGGTAGTACAGGATCACCGAGAGGTCGCCGATGACGCCGAGAGCCGCGACGATGATGGTCACGGTGCGCGCCCAGGGGCTACCGGCCCAGAGGAAGTAGGCCACGGCGGCGAACAGCACGATCAGAATCCCTGGTGTCGTCGCCGCATAGGTCTTGTAGTCCGCGGGCGCCACGGCGGCGGTGATCGTTGCGGTCAGCATGATAACGATCTGCACGACCACCAGCAGAAACGCGACGGTGACGGTCGCCGGGCGGGCGTTGCTCATGTCCCCTCCAAGATCAGGATTTCGGTATCAGACTACGTATATCAGGAGGAATCGGCATGTCAGCGCGCCGCGCAGCCGTTCGCGCGCGCCGGTTACGATCGGCAGCGTGTCCGCGTCGCTGAGCCTGACCCTTCCGCTGGTCGCCCTGTTGTTGCTGCTGACCGTCACCTCGGCGGTGATGGCGCGTGGAGGCTTCGCGGGCTCGCTGCGCCGCTCCGGGCGGCTGGGCGTGCATTCGCCTGCCGCCATGGCCAGCGACGAGGCGTTCGTCACCGCGAACAAGGTTGCCGCCCCGGTGGCCGCCGGTGCGGCCGTGATTGCCGCCGTGATCGCGGTGCTGCTGCTCGTGCTGGCGCCGTCGACGGCGGCCGCGCTGGTGATGGCCGTTGTCGGATTGGTGGGCAGCGGGGCTCTGCTGCTCGCGGCCGGAGTGCTGGGTGACCGTGCCGCTCGCCTGGTGCCCATCCCGGCAGCCGCGCCGGCGACCGGTCCCGGCGCCGGGTGCGGTGGGTGTGGCTGCGGTTCCGGCGGGTGCGCCGGGCTCACCCGGACCGATCCTGCACAGGCGGCCGGGCAGGCCTGACCAGGCTGGGTAAACCACTCCGGTGGCGGGCCGCGCAGGTACGACCTCGGCGCCGTACCTGGTCATCTGCCCGGCCGCGCGGCCTAGGTAGCCCGGCGGCCCCCATTCCGCGTGGTTGATACGGCGGACCCATTCCCGCCTGGGTTGATACGGCGGACCCATTCCGCCCGTTGCGCGGCTGCGGTGGCGTCACCGCGTGCTCCCGGTTGATCACCGTTTCAGGCCACCTGGTGTCGTCCCACAACACCAGATGGCCGCGTTCGTTGATCAACCCGACAGCCACCGCCGGCGCTCGTCGGCCCTTGACGCCGCGCGCGACGTCCGTGGCTGTTGACTCGTGCGCCCGCTCGCCCCGAGGTCGATCACCGTTTGCGGCCATTCAGAGTCGTCCCACAACTCCAGATGGCCGCGCTCGTTGATCACCGATGGCGAAGTGTGGACAACTCGGCGGGCTGGCCCCGCGATGACCGATCATTCCGCGGATGAACGAGGTGGACTGCTGGGTCGCGGAACTGCTGGCCCGTCAGGACGGCGTCCTCGCGCGGCGGCATGACGGCGGGGCAGATCAGGGCCAGGTTGTCGTCCAGTTGCTGGAGCATCGTCCACCCCGGTGTCTACCGCTCGACGGACGATCGGGTCAGCACGGCGTCTCGCGTCCGAGCGGCCGGCTTGTGGGCCGAGCGGCCGGCTTGTGGGCCGAGCGGCCGGCTTGTGGGCCG
>JGI20181J14860_1000154_pt1 | contig 13459 bp, 19 predicted proteins | sample NGESurdeep072012_5_FD_14860 | JGI IMG/M metagenome (IMG submission 14860) | reverse complement strand
GAAGTCGACCGGGAAGCGGTGTTGCAGGACCGGGCCCGGGGTCAAAGCCTGACTGAGCTGGCCAAGACCTACCGTATCTCCCGGACCTCGGTGATACGGGTAATACAACAATCTGATCGTGGAGGAATCGCATGATCTACGCAACGGTTGGTTTCCTCGCCGCCCTAATCGTCATCCTAGTGTTCGCCATAATCTGGCAGGTGGCCCAAGCCAAGCTCGATCGTTGGAGCTATGACCTGAATCGCGAAACTCACAGCCGACTATTCGAGGCCCAGCTATAACTGGATTCCGTCGTACGCGGCCAGGAGCGTTTGTAGTCGCAGTTGGAGCGACTGCAACGTGCGGTCGATACCCAACGCAGTACGGTCGGCGATCTTCGGGCTCGCCTGTCGAGCCCGGGCACTGCTTCCTAAAGCGAGTGCCCAAAAAGGTTCGCGCAAAGCCTCTTGCAACTCACTGAAAACAGGCAGCCGAAAACGGCTGCCTGGGCTGGTCCAAAACCTGTGGGTTGTGGGCCGCCGCCAGTGTCTTGGTGAAGGATTACTTCCGCCGGGCGCTTGTCGTTCGCCGCCGCCGTCCTTCCGAGACCAACTAGGTCCTCAAGAAATCATTACGTACGATATGGCGATTTCCCGAACGCTATCCGAGCCGTGGTGGGGGCGAATGCGAACTATCCAGAAGTAATTGCGCTGACCATGGACGGTAGCTCTGGTGTTTGACGAGGCGGGGACTGTGAGACGCCCGGCTTTCAGGGTTAATCTCCCACTTCGCTATTGCTTTTCTTTAAGTGATGGTCAAGACGAGGGCGCTGCTGGTTCCACCGCTCGTGCAGGCAAGATCGCCTGAGTTCCCACTCGGCGTATTGACCGTCACACTTGCTGTTCCAGGAGCGGAAATCAAGGCGGTCGTGATCGTGACTTGCAACTGTTGACTGCTCATGACCGTAGTGCTTAGCTTCGTACCGTTGATGACCACGACAGAAGACGAAACAAACTGGCTGCCGTTCACGGTGAGAAGAAAGCCCTGCTGCACTTCAGCGAACGTAATCGTGGTGGCAGAAAGAGACCCAATAATTGGGACTGGCCGAGCACTTCCGCAGAAGGGATTGAGTGCGTTGCAACCCGGGAAGAATAGCAAGGCTAGCAGCAGCGCACTTGGCGGTCGGCAGAAAGCGCTGATTCGTTTCATACGGCATCTTACACCGGGCGGCCTCCGAGACGCCCCAGTTGCTAGTTCGACTTGACGCGATAAGGATCACATTTTTGGCGACATCAGGCCATTGCGTGCGCTGTCCCCGAACCGGAATGTGACCCTCGGATTGAAAGTGAGTTGGGGATTTCACGGAGGGAATCCCCCCCAATCCTGCCTGAGAAGCGCTGTTGGTACTGCGCTACGGATTTCTCGCTACTTGGACGGTCCGAGGGTCGGTTGAAAACCATGGCGCAGTCGTAGCATGGTTTCCACGATCACACCGGCCAGCGCATATATCGCAGCGTTCGTAACTATAACCCAGTAAAGACGAATGCCGAAATGAAAATGAAATCCAACAAGCATAACTGGGCAGCTAAATAAAGCGAGATTCCACACAATCGGCTCGGTTGGAGTTATCCGAACAGCCCAACTAACTAATGCCCAGCAAGCCGCAACGAGAACGCCCACAACCGCCCAGATCGCAACTCGGCGTTTCATGCTGCCACCTCACTGAGCCATTTGGTACGCCAGTTCCTGCCCTCTCCGAAGACGTGCGCCCTCTGATCGGATAGCTTCCGTGAAAAGGTCATGTCGTAGGTTAACCGGAACGGCAGCGCTCAGCCGCTATTACCTGCGATATGGCGATTTCCGGGAGCTAATCCATCGAACCCTTGCCAGATTTTGCGTTGCTGCAACGATCGCAGATGCGGAGGGTCGCTGCAGTCACCGCCCAGATCCTGCCTGCGGAGCACTGTCGATACGGCACTACGGATTTCACAACCCCTTCGGTGGCTCGACGGGCTTCGATACGCCACCTTATATGATGAGAACCTCTGCTCCCGCCTCTGACATGGCAAATTCAGAGAAGCCCGCAAGCGTAGCTGGGTCTTACAATGTGGATGGAGTCGATGACACTGGGCTACGCCCCGGCGGCTATCCATGCGCAGGATGCCTTGGCGACCGGGCTGCGCTTGCAGGTCATCGCCGAAACTCATGTTGCACTGAATTCAGATGTTGTTAGGATTGCCCGGCACCGCCGGTGAGCCTTGGTGTGAAAGTGGTGCCGCTTGGGCAGAAGCATGCGGCCCACTCCTCCCGATCAGAATGGTTCCTGATCGAGTGCTCGCCTGACGAACGCATCCAGAGCTTCTAGCGTAAATGGCTTCTGCAGGTTTGGAAGATCGGGGTACTCATGATCGGAGGGCTGTTGTGGAGTGTCATCGTATCCCGACATCTGGACGACCTTGATGGTTGGACAGGTGTCCCTGATTTTCTCCGTCAGATCCTGCCCTCCCATCTTCGGCATGATCATGTCGGTGATGAGCAGTTCGAAGGATTGTGGACTGCCGCTCGCAAGGTGAAGGGCCTCTGCGCCATTAGCAGCCTCGACCACGCTGTAGCCGAGGCCTGCCAGTTGGCCAGCAATCAGTGATCGGACATCTTTCTCATCCTCGGCCAGCAGAATACATTCCGTGCCCCTCCGCGGCGCGAGATGTTCATGGACCTCTATCAAGGAGACCTTGCGTTCAGCCACCGGCAAGCTGATGTGAAATGTGCTCCCAACGCCCAGCGTACTGTCGATCCGGATTCCGCCTCCGTTCTTAGTTACGATGCCGTAAACGGTGGACAGCCCCAAGCCCGTGCCCTGGCCACGTTCTTTGGTCGTGAAGAATGGTTCGAAGACATGTTTCATGGTTTCCGCGTCCATGCCGCAACCGGTATCGGACACAGACAGTTGCACTTGGGGTCCTGCTGAAATGTAGCCGAAGGCCTTACGGGTCTCGTCATTCAGATCGACGCAACTGGTTTCGATGTGAAGCTTGCCGCCTTTCGGCATGGCGTCGCGGGCGTTGACCACCAGGTTCATGACTACCTGCTCCAGTTCACTGGCAGTGATCTTGATGCACTCTCCGTTGGTGCGAATAGCTGCGGTCAGCTCGATGTTTTCGCCGACCAGCGTCCCAAGCATTTTCAACATTCCCTTCAGGGTGGAGCCGAGCGGAATGAGCTGGGGAGCACCCGGATCTTTACGGCTGAAATCCAATAATTGCTGAGTGAGCCGAGCCGCCCGGATTCCCGCATCGTGCACGGCCTGCGCTCGCTTCCGAATTTTGGGGTTGGAGGCGCTTTCGGCAGCGATCAGATCAGAATATCCGTTGATGATTTGGAGCAGGTTGTTGAAATCGTGCGCAATACCACCGGCCAGACGCCCCACGGCCTCCATCTTTTGGGCGTGGAGAAACTGCTCCTGCAACGACCGATACTCTTGCTCCGCCAGCTTACGCTGGGTAATGTCTTGCAGCACCAGCACGAACCCCACTATTTGGTTGCCTTCAAACATGGGTGCGCTGGAACACGAAATATCAATCGGGGAGCCATCTTTGCGAATGTAGACGTCCTCGTGGCCTTTGAGGGTTGTTCCCGATGCAACTGCCTGCGCCAAGGCACATTCTGATCTCGCCAACGGAGTGCCATCGCGACGCCGGAAGTGGCATACATCATGCATATCTTTGCCTAGCAGTTCAGGCACGGTATAGCCCAGCATGCGCTCCGCCGCCGGGTTCATGAACCTCAAGCGGCCCGCTGCGTCCTCCACCAACAAGGCGTCGGGCGCGCAGGTGTTGATAGCCTGCATCAGTGCGAGCTGCAATTGCAGAGCCTCCGCGCTCTGCTGGCGTTCAGTGACATCAATCACCGTCCCCTCGATGCAGGCTGGCCCTCCGTCGTCCGAGGCCACGAAACAGACGTTGTGTAAGCCCCATAAGACGGTGCCATCCTTACGACGGAGCCGAAGTTCGACGTTGTTGTGAGATCCGCTCTTGACCAGACTCTCCAACAACACGATTTCTTCTGCTGGATCGTACAGCAATTCTGTCGACGGGTGACCTACCAGCTCCGCCGCCGAGTCATAGCCGAGCATGCGGACCAGCGCAGGGTTACAGTCGAGCATCTTCCCGCCCGCCTCCGCCCGAAACACTCCCGNGAGGTTTCTCTCTACGAGCAGGCGGTAGCGCATGTCTGACTCTCTCGCTGCCTGCTCTGCCTCCTTGCGTGCGGTAATGTCGGAGAGAATGCCGTCGGCGAACAGTACGCCCTCTTTCCGGTGTGTGCGGATGGCCCGGATGTGAACCCAGATCCAATGGCCGTCCTTGCGCTGAGCCCGAAAATCCTCATCGAACCGTTGGCCCCGCGAGAAGAGTGCCTGGTATCCTCCCAACACGCGCGGCCAGTCCTCGGGATGAATACGTTCCACTAATATATTTGCTGTGTTCTCGTAGACCTCGGCTACCGAAAAGCCGAACATGGTCTCGACATTAGGGCTGATGAAAGTAGTCCGCAGGTCTTCCGATGTCGTCCAGACCACGTCCGGCAGGCTGGCAAGCAGCCTGTTGAGCGACTCCTCCCGCCTGCTCAATGCGTCTTCTGCCACAGCTAGAGCGGCGGTGCGGCGGCCAACCACATTTTCCAGGTCCCTGTTCATTTCGCGAGCCTCCGCGTAGTTGGGCAGATCACGCTGCCGGGGTTGGCAACGAAAAAAGGGCCGCCAATCATGTTCCAAATCGTCGCGGATACAACCGTAAACATGAAATCTAGTATCAGGTTGACAGTGACGAAAAGCCCCAGCAAGAAAAGGGCAAAGTGCAGCTTCACCCACCAAATCGGCTGACCAGTCGGCCAATGGCTCCGCCAGAACTGCGTACTCGGCGGCATACAGTTACTCTTTCCCAGCCCGGTACTGCAGGAATCCGGGAACGGTATTCCGCCCCCAATTAATTACATCGGCAAATCCGGCTGGCGTTGTAGTCAGAAAAATATGGAGCACAATCCCCGGCAGAAGATGATGAAAACTCCACCCCGCTTCCGTATAACTCTGAAAGCTATATCGGATGCGCCCCAAAGTAGAAGTGCGCAGGCGGCTCTGTATTGGGAGCGCGTTCGATACAGCGGTTTGAAGGAAGCCGCTTTTGCTCGCGGCGGACGCTATGGGATTTCGATCGACTTTGGCTTGGAAGTTGTTGGAAGAAAGAGTACTTGTGGGGCTACCTGCGCGCGGAGCAGCAAATGTTCTTCCGGAAGTATTTCCTCAAGTACTCTATCGGCCAAGTCGCCCCTTTTGCTGATGTCTTCTTTCGCTACGACATCATGGAAGATCCCGAATTGGTCGATATTGTGTACGACGGACATCAGATAACGGTCGTGGCAGCGACTGCATCGGTCGAATGTCGCGGATGCCAAACAGTCGAAAGGCGGGATCATCAGTAACTCGTGGACGCCCTCTGCCTGGCGATCATCGTTGGAGTGGCGAGGCCGGCCATGGTGGTTGGTTCCGGTTGAAATCGGTCTTGGCGCAGTCTTATTGTGGTGAGGCAAGAGCCCACGAACGCCACAGGGAGGTCATTCATGAAACTCATTCCCCACATCGACGGCGCTGATGCGTTCAGCGCGCCTATCGAAGACGATTCGTCTTCATTTCACGCGAAGTTGCTGGACAGCATCTTCGACGGAGTCTATTTTGTCGATGCGGACCGGAAGATCACTTATTGGAATCGAGGCTCTGAGAGCTTGACGGGGTATTCGAGTGATGGAGCAGTGGGAAAGCACTGTTACGACAACTTCCTGGTGCACGTTGATGGGACGGGCCGCGCTCTTTGCACGAACGGTTGCCCGCTAACTTGCACGATCCGCGACGGACAACGAAGAGAGGTCGAGGTTGACCTCAGACATAGGCTGGGGCACAGAGTCCCGGTGTGCGTACGGGTGGCTCCGATAACCGACCGATCAGGACAAACCGTCGGTGCCGTCGAGGTATTCAGTGATATTTCTGCCAAGAAGCGGGTCGAAAGGCGAGTACACGAGTTCGAGGGTATGGCATTCCGTGACGGGTGTTCCGTGACGGGTTGACCAACCTTCCCAATCGGCGCTATATCGAATTGAAGGTGAAACAATCCTTCGAGGAGTTCCAGCAGTTCGGACGAACCTTTGGAGTGCTGATGTTTGATGTGGATCACTTCAAGCAAGTGAACGACCGGTACGGACACGACGCCGGCGATGCCGTGCTAAAGGCCATTTCTGAGACGCTGGCGAAAAGCCTTAGGGCAGACGATATTGTGGGCCGCTGGGGCGATGAAGAATTCCTCGCGGTTCTATTCGACGTGGAAGCCGCTGTGCTTCGCCATCTAGCCGAGCGGTGCCGGAGTCTGGTCGCCGAAACTGGAGCGTTAAGCGGCGAATCTCGGATCACTGTGACCATCTCTGTAGGCGCTACCCTCCTTACCCAAGTGGACTCCATTCAGTCAGCAATCACTAGGGCCGATTAGTTGATGTATGTCAGCAAATCGAGTGGTCGGAACAAAATCACAATCGGGTGAATGGCACACCACTCCAACGATCGCACCAATATCCATGTACGAACGTGCTCCAAACGGTCGCTCCGAAATCATGGTGGATGGTTTTCGACCTGGATATTAGCCAGAACCGGGTTCGAGGAGATCGGAGCGCAAGCAGCTCTCCGTAACACCACTTGTCCTCCAAGCCGACTTCTGGCCCGCGTCGATATGCTGTCGTGAACACGCCAACTCACGATCTGACTCGAACGGGCCGTTTAGCCGGAATTACTTACGACATGATTTATCACTCGCAATACCCATAGCTCGGCTAAGGGACATTTGAACCCGCTGAATTCTCCCGATTGACTGCAGTAGGGACCGAGGCAGTCCATGCCGCCTTGCACAGCACGACCATTGGGCCGTTACCTTCTCATGGCCGATCTTCTCATTCACCGCCACGCTAGCTTCTCAAGCAGCCTGTACCGCTGCACCTAACCCCCCAGAGAAGGTATCCGGTGGGGTATTCGCTCTCTTGTTGCCATCTTGATGGCGACATATCTTTGAGTTGAAAAGTAAGCAGGAGCACTGATAAGAGGGAGAATGCTATGAAGAGAACAATTCTCGTGTTGTTGGTCATGATGAGTGTTTCCGTCGTCCCGGTGTTCGCAGGCGCCATTCCCTACCCTAACCCGGGCACAATAGCGCCTACGAACACCTTTACGGCCGCCTTCACCGGGAACATTACTGGCTATTTCTACGGCTTTAGTGCTGCCCATACCGACTATGTCGGAATGCTAAATGTGACGACTTCAGCCTTTAGCGGGTGGCTGTTTAACAACCAGACTACTGTTCCGGGTACCAGTGCCAACTTCGGTTCCGTCGCTGCCGGAGATGTCCTTGTATTCAAGCTCTTTGATCAAACATCTAATTTGGTATTCGCATCCGACCCTACCATGAGTGCTGATGGTATCAACCATGCGTATGCAACGAATTTCGCTGGCGGCGGGGGTATTCCGGCTGGCATCTTTATCGGAATGGAAGACCTCCCACTCGGCCAGTCGGACTTGGACTACAACGACGATCAGTTTGTCTTTGTCAACGTCAGTACGGCAACTCCTGAGCCAGGTACGCTACTCATGCTTAGTTCGGGAATCCTCGGATTGGCGGGTATTCTGCGCCGCAACATCAACCTGTAATCCTCTCTCGCTTCGTCTAAGACGCCGGGGAGCCGCTCCCCGGCATTCTTCTGTTTGGTTCACAGCTCTTAACTCTCGGTCGGCGCAACTGGCGATGGTGGGCAGCGCGGCTCCTCCATTCAAACGGATCGTTGTTGATATCAGGACATGCCGTACGTTAACCCGACTGGCGGCGCTCAGAAGGGATTACCTACGAGTTGGCGATTTCCCAACAGCGATGCGTTTTGTGACACACTGGAAGGCGCTCCAGTGGGAATCAACTGCCGGTGGGGGTATACGTTTAATGCGGAAAGTTCGCTATGTAGTGGCGATGAGTGTGGACGGCTATATTGCTGGCCCGAACGGAGAAGCAGACTGGATTAGCATCGACCCTGAAGTTGATTTCGCGGCACTCTGGGCGCAATTCGACACCCTCCTGATGGGCAGGCGAACGTATGAAGCTGCACGCAATAGATTGGGTGAGGCGGCGTTCACAGGAGTCGCTACCATCGTCTTCTCTCGGACAATGAAACCGCAAGACCACCCGCACGTCACCGTCGTCTCCGAGTTGAGTCCGGGTTGGATACAGACGTTGCGAACTCGTGGCGGCAAAGACGTTTGGTTAATGGGTGGCAGCGAACTCTTTCGCTACTTTCTAGATTGCGGGCACGTGGACTCCGTTGAGGTGAGCGTTATACCCGTGTTGTTGGGAGGCGGCGTTCCACTGCTCCCTCCTCCTTACAATCCAGCCAAGCTGCGGCTGCAAAGTCACAAGGTCTACCGTTCGGGGAGGCTCTCCCTGGCGTATGACGGCCAGCACTAGCCCTCCGCGCAATCTGCTTCGCTCAAAATAGCTATCTTGAACAGGCCATCATTCCGTAAGTTAACCGGAACGACAAGCGCCCGGCGGAAGTAATCCTTCACCAAGACACTGGCGGCGGCCCACAACCCACAGGTTTCGGACCAGCCCAGGCCACCACTTCTGGCGGCCTGGTTTCAGTGAGTTGCAAGGGGCGTTGCGCGGTCCCTTTTGGGCACCTGCTTTATGAAGCAGGATCGGGGCTCGACAGGTGAGCCCGCAGATCGCTGACCGTGCTGTGCTGGGTATCGACCGCACGTTGCAGTCGTTCCAACTGCGAGTGCAGACGCTCCTGGCCGCGTACGACGGAGTCCAGTTATAGCTGGGCCTCGAATAGTCGGCTGTGAGTTTCGCGATTCAGGTCATAGCTCCAACGCTGGAGCTTGGCTTGGGCCACCTGCCAGATTATGGCGAACACTAGCATGACGATTAGGGCGGCGAGGAAACCAACCGTTGCGTAGATCATGCGATCCCTCCACGATCAGCTTGTTGTATTACCCGTATTACCGAGATCCGGGAGATACGGTAGGTCTTGGCCAGCTCAGTCAGGCTTTGACCCCGGGCCCGGTCCTGCAACACCGCTTCCCGGTCGACTTCCAGCCGCGGCCGGCCGATACGCCGCCCTTCCAGCTTGGGGCGCCGCATGCCGGCGCGCACGCGTTCGATAATCAGGTTGCGTTCGAGTTCGGCGATGGCGCCGATGATCACGATCATGGCCCGGCCCAGCGGGCCGCCGGTGTCGACGTTCTCGCGGAAGCTGACGAACTCGAGGTTGAGATGGGTCAGCTCATCCAGAACCTCCAGGAAGTGACGGACGGAGCGGGCGATACGATCGAAAGCCCAGACCAGCACGATGTCGAACTTGCCGCGTCGGGCATCGGCCATGAGCCGATCGAGTCCAGGACGCTTCTGTTTGGATCCGCTGATTGTGTCGGTATATTCCCCCGCGATCTCGACGCCTCGCTGCGCGGCCATGCCGCGCAGATCGTAGAGCTGAGTTTCCGGGTGCTGGTCGAAAGTCGAGACCCGCAGGTACAACACGGCACGCTTCATTGCAAACGTCTCCGGTTTCCGATGCGCGCCGGGAGGAAGTACTCCTGCTTCAGCCAGGGGTTGCGGCGCTCCAGCGCGTTTATGGAGCGGTGCAGGGATAACAAGTGCTCAAAGTCGTCGCTCGGGCCAAACAACTCAAGCACATATTCCCACTGCAGCCGGCGGTACTCATGCACAATGAGGGCTTTGGTCTGCTGAGGGGTAGGAACGGGCACGTTCGGTTTCGTGGACATGGGCGGACTCCTTGCGGGCGCCGGTTCGGCGCCGGGAAGAGGTTTCTGCGGCGGCTGGTAGGACCCCGGCGGTCAGAGGGATGTTTACATAACTAAGCAATGTCGTAAAATACAAAACCTACCCGGCCCGAGCCGCAGCCAGGTAGCCGACGTCGATGAGATCCGGCCACAGTATTCGCTCAATGCCCCTACGGCCAACGCCATCTTCGCCTCCTCCATCGTGCGCAATAACGGAGCCTCCCTGGCCAGCGTCGCCGCCGAGCTGGACAACGAAGTGAAGAACCTGGACAACCTGGGGTCCCTGGCCACCCCCAGCTATAGCGACCAGGTCCTGCCCTTCAATGTCACCCTCACCGGGGCCAACGAATACGGCGCCATGACCTGCGGCAAGATCCTCGGGATCGAGATCCTGAACGAAGTAGGTCTCTTCATCCTGCCGGACCACAAAAGCCTCGCGCACCCGCGAGGCGCAGCAGCCTGTCCCCGGCATACCCCGTGCACACCTGCCCAGGTCTACCGGGCGAAACCGGTTTATGCGGGCTGAACTGCGGAAATTCCGGAAACCAAACCGGGCTGGCTCCCGGTTTATTTCCTGACAACGTACCGGAGGTTATTCTCACTGCTGTGATTCTTTTCCGGCGAATCGATCGATCTATTTGTGTCTTGCCGGTGAAGGAATACTGCTCTCTGTCTGCGCCGGGAATCGATTCCATTTTCTCCCCGGCTCCGGCACGCTCTAGCTGACCGGTTTCTCCGCTCTGACCGGCTACAACCGCCTCGCGCGCGGCGCGAGGATGGAAACCTGTCCCCGGCATCTCCCTCCTGCACCCGTGAGGGGCGACTGTTTGCTATGGGGGGTCGACTGTAGAAAATGTGGTGTTACAAGGGTCCGAATCGCCGGGTTTTTGCCCGGGCGGGAGGCAACCGGGGTACTTCGCAATACGATATTTCATAGTTGCTGCCAGGACTTTACGCCGCATCCCAAGAGCGCTGTCTCTATTCGCCCCCAAAATCCCCTGCTCAGGATTGATGAAAGATTTAAGCCGGCTTCCTCAAGGTAGCCAACGCCATGCTCGACCTGGGGCTCGTTTAGCTGGCTGCTTGGTACTGCGGCGCTTCAGCGCCGCGTATCCGAACCTAACTGAAGTATTGAAGCGGGGTGGACGAGAGTCCACCCCGAATGTTTTCTCAGATGCGCACACGACGCCGAAACGTGCGACAGAAGCAGGCACACCACCCTATCGCCAAAGACGGACGATAAGGGTGGGCACTCCACGAGACTGGTATCCCTTGAGCAAGGTGAAAGGTTCGGCACCCGCTTTCCCGCCCCCTTCCTTGCACTCACTCCCGAACAGAGCCCATTACTTGGGATTAAAACCCTTAGCAGGACTGACCTTAACCACGGTGAGGTTGCAATCGCCATCATCGCTGCACATGCTGGGATCTTGGCCCGCGATCCAGTATGTTGGAGCCTGGCCGGGACTCTGCTGATGGAATATTGCGAAGACGTGGTCCCCCTGACCGGGGCCATTAGCCGGCGTACCGGCTGCAGTACAATCTTCGTCATTGAACGTGAAGATCGTATACGCCCAGCAGCCGTGTTCCGGGCCGTTAAGGGTTTCCGGGTCGCTCACGTCGCTGTAGTAGTAACCGAAATACTGGGTTGGAGTGAACGTGACGGTTTGGCCGACACGGTCAGGCGTCTGCGTACCCGGCGGATACCCGCTCCCATTGAATAAAATGTGCTTGGTCCCGTTCAGGGTGCCCGTAGAGTTCGTCTCAAACCACCCAAATTCGTTGATTTCGAGCGTGTTGGTAGCTGTATTGAGGAACAGCGTTGCCTGGTACGATTGTCCGGCTCTGCTAGTCCTGAAATACATCTTTGGGTCGATCGCGCCGCCCGTGTCAGCCGCCGCGTCATAGTCCATCCCCCAAAACCGGAGCGGCCCCGGCGCGAACAGCGCACTCCCGATTCCCTGGCAGTCGCCGTTCGAGGTCATGCACCATCCAACACTCTTATCCGCGCGATTGCCCGAATAAGCTCCAAAGGCTAAGAACGGGACATCCCAATAAGGCGACCCGTTACTGTTAAGGTCTATAAAGTTACTGCTGACGTCTTTTGCCAGGTTCCAGGTTTGCCAACCAGCTCCGGGGCTGCCTATGATCGATTGCGCGAAGGATGTCGCACAGGTGGCACATGCAACCATCGCAATCAGCAGGATGAAACTGGTTCTCGGTCGAACGGCTTTACACACGCTCGCGATGCTGTGCGCAAGCGAGCCCTGATTGGTACGGCCCTCGTTATTCGTTGTCTTCATGGCATCCCCTCCTTGAGGATTATTGTCTTGACGAAATTTGTCTCAAGCTTCGCATCACCATCGCTGGGAGCTTGCTGTGACGCATTGAGATAGAGCAAGTGTCGTGCCCAAGCCTAACCGAGTCTCCCGCAGCCCATTCAGTTGTATTTGCAACAACATCAGTGCGGGCCGCCTTCAACGGCAGCCTCGGCAGATTGCACAACGGCAACCGAACGGATACCCGTGAGTATCCTCTTGGTTACTCCGGTAAGCGACCTGCGAGCGGCCCGGCCAACGCTTTCCTTTAGTCGAAAGTCCGAAGACGGGCGCCCCCCTTCGACTTGGGCGGGTTCTTGGAGAGGGGATGTCAACCGGAATTTCCGTTTTAACTCCCAACAGCCCCACACTGACCTAACGCAACCGGCTATCTTGCTGTCCAGCCGCCGTCGATGAGCAAGGTTTGTCCGGTGATGAGCGACGCGGCGGGCGAGGCGAGGAAGACGACGGCACCCGCCACCTCCATAGGCTCGCCAATTCGATGTAGCGCGGCAATGCGCTCGATGACGTCGGCTCGGAATTCAGGGTCGGCAAGAGCCGACTGGGTTCCCGGCGTGTGAATGAACGTGGGCGCCACTGCATTCACGGTGATGTTGTGAGGGCCCCATTCCACTGCGAGGCACTTTGTGAGGTGCGCGATGCCGGCCTTGGTCATGCAGTACACGGATTCGCTGGGGAGAGCGGCGAATCCCGCCTGCGAGCTCATATTGATGATGCAACCGCTCTTCTGGCGGATCATGACCCGCCCAGCGGCCTGGCTGGCAAAGAACGTCCCCTTGAGGTTGACCGCCAGCGTCAGGTCGAAGTCTTCTTCCCGCACGTTCTCGATAGGATTGCCCGGAGCGACGCCAGCGTTGTTGACAAGGATATCGAGTCGCCCGAAGTGCCGGACGGTGTCGTCAACGGCACGAGTAATCTGGTCGAGATACATTACGTCCATCTGAAGAGGCAGGGCGCGGCGACCCATCGCTCGAATCTCTGCGGACAGACCGCCGTCGGCGTTTACGTCGCGGAGGCCAAGTGCCACGTCTGCGCCCGCCGCAGCCAGAGCCAACGAGATAGCGTGACCCAGGCCGCGGGCCGCGCCGGTAACGAGGGCAACGTGTCCTTTCAGATCAAAACGAGGAAGCGTTTCCATACTCCTCCGTGCGCGGGAAAGCTCGCAGCGCAAGCCGTGGCTTCAATGTTGAAAATGAGGAGACCTCGTCATTTTGCTGCCGCTTCTTCGGCGGGAAGCAATTGATAGCTGACGAAGGCGACCTTGAGG
>JGI20181J14860_1000150_pt1 | contig 13539 bp, 12 predicted proteins | sample NGESurdeep072012_5_FD_14860 | JGI IMG/M metagenome (IMG submission 14860) | reverse complement strand
GTTGTCGTTCATGTCGTTCATGTCGTTCATGTCGTTCATGTCGTTCATGGTGGCCGGTGCAGCGTGGGCCCGACAACCTTTGTTGCTGTTTCTGGGACACCGTGCTCACGGACGGCGAGACATGGATGCCACTGCACCAGGACCAGTAGGCCGGAGGCTGAAGCGGCTACCTTCTCAGCAAGAGGCCTGATGAGTTGCTGCTTCCGGTGGCCCGGCGAGCCAGAAGCCTGGCCACGAAGGTGCGTGCGGTGCTGGTGGGACGCGCATCGTCGATGAAGGAGCCGTTCATCGGACGCGCTCACGGGCAGGATTGCGGCGCCTCCGATGATCGAGCAGATCCCGGCGACCGCGTACAACACGCCGTCACTGCCGTCACTGCCGTCACTGCCGCCAATGACCGCCAGGATGACGGGCGCGATCGCCGGTGCGATGGAACTGGGAAGAGCTCCGGCGATGTTGAGCACGCCGAGATCCTCGGCATTGTTGTCTTTGTCGGGCAGCACGTCGGCAACAAGCGCGAGGTCGACGGCCATGTACAGGCCGATGCCGAGGCCGCCGATGGCCATGCCGACGAGGTAGCCGTTGAAGTTGCTGGCGAAGGCGATGGCGAACATCGCCAGGCCGTACACGGTCGCGGCGGTCAGGACGAAGATCTTCCATCGGCCTGTCCAAGGCGTAGGCCAGCACGAACATGAAGCGGTTGGCGATGGCCCAGGCGGAGTCTGGGCTTTTCGCGGGTTGACGTAGAACGTGCCGGCGAATTCCCGCAGCGACCAGGTCGGCTCAGCTACATCTACGGGCTCGCGCTGCAGGAGACGAACCTGCCGTCCAAAACGATGGGACAAAAGGCTTGCCCAAATGATCCTGGCGCGGCCCGCCGCCCAGGATTACCCCCACGTCGTGGAGTTGACCGTGAGCACGTCCTGCAGCCCGGTTACGACCACGACCACGAGTTCGGGAGACCTTATCCTGGACGGCCTGGAAAGGGCCCGCCGCGCAACTTGATCCGCTGTCACACCGGGATTCCCCGCCCAAGTGACAGACGGAGCAACAAACCGCCCATGGCGATGAGCCAGTCACTTCGTTGATCATCGGCAGGCCGGGACCTTGTGGAGGTATCAGCCCCGCGAACGCGGATCCGCTGGCTGGTGTCGCCGACCTGGATTGCCTCGACCGTATTGATCGCCATCTCTTCTCCTGGGGTGAATGTCGTGCGATGCGGGGGTGTTCGTGTCGGTTCTCGATCGCCGACACTTCCGGTGTTCGTGAGGTAGCCGGGTGCTGGCTGGCAGGCAGGGGCAGCAGTGGCGGTCCCCTCCAGGCCCGGCCACCGGAGCGATCTGCGTCACCGCCGGTGGCCCGGGCGACTGTCGATGGTCACCGCGGGTCGCCGTTGTTCACATGGCCGGTGCCGTTGTTGATTTCGTGCTCGAGTCGCCGCGCGAATGTGGTCACTGCGGGCCCGACGAGATCGGGGCGCTGTGAGTGGGGGTAGTGCCCAGCTTCCGGGACCATGAGGAGTTCACCATGCAGCGTGTCGGCGATCCAGCGGGCCTCGATGGCGGGATCCGGGAAGTCCGGGTCCTGCTCGCCCATCACGATCAGCGCAGGTGCCCTGACGATGGGCAGGGCCTGTTCGGCGTCGTCGTGCCGGGTGCGGGTCGTCAGGGAGAATGCCTTGGCGTACCCGGGCCGCCGCATCGCTGTGGTCAGCGCCGCCCGGTACTGGGCGAAGTCGGCTGGCCGGGTCCCGGCGTAGAGCTTGGGCAGATAGAGGTTCCAGGCGGAGGCTGCCCACGGGCGGGCCATCAGCACCCTGGTGGCCAGGCGCGTCAGTCCGGAGTTTTCCGGTTCGCGGACGAACGGGCCGAGCAGCACCAGTCCGCTGACGAGTTCTGGATGTTGTGCCGCGACAAGGACCGCCGACCCTGCCGCCATGGAATTGCCCACCAGCATCGCCGGGCCACCGAGCTTGAGCGCNAGGGCCTCGATGTCCCCGGCGGTCGGCCCATCCCCGTATTCGGCGAAGGAATGGTCGCTGTCCCCGTGACCGCGAAGGTCCATCACCGCCACCCGATACCCGGCGACGAGCAACTGGGGTCGCAGGAACCGGAAGCTGCTGCGCAGATCACCCATGCCGGGGATGCAGATGATCAGTGGGCCGGTGCCGTTGACCTCGTAGGCCACGGCACCCTCCCCTCTGTCCAGTGAGCGAATCTCGGGTTTGCTGTTGCTGGTGCTCATGTCGTTTCCTCTGCTCTCCCGATGTTGCAGGGTTGCGCTGCGGGGTTGGGCCTGGTTCCTGCTGGTCGTGGGTCCACTAGTTCTTCGAAGGACTTGAGCAATCCCAGGACGCCGGAGAAGGCCGTCCCGGAACTAGGTGATGCTGCTCCGGCGAGCGCGATGAGCGGTGTCGAGATGTTCCCCTGTCGGGGTGAGTGTTGGTGGGTTGGGTCGATCTGCCGGGGGCTGCCTTCGGCAGCCTGATCATTCGGTGCCGACCCCTCTGGGCAGCACGGTCGGTCTCGTCTGCTGATCCGGTCTTTGACGGACCGCTTGCCGGCTTCGTCCGGCCGAACCCTGCCCCGGGACATCCTCGGATGTGGTGCGGTACTTCGGGTGAATAGATCGCGTTGCCGTTCATCGGGCGGTGGTGATCGGGGCGGNTGTGGGGCGGCTGTGGGCCCCTGGTTCGGTGACGGTGAGGCGTCGGCCGCGGATCACGAGCCACAGTCCCAGCAGGAGCTCACCGATGAAGGTGAAGGTGGCGGTGTCGGTCCAGGGGCCGGGGGAGAGGACTGTGCCGAAGGTGTCGACGGCATAGCTCAGACCGTCGATGGCGACCAGGACTGCAATGAGCTTCGGGACGTACCCGGACTTGAAAGCCAGGTAGCCGACGACCAAGAGGTGAAGGCCGAACAGGAACAGGCCGGCGTGCCAGACATCGCTGAATGCGTTGATGGCCAGGAGTACTTGGGCGTGCAGCTGTTCTGGGCTGAACGCCGCGAGGTAGTCGTCGTTGAGTAGCCGAAGCGCCCCGACGAGTTGACTGATGGCCACCATGAAGACCGTTGCGAAGGCAATTCTGAGCGTGGCCGCGAGCATCGAGAGGCTCTTGCTCACGGGGCTGAAGACCCGGTAGAGGGCCCATGCGACCGCGATGTCGAGGGGGATCACCAGGTACAGGCTGGCGATGCCGAGCCGGAACACGCCGCTTGACTCGGTGATGTCCTTGGCTGTTTGCGCTGGATCGCCTGGTGTGACCAGTCCTTTCACGACAACCATGAAGCCGAAGATGGACAGCGCGGCGAGGAGCAGCAGTGCGATTCCCGCGGTGAGGCTGGCGCTACGGATGGACCGGCTCGGGTCCGTCCCGGCGACTCCAGGGAGGGCTGGCGTCGAGGTCATGGCTTTTCTCCTTTGTCCCGCGGCTGTCGGTAGCCGAGGCACAGACCGTGACAGCGATGGGTTGGGAGACGGTCGAAGCGCGGTGGCGAGACGGTTGAGGCAGCCAGGTCGGGCTCTCGCCGTTGTGTATGCCGGTGTCCAGGACGACACCGCAGGGCAGGATCTCGTGGCGTGAGTTGCGTTCGTTCGAGAGCCGCCTGCGGTTGGTGTCTGCGGTGTCGTGGGAGACCGAACCATGTCTGTGAAAGGCTGCATCGACCCCGACAGGCGGGAGCGGCCCATGGGAGTCAGGGTGGTGCGGATCGGTCTTTTCGGCGGCGTCAGCGCTGTCACCGATGGCGATGTCCCGCTGGACATCGGTCCGGCGAAGTGTCAGACGGTGCTCGCGGTGCTCGCCCTGTCCGCCGGGTCTGTCGTTCCGGTCAGCCGGCTGGTGGAGCTGATGTGGGGTGATGCGCCGCCTCGGACGGCGGAGAAGACCCTGCAATCCTATGTCGTTCGGCTCCGCGCCGGGTTAGGTGCCGATGCGATCGTTCGGACCGGTGCTGCGTATCGGCTGGCGGTGCCGGCCGACGCGGTCGACGTTGCCCGGTTCCGCCGGCAGCTCGACTCGGGCGCTATCGAGGCGGCGCTGGTGGAGTGGACGGGAACGCCGCTGGCCGGACTGGACGCACCCGGCCTCACACCGATCGTGGGCGGGCTGGTGGAGCAGTGGTTGGGCGCGGTGGAGACCGACCTTGCGCGCCGGGTCGAGACCGAAGCGCCGGGGGTCATCGGTCCGTTGACCGAACTCACCGCGGACTATCCGTTCCGGGAAGGGTTGTGGTCGCTGCTGATGACCGCCCTGTACCGGGTGGGGCGGCAGGCCGATGCGCTCGCCGCGTTCCAGCATGCCCGGGGCGTCCTCGTGGACCAGCTCGGGGTGGAACCCGGCCCACGGCTGAAGGATTTGGAGTCGCGGATCCTGGACCAAGACGAGCGACTCCGCGGCGGCGCGCCGTCGGAGTCAGCGTCTGCTCGTCCGACGGGGACGGTGACGTTCGGCTTCTGCGAGGTCGAGGACGCCGCCCGGTTGTGGGCGACAAACCGGAAGAAGGCGGCCGCGGCGATGGCCCGCCTCGACGAGCTGGTGCGCGCCGCGGTGACCCGTCAGGGCGGGTACTTGTTCGCCGTCGGCGGTGAGTCGTTCGGAGCGGCGTTCCACCGGGCCGACGACGCCGCCGCATGGGCTACCGAGCTGCAATTGGCGGTGAGCAGCGAACCCTGGCCAGGGGGTATCGAGCTGGGGCTGCGGATCGGGCTGCACACCGGCGAGACCGATGAAGCAGCGAACGGCTACTTCGGTGCTGCCGTGAACGAGGCGGAGCGGCTGACCGCCGCTGGTCACGGCAGGCAGACCTTGTTGTCCGCGGTGACTTCCGCTCTTCTTGATCGGAGCGACCTCCCTGATCTGGGCGTTTACCGGCTCGATGGTGACCCCGCCGAGCGGCGCATCTTCCAACTCGGCGCCGGGAAGCATCCGGAGTTGCGCGGCCAGCACCACCGCCCCGGCAACATCCCGCCTCGGCTTGGGCGGCTCATAGGCCGTGATCAGGACCTCGATGTCATCGACCGGGCACTGACACAGTCCCCGGTCGTCACTTTGGTGGGGCCGGGCGGGATCGGCAAGACCCGGCTCGCCCTGGCGACGGCGCAGCTGTCCGACCTCGGTCGGACGGGCGCATGGCTCATCGAACTGGCCAGCATCACCTCATCGAGCGACGTACTGCGCGCCGTGGCCGACGCCCTGGGAGTCAAGGAACACCCGGGGCGCACCCTGACCCGGTCGATAGTGGTTGCCTTGCAGTCACGACCGGCGCTGCTCGTCCTGGACAACTGCGAACACGTCATCGACGGTGCCGCCGCACTCGCCCACGCCATCGCGCAGGGCTGCCCGATGGTCCGCGTGTTGGCCACGTCCAGGGAAGGTCTCGGCATCGACGATGAGCAACTCATTCCGGTGGCACCGCTGGATCCGGCCGGGCCGGCGGCCGAGCTGTTCAACGAGCGGGCGCGGGCGGTCTGCGTGACGTTCGACGCTGCTGCCTCCCGAGTCGACGTCGAGGAGATCTGCCGTCGCCTGGATGGCATCCCGCTGGCCATCGAGTTGGCTGCGGCTCGCAGCAGAAGTCTGGCCCCACCGGACCTGGTGGCCCGGCTCGGCGATCGCCTTCACCTGCTGACCGGTGGTCGCCGTACCGACGCGGAACGCCACCGGACGCTGCGCGCCACCATCGGGTGGTCCTACGACCTGCTCACCCGGCCCCAGCAGCTCCTCCTACGACGGCTGTCGATCTTCGCCGGGGCCTTCGACGTCGCGGCCGCCGGGAGCGTCGCCGCCGACGGCCCGACCGGCACCGTTGATGTGGGCCTGGCCGCTGTCGATGACCTACTGGGGGAGCTCGTCGAACGGTCGATGCTGCTCGTCGAGTCCGGCCGGTCCGGCCGGCGTTTCCGGCTGCTGGAGACCGTCCGGGAGTTCGCCGCCGAGCAGCTCTCGGCCGACGACGACTCCGACCTGATCTTTGGGCGGCATGCGCAGTGGTGCCTGCATCAGGTGACCCGCATTCACCGGTTGCTCGTCGGCCCAGCCGAGGCCGAAGGGGTCGTCCGCCTCGCCGAGCTGTGGCCCAACCTCCGGGCCGGCTTCGACTGGGCCTGCGCCACCGGCGACCGTGAGCTGGCCGACGCGCTCGTCCACCCCGTTGTCGGGGAGGTCAACCTGCGGCAGCAGACCGAGATCAGCGACTGGGCCGAACGGATCCTCGCCCTCGCGCCGCCGGCGGAAAAGGCGAACGTCGCCTTCTGGTTGGTGTGCGTCACCTACCGGTGTAAGCAGGGCGGAGACCACGACCGGTATGAGGGGCTCGTCCACCGCTACGGGGATCCCAACCACCCTCTGGTTCGCTACACCCGCGCCTACTTCTACGATGACGGCGAAGGCCTGACGAGGTATGCCCCTGACGCGGCGGCCTGGTTCCGCCGGCACGGCGAGGACTACGCGGCCGAACTGGCCGAGACCGGCGGTGTGGCAGCGGGTTTGATGAACACCGGGCGATTCCCCGAACTCGATGACTACGCCTGGACCCTCGCGGCCCGGTATCGCGCCCAGGGTCCGCCGACCCTGCTCTATGTGGCGCTGAGCATGCTCGGCTACTCCGCGCTGTTGCAGGGAAAGGCGGACCTGGCTGACCGGTTCTTCGACGAAGCGGTCAGTGTCGAGGTTCCCGACCGGACCGTCTCGGTGAACAAGCCGATCGAGGCACGAGCCGCTTTTCGGCGGGGGAACCGGTCGGCGGCGTTCCGGATCCTCCGCGCCTACGTCGACGAGCTCCTCGAAAACGACTACCCGGATCTGGCGACGAACGCCGCCGTCGAGTTCATCAACATGATGGCAACGATCGACCGCCTCCCGGCGGCGGCCCGCGTGCTGGGCTACCTCGCGGCGGCCGGCGACTTCGGTGCCCTGGCTGCCCGAACCCTCGTCGCCGATGCCGCCGCCAGGATTGCCGCCGATCCGGACCGCATCGCTGACCACGATCGGTCACCCGAACCGCGGCTCGACGCTCGGCACGCGCTGACGTACATGCGGGACGTACTCGACGAGCTCGAAGCTCCTGCCCCTTTGCCGCTGGGATGAGCCACCTGAAGCCACAGCCTGAGGCGCCTATGACCCGGCCGTCATCACTCGCTGGGCGTTCCGGACCGTGCCTTGGCAGGCTGTGATGGTGTGATCGGCGGCCGGGAGGGAGGTGCGCCACCGTTGTCGGGGAGTGATGTGGCGAGGGCGTCGAGGATGACGGTGAGCCCGTATTCGAATTCTTCGCCGAAGTCGTAATCGGGACGCATGATGTGCTCCATGGTGAACTCAAGGAGAGCGGGGTAGGCCTCGGCGTCGAAGAACTGCTCCATCATCGATGCGGCGGTGTCGGCGACGCTGTCCGGGCCGTGGATGGGTAGCGCGTTCTCCGACAGGGCGAACCCGAAGACGTAGCTGTCGATCAGGGCGAAGGCGTGGGCGGTCAGTTCCACCGAGAAGCCCGCGGTGCGCAGGGTTGCGATGAAGGCGTTGTGGTGTCGCAGTGTCGCCGGGCCGGGGTTGAGGCGTGATTGCAGCAATGGGGTGGCCCAGGGGTGGTTCGCCAGCACCCGGCGGGCCGAGTTGGCTCGCCGCCGCATCTCCTGCCGCCAATCCCCGCCGGGCACCGGCAGGGCGATCTCGGCGTACACGAGATCAACGATGCCATCGATGATTTCGTCCTTGTTGGTGACGTAGTGGTACACCGACATCGGTTTGACACCGAGTTCCTGGGCGAGCGTGCGGATGGTGAGCGCACCGATCCCACCGGCGTCGGCGACCGTGATCGCGCCGGCCAGCACCCTGTCCCGGCTGAGCGGAACGCGTTCCTTGGTACTGCCGCTGGTTGGTGTTGACACTGTGCCTCCCGAACACTAGCCATCTCGTACTTAGTACTATACACTCGTACTTAGTAAGGCAGTAGCACTGAGAGTCGAGAGTCCGACCAGCGGCCCGATCGTCTCCACCGCGGCTCCACCGGCTTACTCCTGACGCCCAACTCGCGTCAGTCATGGTCTGTTCATCAAGAGGAAGTCAGACGGAAGGCTCGTAGTCGTCCCGCCGGCAGTGCGGCAGCCGATGCCCGGTCGCCGCGGTGAGGACGACAGCTCCTTGGTTCCACCATCATGACGACGGCCCATGCCCGGCTGCCGATGGCGGGAAGTGGAGCGCCAGCTTGGTTGGACCGAGAACATTTGACGTCGCTGACGGTTCACCCATGCGTTGCTCGGTTGAGCGGCACCGTTCTGGTTTAGCGATCGCGTTCAGCACAGCACCGCGGCTCCCAAATTTCGGGATTGGTTCCGCCGAACCGAACACTACCGCTCACGTACTTAGTACGAGTACAGTCCCGTACTAAGTACGTGAGCCACACTTGAAAGGGAAGCGATCATGGGATTTGACGGAAAGAACGTTGCGACGACCGATACGAACCATGCGACGACGGGGGTAGAGATGCGGGCGATCGTGCAGGACAGCTAGCTCCGCCGATGTGCTCCGGTCGGCGCAGATCGACCGACCCCAGATCGCCGAGCACGAGGTGCTGCTGCGGGTGCACGCAGCCGGTCTGGATCGGGGGACCTGGCACCTGATGACGGGCACCCCGTACCTGATGCGCATCATCGGGTTCGGGTTCCGCAGGCCGAAAAACCGGGTCCCCGGTGTGGACGTCGCCGGCACGGTCGTCGCGGTCGGGTCCGCGGTGACCAAATTCCAGGTTGGCGACGAGGTGTTCGGGATGAGCCGAGGCTCCTTCGCCGAGTACGCCGCGGCCCGCGAGGACAAACTCGCCCACAAACCGGCGAACGCCTCGTTCGAACAGGCAGCCACTGTCGGGATCTCCGGGGGCACCGCATTGCAGGCCCTGGAAGCCGGGCGTGTCCAGCCGGGCCAGCGGGTGCTGATCATCGGCGCCTCCGGCGGCGTCGGCAGCTTCGCGGTGCAACTGGCCAAGGCCGCCGGCGCAGAGGTCACCGGGGTGTGTAGCACCGAAAAGCTGGATCTGGTAACAGGTCTGGGTGCGGACCATGTCGTCGACTACACCCGGGACGACTTCGCCGACGGCGTGGAGCACTACGACCTGATCATCGACATCGCCGGCAACTCACCGCTCTCCCGGCTCCGCCGGGCATTCACCCCGACCGGAACCGCCGTCATCATCGGCGGCGAGAGCAAGGGCAACGTGACCGGCGGCATCGACCGGCAGTTGCGGGCCCTGCTCCTGACCCCGTTCATCGGGCAGCGGCTGACCGGGCTGGCGTCCAAGGAGCGGGCCAGCGACAGCGAGGTTCTCGCTGACCACATCGTCGCCGGCACCGTGACCCCGAGCATCGACCGGACCTACCCGCTGGACCAGGTGCCGGCGGCCATGCGGCACCTCGAAGCGGGAAAGGTCAAGGGAAAGATCGCGATCACCATCTGAGCCCCCGCCGATTGCCGCCGATTCGGGCGAAGGTGTGCTGCGCCAACACATTCATCAAATCCCGCTGGCCTCGTCAATGCGACGCACCTGGTCCCCACCATGCCGGAAAGGCACTCACCATGATCGAAGTGGAAAACCTGAGCAAGCGGTACGGCACCAAACTCGCGGTCGACGGGTTGAGCTTCGTCGTCCAACCCGGAATCGTCACCGGGTTCCTCGGCCCGAACGGTGCCGGGAAATCCACCACCATGCGGATGATCGCCGGACTCGACCAACCCACCAGCGGCCGGGTCACCGTGAACGGCGGGGACTACCGGACCGCCGCCGCCCCGATGGCCGAACTCGGCGTACTCCTCGAAGCCAAAGCAGTGCACACCGGCCGATCAGCCCGCAACCACCTGCTGGCACTGGCCCAGACCAACGGCATCACCGCAAGGCGGGTGGACGAGGTGATCGACATCGTCGGCCTGCGCGAGGTATCCGGAAGACGGGTCGGCGGGTTCTCCCTCGGCATGGGTCAACGCCTGGGCGTCGCATCGGCGTTGCTGGGCAACCCGCAGACCGTGGTCCTGGACGAACCGGTCAACGGCCTGGATCCGGAAGGTGTCCGGTGGATGCGCACCATGCTAAAAGACCTCGCCGCCGACGGCCACACCGTCTTCGTCTCCTCGCACCTGATGAGCGAAATGGCCCAAACCGCCACCCGTCTGGTCGTCATCGGCCGCGGCCGGCTGATCGCCGACACCACCGTCGACGAGTTCATCGCCCAGGCGTCCCACCACTCAGTCACCGTCCGCACCCCGGAAACGGCCCACCTACGGCAACTCCTCCTGGGCCCGGACATCACCGTCACCACCGGGGATCCCGATGTGCTGCAGGTCGACGGCCTGACCGCCGAACACATCGGCACCATCGCCTGGCAGCATCAGATACCCATCTTCGAGCTCACCGTGCAACAGGCCTCCCTGGAAGAAGCGTTCATGACACTGACCAGCGACTCCGTCGAATACCGGTCCACCGACAACATCGGCACCGCAACATCAACTACCGCTGCGGTGGCGGCATGACAACCATCCTGACGCCGACCACCACGTCGACATCGATCAGCGGCGGTGCCACGCTGGGGGTCACCCAGGTCAGGGTCTTGTTGTCCGAGTGGACCAAATTCCGCTCCCTGCGATCGACCGTCGCCACCCTGCTGATCGCCGTGGTGGTGATGATAGGCCTGGGTTCGATGTTCGCGGCCATCACCGCGAGCCAAAGCACCGGGTTCGAACCGGGCGCGACCGCGATCTCCACCTCGCTGACCGGCACGTTCTTCGCACAGCTCGCCGTCGGTGTCCTCGCGGTGCTACTGATCACCGGTGAATACAGCACCGGAATGATCCGCTCCTCACTGACAGTGGTACCCAGCCGGCTGCCCATGTTGTGGGGGAAACTGGCCGTATTCGCCGGCACCGTGTTCCTCACGATGCTCGCCGCCAGCTTCACCTCGTTCTTCGTCGGCCAGGCACTGCTCAGTGGGCAACACCTGGACGCATCCCTATCTGACCCAGGTGCCCTGCGGGCCGTCTTCGGGGCGGCGCTGTATTTGACGGTGGCAGGCCTGACGGCCACCGCGATAGGGGCGTTGCTCCGCAACACCGCTGCCGCGATCACCACCTTTGTCGCATTGTTCTTCGTCATCCCGCCGCTGACCAACCTGCTACCAACATCTTTGACCGACCACTTCGTGCAGTACCTGCCTTCCAATGCCGGCGCTGTGCTGCTCGACGGCACCTTCGGTGTCGCCCACCCCTTGACCCCATGGACAGGGTTCGCCGTGATGTGCGGCTACGCGGTGGTCCTCATTGGATTCGCCGCCTGGCGGCTCCGCCGCGTCGACACCTGACCTGAGCCGGACCGAGATCAACACCGGATCGAATGATCCGGTGTTGATCTGGTTTCACTTACTCGACTCATGGTCGACGCAACCCTGCCGACCCGACCCGGGAAAGCGCGTTGTGCGGGCATATTCCACCATTGTCCCGGCGCTCTTCACTCCTTGGCAGACGTCCTGAGCACCCACTCTGTGGGAAGACGGATCTGACGGGATCGCGAGCAGATGAAATCAGTCAGTCCGGCCAGGCTCTGCGGCGTGTCGTCCGGAGGGTCATGCGTTCGCCGGGTCGTCCGAAGATGCCGAGAATTTCGGCCGGTTTGAACACCGGAACATGAGACATAGGTGTCGGTGTGTCGGTGTGGTGTACTCCAGGCCACAATCCAGCACCACCCCCGGGCGGATTGTAAGAGATATTGGTCGAACCACCGGCCGAGGTTAGGCGTCGACACGACGGAGCCGCCAGGCGGCGAACCCGACCAAGACGACCGCGTAGCCGCACAACACGCCGAACCCGGCCCAGGGCCCCAACGGGTGGGCCAAACCCGAGGTGCTGCCGGTCAACACCCCGCCGAGGTTGGACGGCAGGTACTGCACGAAGTGATCCGTCACCGATGCGGGCAGCAGCAGCGTCAATGTCGGGAATACGAAGAACACCGCGACAAAGGTGGTGATCGCAGCCGCCGTGTTCCGCAGCAACGCACCCAACGCGAGTGCCGTGATACCGGCGACGGTCACGTACAACGCCGCACCGACGACCGACCGCAGCGCACCCGGGTCGGACAGCGACCCGCCCAGGTGCTGTCCACTGAGCACCGCCTGGCCGACGAAGAACGCCGCGAAACTGGCGACCAGCATGGTCAGCAGCACCACCCCGGCGAACACCGCCAACTTCCCCCACAACATGGGCAGCCGTCGGGGCACGACGGTCAGCGAGGAGCGGATCATTCCCGTGCTGTACTCCCCGGTGATCAGCAAGACTCCGAGGACGCCGATGGCCAACTGTGCGAAGAACATGCCGGACAACGATATCGAGACTGCGGATTCGCCTGGCCCCAAACCGCCGGGCTGGTTCGCGGTGATGGCCGCGATCAGGGCGCCGAGACCGATCATGAATACGACGGCCATCAGCAGGGTGTAGACGGTGGACCGCAGCGAACGGAACTTTGTCCATTCGGACAGCACGACTCGCGGCCCTGTCACCCGCAGCCGGGTACGGGCGGAGCTGGTTGCCGAGACGGGGGCGAGTGTGTCGGTCATGACGTCACCGCCGCGGTACCTGTGGTGACGGTGGTGTCGGTGGACCGGTATTCGACGGAGTCGTTGGTCAGTGTCATGAATGCTTCTTCCAGGGAGGCCTGTTGGATGGTGAGCTCGAAGATGGGTATCTGGTGCTGCCAGGCGATGGTGCCGATGTGTTCGGCGGTCAGGCCGTCGACCCCCAGTACGTCGGGTTGTTCGGTGGTGACGGCGATGTCCGGCCCGATGAGCAGGCCGCGAAGCCGCGCCGCCTCGGGTGTCCGGACGGTCACGGAATGATTCGAGGCGCGGGCCACGAATTCGTCGACTGTGGTGTCGGCGATCAGCCGGCCACGGCCGATGACGACCAGGCGGGTTGCTGTTTGGGCCATCTCGCTCATTAAGTGGGAAGACACGAAGACGGTGTGCCCTTCGGCGGCGAGGTCCTTGAGCATGGTCCGCATCCACCTGACACCCTCGGGGTCCAGTCCGTTGACCGGTTCGTCCAGGACCACGGTCTGCGGGTTGCCCAGCAGGGCTGATGCCACACCCAGGCGTTGCCCCATGCCGAGGGAGAACCCGCCGACCCGTTTGCCGGCGACCTCCCGCAGTCCGACGATGTCGATCACCTCGTCCACCCGGCGGGCCTTGATGCCGTTGGTCTGCGCGAGGGCGAGGAGGTGGTTGCGGGCTGATCGGCCGGTGTGCACCGCCTTGGCTTCGAGCAGCACCCCGAGTTCGGCCATCGGGGCGGCCGCGGACCGGTAGTCACCGCCGTTGACGGTGACACGGCCGCTGGTGGGTTGGTCGAGTCCGGCGATCATCCGCATCGTGGTGGATTTCCCGGATCCGTTCGGGCCGAGGAACCCGGTGACGATTCCCGGTTGTACGACGAAGTTCAATCCGTCGACGGCGAGTTTATTGCCGTATCGCTTGCTGAGACTCTCTACTTCGATCATTGTTGTGCCTTTCGGT
>JGI20181J14860_1000136_pt1 | contig 14020 bp, 16 predicted proteins | sample NGESurdeep072012_5_FD_14860 | JGI IMG/M metagenome (IMG submission 14860) | reverse complement strand
GATCTCAACTTCATGGTTCCGGGCGTGAATCTCTTCCGCCCTAGCCGCAGCTCGGAACAAGCCGGCAATCTGGAAATAACCTTCCCGGTCGGCTTTCTCCGCAAAAGCGAGATACCGGGCATGGGCATTGCTTTCACCGTTGAAGGCGGTCTCAAGATTCTGCAACGTTACATTGGAAGGTTTGAGCGCTGACTGGGCAAAAGCCGCGGTTGCAGCCCAGATGCATAAGACACACAACACGAGAAAGCCGATCGAACGTTTCATTGAATTCTCCTCTGAAGTCTTCGGGTCCTCTTGTTAGTGGACTCCTTTACTAAGGCAAGTTGGGTTCCACACTCGTCTGTCGGGCAAACTCGCACAACGGAAGAATGTAGGGCCAGCTGCCCGAAACGATCGACCTTAAATCGTCAAAACTTTTGGACAGTCCGCACCGCACTGTCAAAAGATTTCGACGCTGTATCGCCTATCGCATGTGCCAGCCAGTAAATGAGTCAGCGTAAGTCTGCGGAAAAGCATTGCATTACGGTGGATTCGGATAAATTCCCCCGAGGGCACAAGGTGGAAGGCTGCGTGCAGTTACGTATGAGTGAGACGGCCCAGTCGGCCTTCAACTCCGTAAATACCTGGCCCTCTAAAAGGAGAGGGTGATGATTGCGGAGTTCGAAAAGAAGCAGTCGGTGTCTGAAGGGACCGAGCCCGGCAATGACCAGGAAGTGATCTGCACTCGAGCATAAGAGCTGCACGTCGAGGGCGGGATGGAAGATGGGCACGAAATTGAGGACTGGATTCGCCGGAGTCCCCGCTCAAGAACCGAGCGCGAATGAAAACCTCTAGCGTGGTGCTCTGTGAAGAAGAATTGCGGCGATCGTTACACACGTGTCAAGAGCGGAGGATTCGTGCCCCAGGTGGAGTTGCAGTAACAAAGCGCGTTAGTCGGCAAACAAGGAGGCCACTATGCACGCAAAAGCCGGCTTTAGGGAGCAACTGTATTTCGCCCGCCAGGAATTCGACCGTAGGCGAAGGGTGGCCGACGAGCGACAAGCAACCTCACTGAGCGAAGAGCGTGACCGAGAGCGAGCTCTTCACCTCATGAAGTGCCCGAAATGTGGCATCCAGCTCGAAGAAATTCCTCTCGATTATGTTCGCGTCGATAAGTGTCTCTCTTGCGAGGGCCTTTGGCTGGACAAGAGCGAACTCGAGGTCATCCGACAGGAAGACGGTGGCTTCATGGGAACAATAGTGAGTGTGTTTCGCTGATGCAATGCACCCCCGCCTCGGCGGGAGCTGAGAGGTGGAAGGTCGGTTGCAGCTAACAGAAATGAGAGTGCTCAGCTGTCCATTCAACCCTGTGCAAATCTTAACCATCTTAACCGTGTAAAAGGAGCTTGTGATGATTAAAGAGTTCGAAAAGAAGCAGCCGGTATCGACGGTGACCACGACCGGGAATGTCCACGAAGTGATCCGCGCTCGAGCTTACGAGCTGTACGTCGAGCGTGGGATGGAAGATGGCCACGACGTTGAAGACTGGTTTCGCGCCGAGGAAGAAGTATCGGCCGGGAATAGAAGCTCTGTTGCTGCTTAGGCCCAGTAACCTCTTCGCGGAGGGCGCATGCTGTCCCACTCAGCAGCATGTGCCCTCTCACTTTCGAATGTTCGAGCAACCCATTGGGTGAGCCGCTTGTTCATAACTTCTGGCCTGGCCAACGCTTTGCTCGCGTAACTCTGTCGCAGGCGACTTGTAGATTGAATCCGCTACAAGCGAAGGACAAACTCGCGGCGGATTCGAGATAGTCATCTAACAACGTTTACAAGAAGAAAGGAAACCAAAACCTATGCATCTGAACATTCGTTCCCGCAATGTCGCAGTCACCAGCGAACTTCGCCAGCACATCGACCGGCGTGTCGGACAAGCCCTGAACCGTTTCGAGCAGCACGTCGGATCCGTTCGGATAGCGCTTACAGACGTAAACGGCCCAAAGGGCGGACCGGACAAAGTATGCCGCTTGACCGTGGTACTGGCGGGCTGTGATCAGGTTGCTGTTACCGAATATGGCTCGAACCTCTTTCGAATCGTTGACCGGGTGGCCGATCGGGTCAAACAGCGAGTTTCCTCTGTCCTCGAGAAAGTCCGACGTTTCGACCCGGCCCGGAGTATCCGTACTGCAGAGAGCTCTTAAATGGTCTCAACAACCAATCCGGCCCTGCTTGTTGGGGCAGGCGAAGTGCATGCTTAACGACTTATGGCAGCCTAGCTTCTACAGAAAGGAGGGTTCGTATGACTCAGCTTCCCCCAATACCGGAGTGGAGCTTTCTTCACCCTCTGATCGTCCACTTTCCGATCGCGCCACTTCTGTTGCTGCCGCTGCTCCTAATCGCCGCGGCGATGTCGTGTAAAGCAACGAACCATGCACTTCTCGTCGCGGCCTTTGTCCTGATGGTACTGGCAACCGGTTTCCTTTACCTGACTTATTTCACCGGCGATGCCATGGCCGCCGCATCAGGAAACGTCCCTACAGTGGGTGCTGTTATTAAGCATCACTGCAGTCTGGCCGGATACACAGTCAGCGCATTTACGCTGGCGACCACATTGTTCGCTGTCGAATTACTGGTGCGAAGGGTAATGAGGCTCGAAGACATGCGCGATCTGACGCCCTGGATTCCCATAAGCTTCCTCGTCTTTTACGCGGTCGGAGTGTGCTGGCTTGTTCTGAGGGCTCATCAAGGTGCAACACTTGCGCACGAACTGTTGCCCAGTTCGACTGGCTACTGACCATGGCGCGATCGCAAATGAGGCGAGAGAAAGGCAAGAAAGGAATTTGAACATGACCCAGATGCGGCAGAAGTGGTTGACGCTCCTCGCAGGCTGGACATTCATCGTCTTGGGCATAGCTGGCCTGTTTCTGCCAGTCCTTCAGGGCATACTCTTTCTAATGATCGGCTTGATGATACTTTCCAGTGAGTACGCGTGGGCTCACAGCGTCCTTGAGAAGTTGCGAACTCGCTTTCCGCGGGTCGCTGCGCGCTTCCAGGAAGCTACGGAGAAGGCCCGTGCCTGGATAAATCGGACATCAACTACGTAGGTTGAAGATACTCATTGCCAGTCAGGTGTCTTGGCTGCTCTCCGCCATGACGAGACCTGATTGTCATAGCGAGGTTGGAATTAAACAGGAACGCTCCGCGGTGTCTCATTTAGCTCTCTTTTTTAGCCTCGTTGGGTGGACACTTAGTAAGCTCCCAATCGAATTTGACCGAGAAAGTTCGACCAGTTGGGGGACTACTAATATCGGCACTGTAAGGCCACGATTTTTAGAGAGGAACGCTTGGGACTGATCAAACGGAACTGGATTTGGATCCTCGTGATTATCTTGGCTGTCGCTGTGTTTGCAGCGTTCCGGCTGTCCCGGAAGACGGAAGCGGAATACTTTACAGCCAAAGTGGAAAAGGGCGACATCCGACAGGTAATTGAGGCCACTGGCACGATCAACCCGGTAACGTCGGTCCAGGTCGGATCCCAAGTCTCAGGAATGGTGTACAAGCTGTATGTAGATTTCAATTCCAAGGTCACCCAGGGCCAGGTGATCGCGGAAATCGATCCCAACTTATTTCAGGGTGCGGTTCTCCAGGCTCAAGCGGACGTAAAGAATGCTCAAGCGCTGCTGGCGGCGGCCAAAGCGAATCTGACAAAAGACCAAGCGACCCTGAACCAGAACAAACTGGATTACGACCGAGCCGTGAGTCTGGCGCAGCAAGGCATTGTGAGTCAGCAGCAACTCGATCAGGCTAAGGCCACGTACGATGCCATATCCGCGCAAACTGGATCGGACCGCGCCGCAATTCAACAGGCCGACGCGCAAATTGCGCAGAGAGCAGCCAGCCTGCGGGTGGCCCAAACCAACCTGGACTACACGATCATCCGCGCACCCATCAACGGAACGGTTGTGAATCGTAGCATCGATATCGGACAGACCGTAGCCGCCTCTCTGCAAGCGCCAACGTTGTTTACCATCGCGCTCGATCTGACCAAGATGCAGGTGTACGCCAAAACTGATGAGGGCGACGTCGGGCAGATCCGCCCCGGCCACAGCGCCGAATTTCAGGTGGATGCCTTCCCTAAAGAGGTATTTCAAGGAGTCGTGCGCCAGGTACGAATGAACGCCACCACAGTGCAGAACGTTGTCACGTACGACACCATCGTCGACTTCGACAATCCCGACCTGAAGCTCTTTCCCGGCATGACCGCGTACATTTCCATTCCCGTGGCGTCCGCCAACGACGTCACAAAAATCCCGAATGCCGCCCTTCGCTACAGGCCTGAGCTGCCGCCGGAAGCGCTGCAGGAGCTTTATCGGAAGAACAGTATTGTGGTTTCTCCACCTGCGCAGGCTTCTCGCAGTGCGGAAGTGCGCCCCGAACAGCCGGGTGGGGGCCCAGCGGAGCGGCCAATTCCGAGTTCGAGTGGCAACGGCGGCCACGACACGGCGATCGTGTGGAAGATCCTCGCCGACAAGTCACTGCAGCCCGTGCAGATTCACGTCGGGTTGACGGACCATGCTTACACGGCATTGACGGGCGGCGACCTCAAGCCGGGAGACGAGTTGGTGACGGGAGCAACGACCGCTAAGAAGGATACGAAGGGCCCGGGTCTTACCGCTCCGCGAATCTAGGTTATACATGGCACTCTTGAATTCCCCGACCTACGCAGATCCTGCTGTCGCTCGTACCAGTGTCCCTGTCGTGGAGGTTCGCGAGGTTCGGAAGACCTATCAGCTCGGCGAAACTGAGGTGCATGCGCTGCGCGGAGTCAGCGTGCGCATCGAAGCCGGCGATTTTGTCGCCATCATGGGCGCCAGCGGTAGCGGCAAATCTACCTTCATGAACATTCTGGGCTGCCTCGATGGGCCAACATCGGGCCAGTACCTGCTAGAAGGCACTGATGTGTCGGGCCTCACCAAGAAGCAGCTGGCTCGAATTAGAAATCAGAAGATCGGTTTCGTTTTCCAGGGCTTTAACCTTCTGGGCCGCACAACCGCGCTGGAGAATACCGAGTTACCGATGCTCTACTCGCGCGTCAGCAAGAAGGACCGTGAGTGCCGCGCACGAGAGACGTTGGCGCTGGTCGGCTTGGCCGATCGAGCGGAACATTTTCCCTCGCAGCTTTCTGGAGGCCAGCAGCAAAGAGTTGCAATCGCGAGAGCACTCACGAATAGACCTCTTTTACTGCTGGCTGATGAACCAACGGGAAACTTGGACAGCCGGACTTCCGTCGAAGTGATGGAGCTGTTCCAGCGATTGAATGCGGATGGATTGACGATCATTCTTGTAACCCACGAGCCGGATATCGCTCAGTTTGCCAAGCGTGAAATTGTATTTCGCGACGGCCAGATCAGGCGAGACGAAATCGTCTCGAATCCTCAGGTTGCGAGCGAAGTGCTACAGACCATGCCCACGATCGAAGATTGACGTTCTTGTTATGGAGTTTTCGGCCGCATTCCTGCTTGCTCTGCGCGCGCTGGGACGCAACAAAATGCGTTCCAGCCTGACCATGCTTGGCATGATCATCGGCGTGGGAGCTGTCATCGCTGTAATTGGTATCGGTCAGGGCGCGGCAGCGAAGGCGCAGGAGCAATTAGCCGCTCTCGGCTCCAACATGCTGATGGTCGGATCTGGTTCCGTAAATCGTAACGGACTGCACACCGGTCACGGTCAAACCAAGACACTGGTCATTGCCGATGCCAGGGCAATTCTCCGCGAGTGCCCATCTGTTTCTGCGGCCGCAGCGGGCACCGGAACTGGACAACAGATCGTTTATGGGAACCAGAACTGGGCCACGCAGATCAACGGCACCGAGCCACAGTATTTTGCGGTGAGAAACTGGCCTTTCGCAAATGGCACGTCATTCAGTGAAGATGATGTAACCCAGGCCGCGACGGTGGCGGTACTAGGGGACACAGTTCGAAAGTACCTTTTCGGCTCCAGCAATCCAATCGGAGAAACTATCCGCATCGGCACTCTGCCCTTCAAGGTTGTGGGAGTGCTGGCACCCAAAGGGATCAGCCCTGGCAGCGGACAAGACCAGGATGACGTCATCTTCGCGCCGCTCACGACGGTGCAGAGAAAGCTTCTCGGCCAGGAATGGCTGCGCTGGATCATGGTTTCGGCGGTATCCCGGCAAGCAAGTTATGTTGCGCAGCATCAGATTGAAAGCCTCGTGCGCGACCGGCACAAGATCCGGCCTGATGATCCCGATGACTTTGTAGTGCGCAACCTCGCCGATGTAGCTGATGCCGCTGCCGAGGGGGGCACGGTGATGACAATCCTACTAACTATCGTGGCGAGTGTCGCCCTGCTGGTCGGGGGCATTGGAATTATGAACATCATGCTGGTTTCAGTCTCGGAGCGGACGCGCGAAATTGGCATTCGGATGGCAGTGGGCGCCACAGGGGAGGATGTTCAGCGGCAGTTCCTCATCGAAGCCAGCGTTCTTGGAATGATTGGAGGTGTGCTCGGCATCATTTTTGGAGTTATTAGTTCTGTGGTGGTTTCACAGACACTGGGATGGCCGATCCTGATCCCGCCCTACGCAATAGCGGTTTCGACTCTCTTTGCCATAGCCACTGCGATGTTCTTTGGCTTCTACCCGGCATTGAGGGCGTCACGAATGAACCCGATTGAGGCGCTCCGTTATGAATAGAGCGGTACCTTGGAAGCTAGTTGTTGAGCCGCTCATGAAAGAGTCGCAGGAAGCGATATGTTGATCTACGCCCAATCGATCTGGCGCGAGGCGATGAAGTCGCTGCGTCGCAACCTCATCAGGACGGTGCTTTCCATTCTCGGACTGGTGGTCGGCATCGCAGCGTTTATTTGCGTGGTTGGAGTGGGCAAGGCTGGTTCCGCGAAGGTCGAGGAACAGCTTCAGAAGCTCGGGAACAACATGATCTGGATCGAGGCGGGCAGCCGGGCTGCCAGCGGGGTACGATTTGGGGCCCGCTCAACCAAGAGCCTTACCGTCGAAGACGCCCGCGCCATCTTCGCAGAAGTTCCCGGGCTAAAGCTCATGAGCCCGAACGTGGACGGCCACGTCCAAGTGGTTTACGGCACACAGAACTGGAATACCACCTACCGAGGCGTGACTCCCGAATATTTCGAAATACGAAAGTGGGAAATCCAGACCGGTAGCGCTTTCACCAAGGACGATGTCGAGACAGACGTTCCGGTTTGTATTCTCGGCCAAACGTTGGTCCAGAATCTGTTCACTAACGAGGACCCGGTGGGCAAGAGCATTCGAGTGCAAGCAATGCCGTGCCGTGTAATTGGGGTGTTCAAGCCCAAGGGAGCTTCCGCCAGCGGATGGGACCAGGACGACTTCTTGGTCATGCCCTACACCACTGCGATGAAGAGGATTGGGGGGACAAGCTGGCTGGATGACATCTTCCTCTCAGCTTCCTCCCGGGCCGCAATCCCTATCGCGACAAGCCGGGCGGTTGGGCTGCTGCGCGAACGCCATCACCTGCATCCCGAGGAGCCTGACGATTTCAACATTCGCAGCCCGGAAGAAGTCATCCGTATCCAATTACAAGCCAGCGAGATCTTCACCTGGTTGCTGGGTACGACCGCCGCGCTGGCTCTTCTGGTCGGCGGAATTGGAATCATGAACATCATGCTGGTTTCGGTGACCGAGCGCACGCGGGAGATCGGCATTCGGTTGGCCATTGGCGCCACCGAGACCGACATTCAGTTTCAATTCCTCAGCGAAGCCGTCGCAATCAGTCTATTAGGTGGCTTCCTGGGCGTGTTGGCGGGCATTGCTACTTCGTCGCTATTCCAGGCGACGTTGCAGTGGGAAATCAAACTGACGCCTCAGCTCCTGGTCTTCTCTGGCTTGTTTGCAGCGGGTATTGGGATCTTTTTCGGATACTATCCGTCCCGCAAGGCATCTCAGCTAAATCCGATCGAAGCGTTGAGATTCGAGTAACTGTCTGGTCATTGCTGAAAAGTCCACCCGACTCTTAGAAGGCCCTCCTACCGGTATCGAGTCCCACATCTGTAGGGATTGCGTACGCGATCGTGAAAGCGACACATTTCGACCTGCGTCCGCCAGACTCGCGAAGGCTAGGGAGATGGTGCAAGCCGCTGCAGAGAAGGCTGTTCTGGTTCGAGTCAACGCTCGGTAATCCACTGGTGCGGCACTACTGGTCTGGGGGCTTCCTATATGAGCATCGCCGCGCTGGTATTTTATTCCGGTTGATCGAGGCAAGTGTAGTGCCGCGGAGCCAGACTAAGGCTCCGTCAGGCGATACCATGCCAGCCCGGATTGTGCAGCCATCCAACGGAAAGGCTCATTCGGAACATAATCCAGACTGGCGTTAAGGAATGGATACTGCTTCCAGCGTTCGTCGCGACCGGCGTCGAGATCGGCGATGATTCTTCCGAATACTGACGTCAGATTCACACCATGTCCGCTGTAACCCAGTCCATAGAAGATATTCTTGTTTCGCCCTGTATATCCCACGGAAGGGGACGCGTCGAGTGACCAGTCGACCACTCCATCCCATCCTAGTTCGAACTCGACGCCAGACATTCTCGGGTAGATTCGTACCAACTCACGCTGAAGTTGCGCGAAATGAGACGCAGCATCGGCGGCGTTGCCAGCCTCGCCATTGAAAAAGTAACCGGGGCTGCCTCCGCCAATGTGGATACGATTGTCTTGCCTCAAGCCGAGATAGAAGACTTCGGTGCGGCTGTCATTGAACGAAATTCGCTGACGCCATCCGATCTCGGCCAGTTGCTGATCGGTAAATGGCGGCGTCACCGCTACGTATTCATGGACGGCCAGGATCGAATTGCGAAAAAATCCCATTCTGGGGGTAAAGGCATTGGTCGCCAGCACCAATGCCTTTGCCTTGATGGTATTTCCGCCGGTGGTATGAAGTAGCAGTTCCCGACCCTCTTCGATCCCGGCCACGGTTGTGTTCTCGTAAATCTCGGCGCCGGCATTTGTGGCAGCGACCTTGAACACATGCACCAGTTTCATGGGATGGACGTGTCCACCGTTGGGGTCGAAGAACCCTGCCTCATAGACCTCGGTGCCGATCGCGCTGACCAGTCGCGGCTTTTCCCAGAATTCAACCGGCATGCCCAGGGATCGCGCCTGCTGCACATAGGATTTCGCTGTTCTGACATCTTCGGAGGTCACGAGAACTTGCAGGGTGCCATTCGTCTCAAACTCGCAGTCGATGCCGGTCGCAGCACTGAGCTTCGACAACGCACGGATGTTGTCGACTGTCAGGTCGTAGATCTGCTTGTCGATGGCCGGAGCGGAGCTGAAATGCATATAACGGTCTGCCGTCATCGTCAGTACCATGGCGCCGTTGCGGCCCGAGGCTCCATTTCCACATCCCTTCGCTTCCAGAACGACAACACGCTTGTGCGGAGAAATGCTGCGGATGTAATAGGCCGCGGAGAGTCCGGTAAAGCCGCCACCAAGTACTGCGACATCTACAGCGATGTCGTTCGCCAATGGCGGATTCTGAGGCGGTTGACTTCTCGCCCAATAGCTGTTGTTGGGTTCAAACACCAACGGTTCATGCCAGATTCGGGGAGATATCTGGTTCAGGCCGACAGCGCCGAGCAACGCACCGCCGCCCGCGAAGGCTGTCTTCTTTAGAAAGCGGCGGCGGCTTGAGAACTCTGGCATGGGCTGAAGTTGGAGGCCTTTAGGGTAAGAGATGTCCCTATCGTCGGCAAGCACTGCTGAGTCCCAGCATTGTGGCTTCCCGCGATGCAAGGAAAGAGCCCATCCCTGGCACATTTCGAGTAATCCAGTCCCTGATCATCCTCCACCCGACCTGAGGCATTCTCGGCTCGCAACTGACATACCAAGTGAGTTTCGTGCATGGCAAGTTTGGGCCGATTCCGATTTGACGTCATGAGGTTCGCCCATGATCGACGCGAGTAACAAAGAACCAATCCTGCGCACCTCCAACGGCGTGGCGAAGTCGACCTGCACTCGAAAGACTCAACCAGCGAAAATTGGGGACCTCACATTGTCCGTCTCCAGCCGTAAGCTCATTGACTGGCCGTCTCTGGATAGGAGTGGTCGAGTGTTCCAGAAATCAATAATTAGAGCATCTTTTGTAACCGCTCCTGGTTATTGGCATGCCAACTACGCCGCTCGTTTGGTGGACAATCCATTCTGGGTCGCATTCACCGCGAGCGAGGGCATACGAAAGTCAGTTAGCGAACCCGTCGGTAGAATCATCCGCAACGAGTTGAGAATCGATAACAGGTCGATCACTTCCTGCGCGATTGCGGCCTGAATCGGGCTGATCAGCCCCACTGACGCAGCCCCCATCCCAATCAGACTCAGTCCCATACCCCCCACCGCGCTCGTGAGCGCTATGCCCCGCATCCTTCGTCCAATGTGCATCAGCTCATCGACACTCGTGAGCGACGATTGCAGAATCACTGCTCCCGCCGCCTCCGACGTAATATCGCTGTTTACTCCCAGAGCAATCCCCGCCGTCGCCGCCATCATCGCCGGAGCATCATTGATTCCGTCGCCGAGATATAGAGTGCGCGATCGCGTCGTCATCTCTCGAACAAACTCCACCTTCTCTTCGGGACTCTTGCCCCCATATGCCTTGGTAATCCCCATCCGCGCCGCAAATAGCGTTACCTCAGCCGGGCGGTCGCCGGACAGCAGAATCACCTCCTGGATTGCGTGCTGCTTGCCCAGATGCTTCAGAAAGGACTTGCTCTCCCGCCGAGGCTCATCCTGAAAGTGAAAAACGCCTGCCAGTCTGCCGTTCATCAACAGCACACATTCCAGACCCGGCGCAACCGGAGGCATCGCCGCGGCCAGTTCCTTCGACAGCTTCCCGCGCCCTGTCACCGCAAGCAGTCGGCCACTCACATGCCCAATCAGTCCCGCGCCCGGCGCCTCCGAGACGTCCTCCACTTCCAGCAAGGGCAGCCGTTCCGCTTCAGCCGCGGCTAGCATCGCACCTGCTAGCGGATGCTTCGAGTACCGCTCCAGACTCGCAACATACTGCAGCGCAGTCTCTCGCTTTATCCCGTCAAAGCAGTCAACGTTAGTCAGACTGGGCTTCCCGTACGTCAGTGTCCCCGTCTTGTCCACAATCAGCACCTGGCACGTCTCCATCTTCTCCAGAATCGACGGGTCCTTGATGATGATCCCAAATCGCGCTCCAAGCGAAATCGCCCCGATGATCGCTACCGGAATCGAGATCAGGAGTGGGCAGGGCGTTGCAATGACCAGCACCGCGAGAAAGCGCTCCGAGTGCCCACTCAAGAACCAGCTTGCGAGCGCAAACACGATCGCGATCGGCGTGTACCACAGCCCCAGGCGATCGCCCAGTCTTTGTATCTGCGGCCGGTTCTCCTCCGACGCGTGCAGCACCTCCACAATCTTCGCGTAGCGCGAATCGCTTGCGACCTTGGTCGCTCGTATCGTCAGGGCAGAGTCCCCGTTGATCGAACCGGACAAAACGACCGTACCCGGGGCCTTTGCAATTTGAAACGGCTCTCCCGTTAGGTAGGACTCATCCATGCTTCCCTGCCCGCTAATCACCACTCCATCCACCGGGCAGATCTCGTGCGGGTAGATGACCAGTTGGTTGTCCACCGCAATGGAATCGATAGGAACATCGGACACCACTTCACCCGCCAAATGTGCAGTCTGCGGCATCCGCTTGGCCAGCGCGCTCAATACCGAGTTCGCCCGCCCAGTCGCGTAGCTCTCGAGGGCCTTACCGCCCGAAAGCATCAGCACAACAATCGCGGCCACCCAGTACTGTCCAAGAATCAGCGACGTCACAATCGAGAGCAGCGCCAGAATATCGACGCTGAAGTTCCCCTTGATCACTTGCTGCACGAGTGAGATCGGCAATGGCACACTTGCACCCGCGATGGCCACGCATAGCAGGACGTTGACTATGTGCTGGTCGTGCAGCAGCAGCCTCGCACCCAGTGCCGCCAGCATCCCGGTTGAAATGAAGATCGCAGTAGCAATGTGCGCTGCTGGACTGCTAAGCCACTTCGCAAGTGAGCCGGTTTGNGTCAGATACACCTCCAGAACCTGAAGCTTACAGGCCTTTCACGTCAACGGGTGTGCACTTTGACACAGTCTCCACAATGCCAGCAGGGTATAGTCGAGCCGCATGGGCGAACCGAGAGCAACTTCCGCGGGCGGCGCATCCGGCAATCCTGCGGTCTTCGTCCTGCTGCTGGCGGTTGGACTCGTGCTGGCCCTCATGCTGGCCTGGCTCGGTCGCATCATACTCTTGCTGGTTTTTGCAGCAATTGTGGTTGCAGTCCTTCTGACGGCCATTGTCGATTGGATCAAGGCGAAGCTAAAACTCAGGCGGGGGCTGGCATTCGCCCTTATCCTGCTCGCAGCCTCTACCCTTGCCTTTCTTACCCTATGGATCAGTGGGCCCGCTATCATCGAACAATTTTCCAGTCTTCAGACGGACCTTCCGCGAGCGGCCTACCAGTTCGTCGAGCGGGTCAAGGCGTACGGTGGGGGTCGTTGGCTGCTCGCGCGATGGTCGGGCTACTCCCAGCTATCTGACAGCTTCAGCTACGCCCTCACACGCATTGGCGGTGTTGTACTCAGCGCCGCAAGCCTGCTCGCCGGAGTCGTTATTGTCGCGTTTCTCGGCCTGTATCTTGCCGCTGAGCCGGAGGTGTATTTCTCTGGGATCCGGCGCGCCACTCCCAAACGCTATCGAGCCACCCTCGATGCCTGCGCCGCCAACGCAGTCCGCATCCTTCGCTGGTGGCTACTTTCGCAAATGTTATCCATGGTCGCAGTTGGCATCATTGTCACGCTCGGACTATGGATCCTCGGCGTGCCTCTCGCCGGGACCCTCGGCATCATTGCGGCCCTAATGACCTTTATCCCGAACGTGGGGCCCATCCTCTCCGTCGTCCCCGCGGCCTTGCTCGCATTTGCCATCAGCCCCACAAAAGGTCTGCTTACCGTGCTGTTATTCATCCTCGTGCATTTTCTCGAGGGCAACATCCTCACGCCCCTGCTCGAACGCCAGATTGTCCGGTTGCCGCCGGCTCTAACTCTGACCGCGCAACTACTGCTCGCTGTCATAGCGGGCCCTCTCGGACTGGCCCTCGCCGCACCTCTCACAGCAGCAGCACTTGGAATCTTCCAGGTCCTTCTCCCTGCTGACAGTATCTCCCCTGCCCCTGTGCTGCTTACGCAGCCTGTCTCCAAGTGATGCCATCTGAATACCGTTCGCTCAGCAGAGCCACAAAGGCTTCTTGGATCACATCAATGCTCGCAGGCATTTCATGTCAAGGGCGGAGCAAAACTGGACCGGTGTGGATATTGAATCCGTTCCCTTCACTGACGTCCTGTTCGGCTGGGAGCCCGAGATTATCCGTTTCTTTCTGGATCACTACGCCGATGCGCTCGGCTAAACTGGGGCGAGTCCCAAGTTGTGTTCACGCGGTGCTTCGGCGGAACTAAGTGATTGTCTAGTCAAGGTTCGGGGGGGCTCAAGACTCTGCGCGAACACCCTTGCGCATCGGTGAGTATGACGAGGGTGCCGTGATGTAATCGTGATGCAGGAGCCCTTGCAGAGCCGCATTTTGCCGTGCAAAACCGAACAGTCCATTTCGGCTAAGTGGCTCTACATCATTGATGTAGATTGACTTATGGTTTGGATGATTCGGACTTGAAATCCGCAGATCCGAAAGGATTGTGGGGGTTCAAGTCCCCCTCCCGGCACCATACTGACATCAGGCGTGCGGCCAAACCGAGGAAATAACTGGTGAAGAGCAACGAAGAAGAATGACAACGCTATTCATTAATCTATTGCCGCTAATCGTTGGTGCTGCTGTGCTGCCGCTGTGGATTATCGCGGCGCTGCTTCTGTTGCGCGGCGAGGGCGGCGTCATCAAGGCGGCGGCCTTCGCCGCGGGCGCGATGACCGTGCGCGTGCTGCAGGGCATTCTCTTCGGTTATGTCTTCGGCGCAGCC
>JGI20181J14860_1000124_pt1 | contig 14464 bp, 14 predicted proteins | sample NGESurdeep072012_5_FD_14860 | JGI IMG/M metagenome (IMG submission 14860) | reverse complement strand
TGCCGGGCCAACTCGTCGAGCACGATGACCTGGTAGGCGTAAACCCGGGCCAGTCGGTCCGGAGACAGGCACCAGACCCGTTCGATCAGACCGGCCTCGGCGGCGTCCCGCAGGCTGTCCAGTCCGGGCCGGTCCAGCCGGGCGCCGGAATGCCCGTCGTCGCAGAACTCCGCGACCAACTCGTCGCCCTCCGCTGCGACGCGCGCCCGCAGCACGGCCAGTTGGGAGCCGATCGTTCCTCGTTGTTGTTGACTGTCGGTCGAAACCCGAGCGTAGATAGCGGCTTTCATCCGATTACCTCCATCATCGTGCCGGTCGCCCGGCCGGTCTCAACTCCGAGCAAGAAGGCGAACCCCGCGGCAAGGGCGTCCAGCCGAGGGTCGTCGTGCGGGCTCCACCGCGGCCGTGTCCCGCCCAGCACCGGGCCGGTGAACATCGGTTCGGACGCCGGCCAGGCGATCAACCCGGCGAGTCCGCGGCGGGCGAACCGGACTGCGGACAGTGACGATGCCGGTTGACCGACCAGGACCTGCTCCCGCAGCGCCTCGTAGTCGGCCTGGGCGGCCTCCCCGACCGGCCAAAACGCATGCCCACGAACGCTTCCGGCCACTATTGCCGCCGGATCCGTTCCACCGTGCGGCGATGCAACTCGACGCCGAACCGGGCAGCGACCTGACCAGCCAGGTCCGCACCAGACTCCCCGGCCGGGGCCTGCACCAGGAAGGCCAGGATCTCCGGGGTGAGCTTCACCGGACCGCGACGGCCGGGGCGCTCGTCGAGCAGTCCGGTCATACCGGATCGTTGAAACGCCGCGCTCACCAGATAGAACGCCGCCCGGGAGTACCCGTGCGCCGCCGCTGCCGCGGTTGCGCTGACCCCGTCCACCGCGTGCGCCCGCAGCATCTCGTATTTCACCTGGACCTTGTCCGCCGCCAGGAAGAAATCGCCAGGTGCGGAGAACAACGCGGACGTCACAGACTCCGATGACGGGTGCACCAAATCCGCCTCGACCAGTGCTCGAACCCGGTCCGCCTCGCTCACCAGCCCCACCTCCTGGGACGAAGGCTACGAGACCGAGGGAGAAGCGTCTAGCATTTACCGCCGCGTGTTGCGTTTGACCCTCCTCGAAAGCTTCACGACTGTGGCGATACACGCTTGCAGCAAACCGGTACGCTGTTGTCGGCGGTCGAGACCGCTGGACACTGCGGCGGTAATCACTAGACACTTTCTGGTCGCTCCAGCGGAGGCCGCCGAAGGCGACGGCGGTGCTGAACACGCGCGTAGAGGCCCGCAACCGGCGAGCTATCGACCAGTACGACCGTCAGTTGCAGCTTTGCGTTCCGGTGGTGGAGAGCACGAGCGCGTCGTAGCCGCGGTCGTTGGCTTCGCGCACCGTGGTGTGCACGCATACCTCGGTGGTTACCCCGGTGACGATCAGGTGGGTGATGCCTGCTTCCTCCAGGATGGTGCCGAGTTCGGTCGCGTAGAACGCGCCCTTGCCGGGCTTGTCGATGACGATCTCCCCGTCGATCGGCGCCAGCTCGTCGATGATGTCGTGCCCGTACTCCCCCCGGATGAGGATGCGGCCGTGCGGACCGACATCGCCGATGCGCTGAGATGGCTTGCCACGCTGCAACTTCGCGGGCGGGCAGTCCGAGAGATCCGGCAGGTGGCCCTCTCTGGTGTGAATGACCAGCAGGCCGCTCTCTCTCGCGGCGGTCAGCACCTCGGCCAGCGGAGGTACCACCTTCTGCAGCAAACTGACGTCGTTGCCGAGGGTTTCGCCGAACCCACCGGGCAGCAAGAAATCTCGCTGCATGTCGATGACGATCAGGGCGACCTTCCCCTCGGGTAGCGGGAAAGGCCCTGGCTCAGCCGTGAGCATCGCGGGAGATGTTGTCAGGGAGGGTGTGTCGGTCATGCGCACTCCTGATCTTCAGAGGGCAGGGACTGGGCTGGATCGGCCAAGGCTGGCCTACGGGGCGTGCTGGTCGGTCGACTCGGCGGCCAGGTAGGCTCGCCAGCCGCCGTGGTGGGTGATGTCGAGGGCGGTCGGGTCGGCGAGAACCGTTGCGTCGGCGACGAATCCGATCTCCCAGGTGCCGTTGGCCAGCCGCACCCGGCCAAGGCACACGGAATCTGCTGCGGCAGAGAGAATTTCGGCCAAACCCGAGGCCGGCAGCACCCAGGTCTCCACCTCGATGGCCGCGCCGCCGATGTCCACCCGGACCAGGGCGGGTACCGGCGCAACGTCACCGACCCGCAACAGCCGGTAACTGGGGGCGGTGGACGTCCGCGACACGAAGACGCCACCCCGGTCGGTGAGGTCGGCGCTGCGAGGTTGGTCCGAGAGGTGATGGCCCACCACCACGAGGGTGGTGGGCGAGCGAGTGTCCGCCTGGCCGCGATCACTCCGGTCCGCCGGCACCGCAGGTCGGGCGGCCAGAGCCGGTTCACCGGCCAGCCTGGCGGCCAGGGCCAGCACCCGATCGTCGGCCAGGGCCGGGCCGAGGACCATCAGCGCCGCGGGGCGGCCGTCGCTGGTCAGACCGGCGGGAACGACCGCCGCGCAGAGGTCGAGCAGATTACCGAAATGCGTGTAATGGCCGAGCGCGGTGTTGGTGGCGATGGGATCGGCCAGCACCTCATCCACCGTGAAGGTCGTGCCCACTGCGGGAAGGATCAGCACATCCATNTCCCGCCACAGCTGGGCGACCTGGGTGCGCAGCTCTCCCAGGCGATGTTCAGCNGNGAACACATCTGTTGCGGTGTAACGTCTTCCGCCGNNCAGAATAGAGCGGATCACCGGCAATACCGCGTCCGGCCGATCGTCGAGGAACGCGCCGAACTCAGCTAGCCGCTCGGCCACCCACGGACCCGAGTACAGCAGCGCGCCCGCGTCAAGGAACGGTCCGAGCGGGACCTCGACGGTGCGGTCGAAGGCACGTTCGATCCCGGCGCGGGCCGCCACATGGGCCTCCCGCATCGGACCGTCACCGAAAAACTCCAACTCGGCGACGTCGGGAAGTCCGATGCGGAAGCTGTTCGGGTCGCGACTGTCCCGGCGCCGCGATCTGCTGTACGGGTCGTGCTCGTCGACCCCGGCCACCAGATCGAAGACCACGGAAAGGTCCGTGACGTTCCCGGCGATCAGGCTGATGCAATCCAGCGAACGGCAGGCCGGCACCAGACCCACCGTGCTGATCAACCCGCGGGACGGCTTGAACCCGGCGATGCCGTTCAAGGCCGGCGGTACCCGTCCGGAGCCGGCGGTGTCCGTCGCCACGGTGAACGGGACCTCGCCGGTGGCCACCGCGAGCGCCGACCCGGAACTCGATCCACCGGAGATCAGGTTGTTGCCGAACACGCTGCGCGGCAACGTGTACGGCGTCCTTGTCCCGTTCAGACCGGTGGCGAACTGATCGAGATTGGTCTTGCCGATGAAGATCCCGCCGGCATCGAGCAGTCGGGATACCACCGGAGCGGTTGCGGTGGCCTGATACGCATACTCCGGACAGGCCAGAGTCGTTGCCACTCCNGCGACGTCGATGCTGTCCTTGACGCCGAACGGCACTCCGTACAGCGGCAGTGAACCCGGNTCCGGNTGCTGTTCCAGTTCCTTGGCTCGCAGGATCAGGTCGGATCGGTCGACGACGGAGATCCAGGTGCCGTCGTCGCCGCGCTCGGTGATCGCTGNGAGCACCGCCTCCACCAGGTCGGTGGGTGCCAAGTCGTTGCTGCGGTAGGAGTGTGCCAGCTCGGAAATCGACGGACCGTGCACCGGACCGCTGTGCGGACTCTGAGGCATGCGGTCGATTGTCGACAATCGCTGTATCGGGGGTGGAACCGTCGTGTTAACAGTGGGCTACGTCAGCCCCCTGCCGCGAGGCTGCGGGCGGCACCGGCGCAGGGGCAGAATTCCCGCGAACGGCGCACACACACAAGGCAGCGGGATGCGCTGATCAATCCCACGTTTCACCCAGATGCGCTGTCAAATACACGGGAGGTGTCCGCTTTGCCCGAGCGCAAGGTACAGATGATCAGCGCACCCAGCACAGCGTCCGGATGATCAGCGCACCCAGCACAGCGTCCGGATGATCAGCGCACCCAGCACAGCGTCCGGATGATCAGCTCGGCCCCGCCGAACAAGGCCACTCAACGACCACCTGCCGCGCGGGGCAAACCTCCGCCGGCCAGTCCGCGGGCCGGGTCTGGTTCCCGCGGTCATGCGGGCTCGGCGACGGACCCCGCGGCGATCGGCGCATCGGTCCGAAACCGCAGATATCGCTGCCCGCCGTGTTCCTGCAGAGCTTCCAGCACCCGGTGTGGGTCGTTGCTCTCCAGCGCGGTCACCAGCTCCGCGTGCCGTCGCAGACCTTCCCCCGGCCCCATCAAGGACGCCTCGAGACGGAGGTTGACGGCCATCGGGCGCTGCAATTTGAGCAGGATCGGTTCCAGTGCCAGATCGAGCTGGCGGTTACCGGCAAGCGAGACGATGGCCGCGTGGAAATCGCGGTGCGCATCGTCCTTTGCCAGCTGATCGCCGAGTTCCTGCGCTGATCGCATCCGTTCCAGATGCAGCCGGACGTCGGCCAGCGGGTCTGCCCCCGGGCGCGCCGTGAGCGGCAGGGCGGCGGTCACGGCGTACCGCTCCAAGACCGCTCGTACCTCGAAGAGCTGGCGGATGTCCTCTTCGGACCAGGTGGCCACCCGCGCACCGCGGCGCGGCAGATGTTCGACCAGCCCTTGCTGGGCCAGCAGCCGCAGCGCTTCCCGCAGCGGCGCCCGACTGATCGAGAACCGTTGCCGTATCTGCTCTTCGATGAGGCGCTCACCGGGCTCCAAGGCTCCACTGAGGATCTCGTCGCGCAGCTGCCGGGTGGTCACCTCGACCAGACTCGGTGCGAACAGTTCGACGGCGGCGGGATCGGCACTCATCTGCTCTGGGCCTCCCATCCGGCGAGGGCGCGGGCCCGACGGCCATGCGCGCTGGATTCGCGATGTGCTCACAGTGTAAGAGAAAGACCCTGAAACCCCGGCCCGCCGGAGCTCTACTCCGGTGGGCCGGGGCGGTTCTGCTGACCGTCAGCGGCAGAACGGCGACGTCACGCCGCGGTCTTGACCAGGTGACAGGTCCCGTCGATGGCGAACCACTTACCGTTCAGCCCCTGGCCGTTGGCATCGCCCGGAGCGTTGTCGCCTGCGTAGTAGTACAGCGCCCACTTGCCCATCACCAGTTGCAGGCTGCCGTCGGGCCGCTGGATGGTCTTCGCGCCCGATGCCTGCAGCTCGTCGGAAATGGTGAAGTCGGCGGGCACTGTCAGCGGCGGCCATGCCTTGGCGCAGGCGTCGAAGCAGGTGGTCTGACCCTCNGGATCGTCGGTGAAGGCGTACAGGGTGTGGCCGTTCGCGCCGACCATCACCTCACCGAGATTGCCGACCTGGGCCAGGTCGACNACCGGTCCCTGNGCCTGCGGNGCCGCAGCCGGCGCGGGAGCAGGAGCAGCNGCGGGAGCAGGAGCNGTCGGAGCGNCCGCGTCGGCCCGACCCTTGACCAGCTTGCCGTCCGCACCGACCGCAAACCACTTGGTGCCGACACCCTCGCCGTTGGTCTCGCCCGGCGCGCCGTCACCGACGTAGAAATAGACCGGCCACTTACCGATCTTCAGCTGCTTGCTGCCGTCCGGCCGGTCGACGGTCGTCACGAGCGCGGGGTCCACCCCGGCCGGCGGGGTGAATCCGGCATCGACGGTCACCGCGGGCCACGCGGTGGCGCAGGCGTCGAAGCAGGTGCTGGTGCCGTTGGCGTCATCGGTGAACCCGTACAGCGTGTGCCCGTTCGCGCCGACCAGCACCTGGCCAAGTGCCCCCGCCTGGGCCAGGTTCGCCGGGGCAGGTGCGGCCGGCTTGGCTACTGCCGGCGCCGGAGCGGCCGCCGATGGCGTTGCGGCGCCGGCACTGTCACCCTTGACCAGCTTGCCGTCGGCACCGACCGCGAACCACTTGCCGCCGACGCCCTGGCCGTCGGCGCTGCCCGGCGCGCCGTCACCGGCATAGAAGTAGACCGGCCACTTACCGATCTTGAGCTGCTTGCTGCCATCCGGCCGGTCAACCGTGCTGACCAGCGCCGGATCCACCCCAGGTGGCGGGAGGAAGCCGCCTTGCACGGTCACCGCGGGCCACGCGGTGGCGCAGGCATCGAAGCAGGTGCTGGTGCCGTCGACGTCGTCGGTGAACCCGTACAGCGTGTGCCCGTTGGCGCCGACCAGCACCTGGCCGAGAGCACCGGTCTCGGCCAGGCTGGCCACCGGCTTCGCTGCCGTCGAATCCACCGCGGCAGCCGCGGAAATTGTTGCCGTACCGGCGATCTGACTGCCCTGGCCGCAGGCCGACAGCAGCAGACCGGCAGCCACGATCGCAATCGGGGCGGCCAGAATCGTGCGCAGTTTCATCGCGAAACCCTTTCGGAATTGGACCAAGTCAGGTGGTGGGCCGGGGTGGTGGTCCGCTCGATCGCCCGGCACCCTGCAATACGGGGGCCGTGGCCAAACGGTTCGCGGGTTTCGGCGAGAACCGTGACGGCCGCGCGCACGTACTTCTCTTCATGACGTCAAGCGGGTTCTTCCTCGCCGGGGGTGCGGGCACCCGAGCCCGGCACGAACGGCTGAACTACCCTCATCCTGGTGCTGAGCCAGGAGGACATCGGACGCTTTCGCGCCGGCGACTCCGACGCGGTGCGCCTGGTGTACCGGGAGTACAGCCGACTCGTCTACGCGGTCGCCAGAAACCTGCTGGGCTCGCCGCAACTGGCCGAGGAAGCGACCCAGCAGACCTTCCTCAAGGCGTGGCGATCCGCCGCGACGGTCGACCCCGGTCGGGACCTGGCTCCGTGGCTGGCCACCATCGCCCGCCGCACGGCGATCGACATCCATCGGCAGGAGTCACGGGAGACGGCCGGCAATCTGGAGGACGTACCGGTCGCGCACCCGGCGATCGTGCAGCAACCGGCCGCGATCGAGCGCACGTACGACGTCTGGCAGGTCCGGCAGGCGTTGGACGAACTGCCGCCGGACGAGCGGGTGGTCGTGCAACTGCAGCACCTGGAGGGGCTCACCCAGACTGCGGTTGCGGAGCGGCTCAACGTCCCGGTCGGGACCGTGAAGTCGCGGGCGCACCGGGCACACAGGAAACTCGCGGCGCGCCTGGGCCATCTGCGGGAGGGCTTCGATTGACGCCCTGACCGGCCCGGCCGGTCGCCCGCCGCGAAACGGCTCCGACCAGCACCGATCGACACAACTCGAGCACAGATCGACACAGCAGAAGTCGTACCGTGGGACACCGGGACGGGAAGGAGGTGAGCAGCGATGGCACCAGCGGGTGACGGGCACAGCGGTCGGCACAGCGCCGACGACACGGCGACCGACGAGGCCAGGGTGAACTACCTCAGTGGCGACGCGGACGTCGTGCTGGACGCGGCCGATCAGGCCGAACTCGACGAGTTGCGCGCGCTGCTCGCCGACCCGACGCTGTGGGCCGAGCCGCCTGCCGAACTCGAGGATTCCGTCGTCGGGCTCATCACCGCCGAGAGCGCTGCAACCCGGGGTGAGGACCAGGTGGCCGGCACCCCCGAGATCTCCCCCGCGCCGGGCACGCCGTCGGGCCCGCCGGCGGCAGACACGCCCACTGCGGCGCCGCGCGACCGCCCTTTCCGGATGACGGGCGACCCCGGTCCGCTGGAGGCGGTGAACGATGACGGCTCACCCATCGATTTGGCGGCCGCGCGGGACCGCCGCGTTGCCCGGGACAGCGCCAGGGCGGCCCGCGGTTCTCGCCGGCGATGGGCGCGTCCCGGGATCCTGGTCGCCGCGGCGGCGGCGGTGATCGCGGTAGCGCTGACCGGTGTGTTGCTGCTGCGGGACACCAGTCCCCCGCAGCGACGGTTCGACGTCGCACTGTCCGCCACCGAGTTGGCTCCCGGCGCGTCCGGTGACGCCAGCATGATCAAGACCAACTCGGGCTGGGAGATTCACCTGCAGGCGGTCGGCCTGCCTCGGTTGGAGAACGGCCAGTTCTACCAGGCCTGGCTACGCAACGCCGATGGCGTGTTGGTGCCGATCGGCTCGTTCAACGAGGGAACGGACGTCACACTCTGGGCGGGAGTTTCCCCGGAAACCTTCTCCACCTTCACCATCACCAAGGAAGCGGCAGACGGGAAGCAGGACTCGTCAGGACAACGGGTGATGTCGGGTTCCGCGGTCGAGCAGCACTGATCGGGCGCTACCGGACTGTCCGCATGACGACCAATTGGCCACCGATCGGCTGACAGGCTGAGTACTCTTCCAGAGTGAGTACCCGCCTGGACGACACGCTGGTCGATCGTGAGCGGGAGATCGAGACGATCGAACGGTTGCTGGCCCGCGCCGCCAACCAAGCCGGCGGTCTGCTGATCGAGGGTCCGCCCGGCATCGGGAAATCCCGATTGCTGGCGTTCGCGCGGGGACATTCAACGGGCATGCGGGTGGTCAACGCCCGCGGCTCTGAAATCGAACGGGACATCCCCTTCGCTGTCGCCAGGCAGTTGCTGGAGCCGGTCCTGCATTCCGCGTCAGCTCGGGAACGGGCGGAACTGCTGGCCGGGGCAGGCAGCCTGGCCGAGCGAGCCCTGGTCGACTCCGAGGCGGACCAGCACGCCTCGGACGAACCCGGCTCTGCCACATTGCACGGGCTCTATTGGTTCACCGCCAACCTGGTCAGCAGGTCGCCGGTGTTGATGATCATCGACGACCTGCAGTGGGCGGACGTCGCCTCGCTGCGCTGGCTGGCGTATCTCGCCCAGCGCATCGATGGGCTGAACCTGTTGTTGCTGCTGGCCGCGCGGCCCCGCCAGTCCGATTCCCACGAGGAGCTACGGGATTCATTGGCCGGGGTCCCCCAGTTCGAAACCGTGCGACCAAGGGGTCTGACCCTGGACGGCGTCGCCCGGCTGGCGCAGGACGTGGTGTCGCTGACCCCGGAGCCCGAGTTCGTGGCGGCCTGCCATCAGCTGACCCGCGGCAATCCGTTTCTCGTCCGGGAATTACTGCGCGAACTGGCCGCCGCCGGGGTGGCACCGACCGCGGCGAATGTGCCGCTGGTCGAGCGCCAGACGTCGCGGACGGTGAGCCTGGCGGCGCTGGGCCGGCTGCGCCGGCTGCCGGCGGAATGCCGGGCGGTCGCCGATGCGGTGGTGGTGGCCGGAGATCCGTGCGAGTTGCCGCTCGCCGCTGCCATCGCAGGCCTGGACGAGGACACCGCCTCGCGCGCCGCGGATGCGCTGGCCGAGGCGTTCATCCTCGATCCCGGTAGGCCATTGGCCTTCGTCCACCCCTTGGTGCGCTCCAGCGTCTACGCAGACATGGGCGTCGCGGAACGCCATGAGCTACACCGGCAGGCGGCAAGCTCGCTCGCTTCCATGGGCGCCCCCGTCGAACGGATCGCACTGCACCTGCTGGCCAGCGAGCCGCGCGCGGATGCCGAGACAGTGGAGATCCTGCGACGTGCCGCACGTCAGGCGCAGAGCCGGGGGGCCACCGATGCGGCAGTCGTCAATCTCACCCGCGCTTGGCAGGAGCCCCCGCCACCGGAGTTGGTCGGCGACGTCGCCTTCGAACTCGGCACGGCGGAGCGGCACGCCGGTCGGCTGGAACCGGCGATCGCGCACCTTCGAGAGGCGATCGGTGCGACCGCTGATCCCCGGCGCCGCGCCCTGGCGGCGGGGGAACTGTGCACGGCGTTGATGTACACCGGCGAACAGACCGCCGCGCCGGTGGTGGCCCTGCTGGACGCGATCCGGGCGCTGCCCGCGAACGAACGCGACCTCGGGCTCCGATTGGAGAATCTGCGGGCCCTGGCCGCCGAAGGGTCCAGCGATTCACGGAGGCTGGTCGACGCGGCCGGTAGCCGGTTCGGCTGCGACCCGGCGGCGCCGGTCACCCGCGCCGAACGAATCCACGTGGCGGCGTTGGGGTTGGAGGCCGCCTACCGCCAGCCGGCTCACGTTGGCCGGACGCTCGCCAGGCGGGCCGTCGAAAGCGGCGACCTGCTGCGCGATCCGGGGCCGGGCGATCATTCGTTCTTCATGGCCCCCTTTGCGTTGCAGATCAACGGGGCCTTCGACGACTCGATCCAGTTGCTCACCCAAGCCATGGACATCGCGCAGGCCCAGGGTTCCGCGTTCGCTTTCGCCCAGGCCGCGGAGTGCCGCTCCATGTCCTGGCTGTGTCGCGGATACCTGGCCGAGGCCGAGGCGGACGCGGAGCTCGCCCTGGCGTACCCGGGCGGATCGATCCGCATCGCGGTCGTGACGATGATCGAGATACGGCTCGCGCACGGCGATGTCGCCGGCGCCGAGCTCGTCTGGAAGGAATCAGGCCTGGACAAGGCACCCACCAACGCGCGGGGATCGGTGCTCAATCTGCAGGCCCGCGCGCACCTGCGGACGGCGCAGGGCCGCCTGCAGGAGGCGCTGGCCGATCTGCGGGCGTGCGGCCGTATCGAGGACCAGTGGGATGTCCGGACGCCGGTGTTGACCCAGTGGCGCGCCGACGCGGCACTCATTCTCAGCGCAGCGGGCGAGATCGACGAGGCGGAGAGGCTGATCGACGAGGAGCTCGCCCGATGCCGCGCGTTTGCCGCACCCCGCACGCTGGGCATCGCCCTGCGGGCAGCGGGAGCGGTGCGCCAGGGCGCTGCCGGGATGCGCGATCTGCAGGAAGCGGTGGCCGTGCTGCAGGACTCACCGGCCCGGCTGGTGTACGCGGGTGCGCTGTACGACCTGGGTGCGGCATTGCGCCGGTCCGGACGGCGGTCCGACGCACGACCAGCACTGAATACGGCTGTCGAGCTCGCCGCCCGGTGTGGGGCCACGGCGCTGGCCTCCATGGCCCATGACGAACTCGTCGCGGCGGGCGCCCGGCCCCGTCGTGATCCGCTGCACCACCGAACGAAGCTCACCGCGAGCGAGTTGAGGGTGGCCCGGCTGGCACGTGACGGGTTGACCAACCGGGAGATTGCGCAAGCCCTGTTCGTCACCGAGAAGACCATCGAGGTCCACCTGACGAACAGCTACCGCAAGCTTGGCATCGGTTCGCGATCGCAGCTGGCCCGCATGCTCCCGCAGGTCGATCCCGCAAGCTGATGTCGCCCGAGGGCTGGCTCCGGATGCCCTGCCGTCGTTTCTTGGGGTATTCCTTGGGGTACTCCCCCGACGCGAAGCGAGGGTAAGGGGTTCATGGTCAGCACAAGTCGTGCGCTCCCCGTCCCGTCGGGGGGATCGGGAGTGCGCGGCGCTCAGACTGCCCAACCCGCTCCTTCGGCGCTTGCTTCTTGCCCGAACCTGGCTGACCCCGGAGTCTGTCGGAGTCCGTCATCGCGATGCCGGCCCCGGCGCCGGCACGCTCGGCCCGGGCCCGTGGAACGATGGCGGGGACGAAAGAACGACTTGGGGACTCAGGTCACTGTCGGCGTTCCGCACCGGAGTCAATTCAGGAACTGGCTCGGCACCGGAGAAGTCGGGCATCAGGAGACCTCCGTCAGTGATTGTTCGCAGTCGTTCAAACCGGCCTTACGCCAAGAGCCAGATCTGACGCGAGAACAGCGCAATCTCATTGACGCCGAGATTGGGAGTCGCCCAGTCGACAAATGGCGAAGGGACTTCGCAAATGTTCGCTCTCGCGGGGGAATGGCTTTCGGGCCGCGGTGTCGGCGACTCCCGCTCCAGAACCCGCTGCGGCACAACCGGATCCCGGTGGCAATCCGACGACCCCGCCGGTCAGCGCCAGGTCGGTCTCGCCGAGGCCGCCGCTGGGCCGCGGGGGGCACGCGGTGCTGCTTCCGGTCTCACCGCAGAGCCTGGCGCGGCGTTCGCCGAAGTCGATCAGCAGGCGGGGGGTGTCAACGACGGCACGAAGGAACAAGCCGCCGCCGTGCAGTTGCAACGCGCGCCGTCCGTGGCACCGGAACAAGTGCTGCCGAGCGCCGGTCAGGTCAATGGCTGCGAAACCGCAGACGCCGCCAAGTCATTCCGCTCACGCGGCGCTGACCGGCGGGTACTGGACCTGCACTGAGGTGCGCGCACTGCTTCCTCAGGGCGTGGTGGTCGACACGACGGGATCCGATCCGCTCGCCCTGGACAGCAACGGCGACGGCACCGCGTGCGGCGTCGTCGACTCCTGAGAACCGGCATCGCACCGCGGGGGGCCCATCGGGACGTCGGCTCGTGGTGGGGCGAGAGGGGTTCGAACCCTCGACCTGACGGATTATGAGTCCGCTGCTCTGACCGGCTGAGCTACCGCCCCGCCGAAACCCTACCGGTCCAGTCCCGCCCGGTCGTGCCGTCCGTCCTGACCGTGGCGTCGAACCGGTGCCGTCGAACCGGCGCCCTCACCCTGCGCCGATGTCGAAGACGTTGCCCTCCGGGTCGGTCAGCGTCACCCAGCGGGTGCCGTATTCGTCGAACTCGGCGACCCTGGTGGCACCCAGGCCGACCACCCGCTCGACCTCGGCCGCCCAGTCCGTGGCGACGAGGTCGGCGTGCACGCGGTTCTTCCCGATGCGGGGTTCGGGGACCTTGATGAACATCCACGCGGGGCGTAGCGGCCTCTCGCCCGCCCGCCCGACGGTCGCGAAGTACGGACTCGCGCCGGGGTCGACCGGCACGCCCAACACACCGGACCAGAAGCCGGCCAGAGCCGCCGGATCCTGGCAGTCGATGACGAACTGAGCGAATGCGATACTCATGGCTGACCTCCGACTCATGCTATGGACCAACAGATCTCGGCCGAGACGGTCCGCCTCGACACCCGCCTGGACGCCTATCCAGCAGATCTGGAGGTTCGGCCCGCCGACGTCCCATCATCGGCCCCCTTGGTCGGGGCCGCATGTGGAGGTCGCATTCCTCGTGCGGCAGGGCCGGGTACCTCGTGGACACGGCGCTGATACCCGGTCAGCCAACTCGCTTCACTTCGAGCAAGATCACGGCCTCGCCCGGGCCGCAGTCGATGGGCTGCGCGGTCGCCATCACGCGGGCCTTGACGCGGTCACCGACAGAAAGCCCGCCGATGCCCCGGTAAACTGCATGACGCGGCGCGGTGGGCGGTCGGCAACCTGGTCGCGGCCGGCCTGAACCCGGCTCAGGCCTTACGTGCGTGGACATCGCAGGCCGCGCTGGCCTGTGGACTCCAGGGGCGCAAGGGCCGACTCGCCGTCGGCCACGACGCGGACATCCTGGCCGTCCTGGGCAATCCGCTGGACGATCCGTCCACGCTGCACCGGATCAACGCCGTCTTCGTGCGCGGCACACGGCTCGAACACATTCCGAACTGACGACCGTTCCGACGAACAGCCACCGGTGGGCCTTCATCACCGGGTACACACCGCGGGGGCCGGACTGGCCCCGTCCGGATCTGCGTTGATCGTCGGCCAGGATGGCGGTTACGTCCGGTACTCACCGAAATGCGCGCCGTCCGCACGGACGGCGTCACCCGGCTCAAACTTCAGCTCGAGGACGCGCAATTCCACGCCCGCCTCGGTCGGCTTGCCGAGGCCCGCAATCTGATCGCCGCCGCCGGAGACGTCGGCGCCCTGCCGTCGGAATTCGTGGTGCCGGATCACCACCTGGCAGAGGTCGAGGTGGCGACCTGGGACCATCGGCCCGACGAGGTTCTCGGTCACGCCCTGATCGGGCTGGCCGGCCCGCGACCGCCTCCGCAAGGATCCGTTCGGTTCGGCAGCACCTCCGGGTTGGGAGCCGGCGGCCCTCAGGGCGACCCGGGATGCCGAACGGTCCAGAATGACCGGTCAGGAGGCGCAGCCTTCGTACTGGCTGGCTGCCGAGAAGGCTTGGCAGGACACAGGCTTCCTCCCGGACGCCACCTACGCCGGCATTCGCGCGGGAGAGTCGTTGGTCGCCTCGGGGCGCACCCAGGGCCTCGGCAAAGTCGTTTTCATGCGCTGAGAAGAAGGTCGATAGGCCTGTTGATGAGCCGACCATGATGTCGTAGAGCGGTGGCGATCTTGGTGTGTCCGGCCAGGCGGAGAAGGCTGATGGCTGTGTTGCGGAGGGTGGCCATGACCTGTGGGCCGTTGCCGGTGCGGAGCTGGTGNCGNTCCTCGTCGAACACCACGTCACGAACCCAGTGCAGGCTCTCGATGGCCCAGTGACCTTGGATCCAGGTGGCGACGGTGGCCGGTGGNGCCTGGATCATGTCCAGTGAGCAGATGGCGTAGACGACCTCGATCGTCTTGCGTCCCTTGATCGTTCGGGTTCGGCGGAGTTGGATGATCTGGGCGGCGGCGGGGAATTCGATCCAGTCGGGGGCCTGCACGGCTTTGATCGTGCGGCGGACCCGGCGGCCGTGGCTGCGGTCGCTGGTGGTCCTGGCGGGCACGTCTTTCCAGGGCAGCGCCTTGCACGCCGCGCGCAGGG
>JGI20181J14860_1000119_pt1 | contig 14719 bp, 11 predicted proteins | sample NGESurdeep072012_5_FD_14860 | JGI IMG/M metagenome (IMG submission 14860) | reverse complement strand
GGATCTCCTATGAACGTTGCTGTTTCTGGGAAAACCGAGTCAGATGAGCCTGGTGGACGACATTTCGGCGGTGAGGATTGCCGCCGCACTCGAGCAGGTCGGGCCCCGGCTCAAGGGACTCCGCACCCAACGGGGGATGACCCTGACTGCTGTCTCGACGTCGACCGGGATCTCGAAGAGCACATTGTCGCGGCTCGAAACCGGTCAGCGGCGGCCCACCCTGGAACTGCTTCTTGCGCTGTCGCATGCCTATCGGGTGCCGTTGGACGACCTCGTTGCGGCACCCGAGGAAGGTGATCCGCGACTGTGGCTCAAACCGGGTCGGGTCAAGGGCAGGACCGTGATCCCGTTGACCCGGCAACCTGATGGGATGCAGGCCTGGAAGATCATCATTCCGCCCAGCAACGTGATTCCGGAACCACGAGCCCACGACGGCGACGAATGGATCTACGTGCTGTCCGGGCACATGCGTTTCATCCTCGGAGACCAGGACCTCACACTCGGGCCAGGCGAAGTGGCCGCGTTCGACACCAAGGTTCCCCACTGGTTCGGCAGCACCGGCGACGCACCCGCCGAAATCCTCAGCATCTTCGGGCGCCCGGGCGAACGCATGACAGTCAGAGCAATCGTCGGGTAAGCCCGGGCGGTGATGACAAGCGAGTCGCTGGACGAACGAGCGGATCTGGGATCGAGCCGAGCACCGGATTCGAACCGGTGTACGCGGCTTTGCAGGCCGCTGCCTCGCCTCTCGGCCAACCCGGCGAACATCCGGTCGAAGCCCTCGGGCGAACCCTCGGTCATCGCCGACGAGGGATAGTAACTGCTGGACGACAGGGGTCAGCGGAGACGCTCAAAGTTCTGCTGCAATTGCGCCTGCCCGGTGGCAATCCCCCGAAACCGTGGAGACTCTGATTGATGTGATCTTGTAATCCGGAAGGGGAGCGCCGCGCGCCCCAGGGGGCAGGTTTCCTGGCCTGCCCCCTGGCCGGTCGAGCCCTTGCTCCGGAAGTTTCGAGCCCATGTTCGTCGTCTTGAGCAGCTAGGTGCATTCACGGGTTTGGGATATACCGCTATTGCCACTCGAGCACCTTGCCCGTGTTCGGCGGTGTCGCTGTCCCCGGCTATCAGTCGCCGATGCGCCTGTCCAGCCGCACCAGGCTCGACCAACACCTGCGCCCCCAACGGAGCACGGTGGGACGTCGCCCAAATGGGTAGGAGCTCGCCCGGCGACCCATGATCGCCGCCACCGCTGACGCGCCGGCCTGGCTCCGCCGCTCCGACCAGGCCGTCACCTGGGCCCGCACCATGCTCAGCCCCCGCCGCGCCGCCTGGTTGCGGGCATTCCACGCCGTGGTGTCCGGGGTGGTTCGGGCCTTCGGTCCGGACGTGCTGGTCACCCAGCACGGCACCGACTCCCAGTTACCGTGTTCTCCACCGTCGGGTTCGGGGACATCACCGCCAGGACCAACCCGGCTCGCAGCCTGCGACCATTCAGTTCAGATGATGTCCAACTTCGTTGTCATCAGCCTGGTCGCCAGACGATCTTCGGAGCTGTCGACGTCGGTCTGAAGTAACGATCAGCCGATTCCAACCTTCTGATCCGTGTTCGTCGATGGTGCCAATAACAGATTGGGACGAGGCTCGTGATCTCGACCTGCCAGGTGCAGGCCCATGCATGTGCCGGCGTCGGTCCACCGTCGTGGGATCCCCGACCACTCTTCTGGGCTCGCCGCTCGGAAGGTGTTCAGGTCGACGCCCCTGTGGCGAGCTCGTGGCTCCAGGACCGGGCCGGGCCCTCACGCGGGGCGGAGTCGGCGCGAGTTTCCGGGCCATCTCGTCCATGCAGGGCACCGCGGTCGCTGCGGGTTCAAGCGCAGCCCGACATCGGAGCCGCCTTCAGGCTCCGCATCAATGTGCACGTGGGAGCACGACTGCGACGGCGGCGAGGAAACGTTCGGGGTCTCGACCGGCCGAAACTGATTTGCTGGAAGAAGGGGCTTCGTGGATTCGCCGTGACGGGTTACGGGTGGTACCGGGTGGTACCGGGCGTCCATGTCGGTGACCACGCCCGTTGGTGACGATCAGGTGGTACGTGTTGGAGTATCCCGGGTGATGGTCATCCGGTTGGCCTCGGTGGCCAGATCACTGGTCATCGCGCTGTTCCGTCCAGCGTTGTGATGGTCACCTGCGGGCTCACAGCGACGACTCGGACCGCCGGATTCACGTTCCGGTAGTAGTTGGGTGGATCCCGGTTCGCGCGACCTGGTGCACGGGGTACGTCCGCTGCGCACGCCTGCTGGGCGGCCGCTCCGGTGAACCCGTCGATCTTGTCCAGGGTGATGAGCGCTGCCGCGGGATCCACCGCGCGGACGAAGCCATAGACCTCGCCGTCGAGGTCGGTCCGCGGAATCATTGACCCGATGGACGCCGGGTTTCTCGCGTTCGGTGATGATGAGCTTGCCGTGGCCAGGGCGGACGCGGACGCCGCGGAGGAGGCCGTCGGTACCGAATGTGACGCCACGTTCGCGGTGCCGGCGTGGAGCTGCCGCAGCCGATGGTCGTGGCGACCGCGACGAGCACAGCGAACGACATCAGCGATGTTCGACTGATCACGCTCATCGCGATCCCCTCTTCCGCCCGAGGGCTCGCGCAGCGGGGGGACGCTGCGCGTACTTCTTTTGAGCACTACGCCGAACCTTGGGTCAGTGGCGTGGATGATCGTGTTTTCACTCGCCAGCGCGGTTTTCGATTGGCCGGAAGGTATATCCGTCTTTCTTGCGAACCACCTGCCGGGTGAGCCGTTCACTGCGAGTAGTGGTCCGCCCGCGGGCGGGCCGTTCTCGTCCCCGAGCGGACGGTGAGAGAGCCTGTCTCACAGGTCTCCTCGCTGCGCGGAGCGCTCCGGGCGCCGCTGTCCGGGATTGGGCATCAAGGGTGTTTCGGTTCTGGACTGCCCCCGTGATTTCGCGTCCGGACACGGGTCGCGGGTCAGGGGAGGTGACGCTTCCCGCCCATGATGCCGAGGGTGCTGGCCGGTGGTGTCCACCGGCGTGACGGTCGGGTGAGTTATGTCACCGGATAATGGGTTTCGCCAATTAACGGACCCCGATGTTGGCCTGTTGTTTGAATTGATACCAATTGCGGGACTTTCGGCCCTATGCCACGGGGGCCGGGCGGCGGTGGGGTTGCCTCGACGGCTCCATTCGCGGCCGATCGGGGGTTTCTGCCACATCTGATAGCGGATAATCCCGATGCGCAGCGCCTGTGCTGGGAGGTCTCGTCATGACGATCAGCCATTCCGTGAGTGACCCCGAGCCGCCGACTGTGGGCGGCCCCTTCTGAGCCGGCCTTTTCCACCAGCCCAGTTGCATTTTGCGTGGAGGGACAGCGGAGATGAAGATCAGCAGCGACGCGGGTGATGCGCGAACAGCGGTCACGATCAACCCCAAGGGTGCGGCGGCACACCAGGCCAGCATGCCCGGCCTGGCCGAAGTGTGGTTGTGGGAACACCAGCTGGTCGAGTTCGGTACCCGCTACACGGGCAGCGGTGGTCACGCCGCCTATGTGGATTGGCTGACCCATCAGCTATCCCGGGTACCCGGTTTCACGGTGCGTACCGACCGGTTGACGTTCAACCGCTGGCTGGCACGCGATTTCGCCCTGCGGGTCCAGGTCCCCTCGACCGTTGGCCGCTCCGGCCCGGTCCCGCTCACCTATTACTACCCCTATTCCGGGCAGACACCGCGCCACGGTGTGACCGCCAAGCTCGTCGACCTCGGCGTCGCTCCGGTTCCCACGACGGCACCAGCGGGCTCGGACGCTGCGGCGGCGTTCTGGGCACCGGCCAAGGACGGCATCGCCCTGGTACGGACCGCGCCGTCGGTGTTTTCGCTGACATTGGGCCAGTCGGCGATCGGCGGTTACCGGCCGGGCAAAACCTCCGCCCAGACCGCCGCGGACTACACCGCCTACGCTTCCGCGCTGACCAATCCCACCTGGCAGGGCCTCCTCGCGCCGGTCGGGTTGCTCGACGCCCGCAACGCCGGGGTTCTCGGGGTGGTGTGCGCGTGGACCGGGATGCCCGACGACGAGGTGATCAACCAGTACAACCCGCTCATCACCGGCTATCCCTCGCCATCCGGCCTGGCAACCGGCGCCGACCCCGGCTGCCCAGCCGTCTGGGTAGGCGACTGGACCGGCGTCGAATTATCCCGCCTCGCCGCCAGCGGCCAAGCGGACGCCACGCTGGTCCTCACCGCCGACATCACCGAGGGCGCGGCGACCGAAACAATCTGGGGCCGGTTGAAAGGCTCCGGGGACACCGGCCAGCACATCATCATCAACACCCACACCGACGGGCCGAACGCCACCGAGGAAAACGGCGGGCTCGGCCTTGTCGCACTCGCACGACACCTCGCGGGCCTCAGCGCCCGACAGCACGACATGTACTTCGCGTTGGTCACCGGGCACTTCCAGCTGCCGCAGTTCACCCNGAACATCCCCAACCCCAAGAACATCGAGGTCGGCAACGACGCGATCAGCGTGTGGATGCTCGACCACCCCGAGATCTACCAGGCCGCCACCCTCGGAGTGACCGTCGAGCACCTCGGCGCCACCATGTGGAGCACCGACCCCGCGACCGGGCGGTACGCACCCACCGGCGGTTCCGATTGGGGCACCACCTACACCATGCCGCGGGACATCACCCGTCTGGCCAACGCCGAACAGGACGCCTACCTCGCCGCCGTCACCGCGGTCAACGCCACCGGCTGGCCAAACCATCCCGTGGCCACCGTGCGGCCCGGAACGATTCCCTTGTATCTCGGGGAGGGCGCACCGCTGTACGCCGCCGGACTCGGCACCGTCTCGCTCTGCCCCACGCCCACCTACCTTCTGCAGGCGGGCGACGCGCACCGGCCGCACCACCTCAACCTCGACAAACTCGACAAACGTTTGATGTACGGCCAAATCCTCGCCCTTGCCCAGACCATGGAGACCCTCGACGCCGCACCGGCGGACGCCCTGTAAGTCAACGGCACCTCGCGGACAGCCGCCGGAGACCGCTCCGTGAGCTGTGACGATATGAACAGTCGAGCGGCGGCAGGCCGCACGGCCTTGTGTCATTGCCGCTTGATTCCCGTCTCGTGACCTGGGTCGGCAGGAATGAACACGTCGACTGACAGGCCGTGGCTGCGGTACTACGGCGGGGTGCCATCGACCATCGCGTACCCACGCATCACGCTGTACGAGGCTGTCGCCGCGACGGCCCAGCGGCAGCCGTCGGCGGTTGCCTGGGATTTCAAGGGCACCACGGCGACCTACGGTGAGTTGCTGGCCTCGATCGATGCGTGTGCCAACGCGCTGGCCGCACTGGGGTTGGCGGCCGGTGACCGGCTGCTGATCTCGATGCCGACGGCGCCCAGCGGCGTCATCGCCGTTTATGCCGCCAACAAACTCGGTGTGGTGGCGGCGCTGATCCATCCGCTGTCCACCGAGCGCGAGATCGAGCAGTACCTGAACGAGAGCGGAGCGCAGGTCGCGCTGACCCTCGACGCGTTCGCCGGTGTGTTCGCGCGAGTGAAACCCCGCGAACCGTTGCGGCACATCGTGCTGGCGCGCATCGGTGACCATCTCTCGCCGGCCAAACGCATCGGCTTCTGGCTGACCAAGGGACGCAAGATGGCGCCTGTGCCCGACGATCCGCGGGTGCGCTGGTGGAAGGACTTGACGTCGGCCTCGCACCCGCCCGCGGCGCGCGCCTCGACCGGGACGGAAGACCCTGCGGTGATCCTGTTCTCGGGCGGCACCACCGGCGTGCCGAAGGGTGTCGTGCTGTCCAGCCGCAACGTCATCGCGCAGGGCATGCAAGCGGCGGCCTGGGTTGGTATGGGCCCCAGCGATTCGATCCTGGCGATTCTGCCGATCTTCCATGGCTTCGGCCTTGGCGTGTGCGTGAACGCCGCATTCCTGGTCGGCGCCACCTCGATCCTGGTGCCGCAATTCTCCGCCAAGATCGTGGCGAAGCTGCTCAAGAGCGCGCGGCCGAACCTGCTCGTCGGCGTGCCGACGCTGTACGACGCACTGACGAAGGACCCGTCGCTGGACGAGAGCGACTTGTCCTGCCTGCGCGCGTGTTTCTCCGGTGCCGACACGTTGCCGCGGCCGGTGAAGGAACGGTTCGAGGCGCTGGTCGCCGCGCACGGCGGCACGGTGAAGTTGCTCGAAGGATATGGGGCTCACCGAAGCGGTGACCGCGATCATGGCGATGCCGTTGACCGAGTACCGCGAGGGCTCGATCGGTGTTCCGTTCCCCGACATGGACGCGGCGATCTGCCGCTACCGCACCACCGAAGAGCTTCCTGCCGGCGAGGAAGGCGAGATCTGCGTGTCCGGTCCCGCGGTCATGCTCGGCTATCTCGAGGATCCGGCGGCCACCCGCGAGGCGCTGAAAGTCCACGCCGACGGCCGCACCTGGCTGCACACCGGCGATCTCGGTCGACGTGACACCGACGGCTTCTTCTACTTCACCGTCCGCGCCAAACGCCTGATCAAATCCTCCGGCGTCAACGTCTACCCGGCGCAGGTGGAAGCCGTTCTGCGCGAACACCCGCTCGTCGCGGACGCCTGCGTGATCGGGGTGCCCGACCCCGCGCAGATCGAACGCGTCAAGGGGGTGCTGGTGTTGAAAGACCCCGCGCAGGAATCGGCGGCCACCGCGCGGGCCTTGATCGACTTCTGCGCCGAGCGGCTGATCACGTGGTCCCGCCCGCGGGAGATCGAGTTCCGCCGGGTACTGCCGCTGACGCACATCGGCAAGGTCGACTACAAGGTACTCGTCGCCGAACACACCGACAAAACCCCGTGACAGGCGGACAGCGCGCTCCTCCGCGTTGCGGGCACACCCGACGTGCGCACCATGTTCACGCCGCGCGGCGTCTCCCGGGGGGGACACACGCCGAGAAAGCAGACGCCTCGGCATCATCATCGCGTCGCGGGTTCTGCTGCACCCCCGAATGCGTTACAGCGGCTGGCATCTTCTCCGCCAACGACTCCCGCCCTGACCGTTTGCCCGGCAAGAGATCAAGGCTCATGATGGGAGCTCGTAACCGCTTCGCCGCTGGTCTGCCCGGTGAGCTTCAAGGGGAGCGCAACTGATGACCTACAGCCACATTATCGACGTCCCAGCACCGATTGAGTTCTATGACGTGTCGCACGCAGCGATCAGGGAGATCGCCGGGCCGGACGGCGTCGACGGCCTTCTTGTTCACGTTGGACGGGCGACAGATGCGGGTTTTGAGATCGTCGAGGTCTGGCAGTCAAAGGAACACGCCGAGCGGTTCGTGCAAGACCTCTGGCCCAAGGTCATGGCCACGATTCCGGGCGGTGCCGGCATGGAGGCACCGCTACCTCGGGAGTTCGAACTTCGTGGCCTGAACATCGTTGGCAGGGACGACCTTTTCGTCTGACCAATGCCGAAGTGCCGGTGTCTGTCGAACCCGGCCACTGACAGGCGGGGTGTGGTGCGGCGTCGGGCATCGCCCCGCCTCACCTCGGGGAGCCACAATGCCTGGTGCTCCCTCAGGCGTGGGTATCGCGTGGCCCTCGACCAGATACGCGCCGATGCCCGAACCGCCAAGACGGTGCCTCCGGCCAACTCGAACCCGGATGCGGGCGACGGTCCGATAAAGGGTGAGCAATGGGTCGGCGTTCGCTGACCCGGCGATCTGCCGCCAGCGGTCAAAGACGCTGGCTGTCCTGACATCAGCACCCGTGCCTGAGGGGCGTCACCCATGTCCGCAGCGTGGCGGCGAGCGGTTGAGGATCCCGGACGTCAAGTCCCGAGCCGGACCAGTGCGACGGCGTCAAACCGCCATGCTCATCATCCAGGCTTCACATGGGGCGGATAGCCCTCGTGCCGAGGATGCCAGGAGGAATCGGCGGCAAGCTGCCGCCGGCGCCAGACCACGCTCATCACGATGCTGGCGAGGGCCAGGGCTGACAGCGCGAGCATCTTGGCGGTAAGGACATTTCGCAACGCTCTGCTCATGGCTTGTTCACCGCCGCCCACCAGGCTTTGAACCAGACCAGGGCAGTCCTACCTGCGACCCCGGCGGTGAGCACCACGATGGACCACGTCAGCACCCGCTCCTTGACGCTCGGCCCGCCTTCCATCTGTCGATCGTCCCACGGCCGGCGACGTCGAATGGCTTGAGCGTTGAACGATCGTCAGCGCAACAGGGCAGCAAGATCGTGGCCCCCTCGAACTGAAGGCGCCGCACCGTGGGTGTAGGCGACTGTTCCGTTATGGATTGACGACGATCGGTCAGCATCATGTCGAACCGACTCCGCTTATTGCCTCTGCGCCATCACTCTGCACCCGAGTTGATCCCTTTTGGCCGTGGACGACCACGAATGATCACGCTAATAAGGGGTATGGCGCGTTGGCGCTGATCGAGAACGGGCGTTGTCATGGACAAATGGTGTTCAAGGTCGCGTCATCCTTCATGGCGATATCGACGGTTTGGGTCTCGTCGTCGTGAACGGTAAGGACAAGGCCCTCCGCGGCACAGGTCCGGGATGAAGAGGGTCTCTCGTGACTGCATAGGGCACATGAGCAGGAGGTGTTGCTCAGCGACGTTGGCTGGGATCGTGCCACGAACATCGATTGCGCAAGTCTCCGTCAGCTTCACGGCCCAGACGGCGATGCCGAACCGCACCTGGCGAGCGATCTGTACCGCGACTTCCCAGGGGTGATTTGGCGAGTTTTCGCCGCAGGGCGGTCCTCCACGCCCGTCCGGCATCGCGTCGTCAAGTAAATGTGTGTCGTGGACTGTGGGGCTACTGGGGCATGCGGCGACGGTGGTGGATGCCGCCGCGGGCCGCGCGGGGACTGAGGTAGGTGCGGCGCAGTGCGGCCTGGTCGGGCAGTTCCAGGGGCGTCATCTCGGTGCCGGTGATGGCGGTCAGGAGGTGGTCGGCCAGGGCAGGGTTGCGGGCCAGGACCGGGCCGTGCAGGTAGGTGCCGGTGACACGGTCGGTGAGGACGCCCTCGGTGCGGTGGCCGGTGTGGTCGCGGGTGCCGTTGCCGGTGCCGGTGACCACGGTGCCCAGCGGGGCGGTATTGGGGCCGAGGGTGGTGATGCCGTGATGGTTTTCGAACCCGGTGAGCTGCCCGAGGCCGGGAATGACGCAGGTGATGGTGATCTCGCCGACCGCGCGGCGCGGGCCGGGGGCGGTGGTGACGTCCAGGACGCCGAGCCCCGGACGGTCGTGGCCGCTGCGGTCGCGCATCGATTGGCCGAGTATCTGCAGGCCGGCGCATATCGCCAGGACGTGGGCGCTGCTGTCCAGGGCGTGATGGAGGTCCCGGTGGCGGCGGAGCCAGTCGACGGCGAACAATTGCGCGGTGTCCTCGCCGCCGCCGAGCAGGTACACATCGCACCCGGCGGGTGGGGTGGTGTCCGCGGTGATGGTGAGGATTTCGGTGGGGATGCCGCGCCAGCGGGCGCGGGCGGCGAGCACGGCGGCGTTGCCGGTGTCGGCGTAGGTGCCGAGGACGTCCGGCAGCAGCAGACCGATCCGGATCGTCGACGCGCCGGTCACCGGGGCCCGGCCCGGACAGGGAGGCGTCGGAGCAGTTGGTGGAACGCGGTGTAGTTGGCCACCACATCGATGCTCCCGGGCGGCAGCAGGGCCAGCGCGGCGACCGGGTCCGGTTCGGTGCGGTGGTCCAGGCCGGCGTAGGACAGCCGCACCCCCAGGTCCGCGGCCCGTTCCCCGCTGGCCACGATGATCGGGCAGGGCAGCTTGTCGAAGGGCACGTCCCACAGCCAGGAGGTGTCCCGTCCGTCGGCTTCGCGGGCGTTGATCACGATCAACACCGGCCGCGCCGGGTCGATCACCGGCAGGGTTTCCGCCCACCCGGCGGGGTTCTTGGCCAGCAGCATCCGCAGCTCCTGCCGGCCGCGGTGGATGACGGCGAACCGGCCGGCGACCGTGGCGAGTTCGCCCATCGCCGCCGCCGCTTGCTCCGGCTGGACGCCCACCGCCGCGGCGGCCGCGACGGCCTGCGCGGCGTTGCCGATGTTGCATCGGCCGGGGAGCCGCAACGCCAGCCGGGTCACCTGCCGCCCGGTGCAGAGCAGGTCACCGTCCAGCCACCAGTCCGGTTCCGGTCGGGTCAGCCCGCAGCCGCAGCTCCAGGCCGGTCTGTCGGTGTGCAGCATGTTGCCGCACCGTGGGCAGGTCGCCGTATCGCCAAGCCAGCCGGCGCCGGCCGCCACCCAACACACGCGGGCCGCGTTGCCTGCTGCCCAGACGACCATCGGATCGTCGGCGTTGGCGACCACCACGGTCCGGGGAACCCCGGCCAGTGCTGCGCCGACGGTGGCCGCGACGGCGCGGACCTCGGTGCCCCGGTCCAGTTGGTCCCGGGTCAGGTTCAACAGCACCACCACCGCCGGCTGCACCGCCCGGGCCACCGCGGCCAAATGCCATTCGTCGACCTCGAGGACCGCGTATTCGGCGTCGCCGGCCGCGGCCAACGCCGCGACCGCCCCGTCGGCCATGTTCGACCCGGTGGCGTTGTGCGCCACCGGCCCCGACGTGCGCAACGCCGCGGCCAGCAGATGACTGGTCGTCGTCTTACCGTTCGTGCCCGACACCACGACAATCCGGCGGCCGACGGCGAGTCCGGACAACGCCCCCGGATCCAGCAACAGGGTGACCCGGCCGCCGATGATCGAACCGGCACCCACTCCCACGCGACGCGACACCCGGCTCGCGACCAGCCCGGCCCGCACTGCCGTACGCGCCCACGCTCGACCCGCCCGGCTCGCCATCGCCGCACCGCGCCCGATCGTCGTCGACGGTCGCCACCACGGCCGGTTGCGCGGGCCCTCGCGGGTCGGCGCCGATAGCGGGTCGTCCCACGGGTCAGCGGTGGTCTCGAATGCCGCGCCGCGACAATCCGGCGGGTCGAGGACGTCGGTGCTGCACTGATCGATGTCCACGTCATCGTTGAAGCCGCGGTCGCTCACCCGGTCCCCGCCCGGACCGTCGGTCGCCGAACAGGTTGGTCCGGGTGAGGACTCCGCGCTCGGCGGGCGGCGCCCGGCGAGTTGAACTCGTCAACTACCAGCATTCGGCCAGGGCCTCGGGACCCGCAGGGGCAGCAGAGCAGCCGGGCCAGCAGTCGTGTGCGAGGGAGCAGACGGTCAATCGTAGGTTCTCCTTGGGCTGACCAAACCACCTTTCGGTGACGAACAGTCAGAATCCTCTCACGAAAGAATGAAACGGACGGCGCTCGGTCCACCCGACCGGGCAAATCCGGCGGCCTGTCCGCAGCCCAAAGTGGCCGCAGCGCATCACTGGGCGAAGTTCCCGGTGACCGTCGTGAAATGAGTCGTTATCGCTGGGATCGGGTAGTTGGCCGACGGTTTCCTGTGTTGTCCTGGCATCGATCAACTCGATCGCCGCTGTAGTTGAGCGAATCGACTGGTGTGGTGATCATGCCGCGCGGCCGTCGAACCGTTTTGCTTTCTTGTGTCGGGCAGCGGTCTGGCGCGCCGTGAAGAGCTCGGGGCTGCGGCTGTGGCAACGTCGTCGAGATGACCACGCCGGGTGCGGAGCCGGGTCGATCCGGGACCGGTCGCTCTCGTGTGGGCGGTCAGAACCCGGCGGCGGTCCAGCGGCGGGTTGACCGGCCGGTCGGTAGGTCAACGCTGTGGGACGGCGGTGCCGAACCCGGCGCCGCGGAGCGGGCCCGGCAACCGACCGGCCGGCAACGTTCGGACACCCGGTCTGGCAGCGGAGCCCCGCGGCCGTCGGGCTCACGTTCGGCCGGCCGCGACGGTCGTGTCGCCGCGGCCGGCGAAGGGCGTAAGGGAACTCCTGTCCGTCCCCGTTCGGCGTCGGGTTCGGCGTCGGGTTCGGCTGATCCCGGCGGCCGTACGCCGCCGCGCCGGCGTCCGCGGCCAGGCCGGGGCCGCCCGCCGTTCGGGTGGCGGTTGATCGCGGTCCCTGTGCTGGTGTTGCTGACGGTGATCGTCGTCTTCCAGGTGGCCGGCTCGCCATCGGATCCGCCGACGGTCACCGGCGCACAGAGTGGACCAGGGGCCACATTCACTACGGCTGCGCCCACCGCGCCGATGAATGGCAGCGAAGCGGCCATCGCGTCTGCCATCGGTGCGGGAGCGTTGCCGGCGGGCCCGGACTTCGCCTCGACCGGCCCCGGTACCTGGCACACCGTTGCGGGTACTACCCCGGCCCGGGGGACCGGAGGTCGGGCCTACACCTACACCGTCGAGGTCGAGGACGGCCTTCAGTCGGCGGACGCCGACCAGGCGTTCGCCGCGGCGGTCGATGCGACGTTGGCAGATCCGCGGTCCTGGGTCGGCGGTGGGCAGGTGACCCTGCAGCGGGTGGACTCTGGCGACCCCAGCTTCCGCATCTCGCTGACCAGCCAGATGACCGTTCGTTCACCCGAGTTGTGCGGGTGGGACGTTCCGCTGGAGGCCTCCTGTTTCAACAAGCAAGCCGGGCGGGTGCTGATCAACGACGCGCGGTGGAGTCGCGGCGCGGTGGCCTACGACACGGACATCGACTCCTACCGCTCGTACGCGGTGAACCACGAGGTCGGCCACGCGTTGGGCTTTTCCCACCAGCCCTGCCCGCAGACCGGCGGCCCGGCACCGGTGATGATGCAGCAATCGTGGAGCACGGCCAACGACGATCTGACTGTGCTCAACCCACAACTCATCCCGGCCGACGGCAAGGTCTGCCTCCCGAACCCCTACCCGTTCCCCGACGCCGCACCGGTGCCGGCCTCCGCGGCATCGGCGCCGGACGGCTGAGCATCCCCTCGTGGTGTCCCCTCCTGCGGTCGGCCGTTCCCCCGCACTGTCGCCCACGAAACGGCGGGCCGAGGCTCGCCCGGGGGCCGGCGATGGCCGATGACCGAGGTTTGCACCCCGGGCGAATCGGCACTCACATCCATGAGCGCCACGGGCTGGCGGCGGCCCGGGGTCGGGGCCCAGTCGGGCGGGGCGTGGACCGACAGCAGGCGTCCAACAACGGGATCCATCGGCTGCACCCGGGGTGCAGCGGCAACCGCTGGGCAACCTGCGCCCAGCGGCGGGCGTGGACGCATATCGCCTGGACATCGCAGCCGAACGTGTCACCGCAGCCCGGCATCGACCGGGACCGTTCTCTGCGGTCATCAAAGCCGTCCCGGTACGGCCTGGGGAGCGTGAACGGCCGAACCCCCGGCGATGGGCGCGGCGCGGACGGTGGCGACGCCCACGGTGACAAGATGCCGTTTTGTCCGTTACGTTGCGCATTGGGGCCCGTCACAATGGTTTTCGGAACGTCAGATACCGCGCCAGTCAGGGTTGGGTCGATGCCACTGGTGGTGCGGCCGCGGTGTGGCACGTGCGGTCCGCCGGGTAGCGGCGTCCTCGCGATGAGTTCCCCGCATTCCTGGCAGGGCGTGACTCCGGATTCCACCGTTGGCAACGTCGGCATCTTCGGAGTGGTGCCGGGCGCGGCCAGTGGGCGCTTGATGTTCGGTCGGATGGAATCACCAACCGGGACGAGGTGCATCACCGTGCTGCCCAATGCTCGCCAGCGCCGTCGGCGGTGTGGAACGCTCGCTGTTGTAACAGCCCTGCTCGTTGCGCTGGCCGGGTGTGGCACCGGCGGATTATCGGCTTCCACGCCGACGCCGACCCCGGCCGCCGCCGGTCAGGTCGGTACCGCCCAACCACCGGCCTCCAACGGTGCGCCCGCGACCACGTCGCTGGCGGCGCCCGTCGCACCGGTGGCGGCGGTGAGCGCATCACCCGGTTTCGGCGCCACCGGGATCGCACCGTCGCAGCCGGTCACCGTCACCGTGGCGCGGGGCGTGATCGACACGCTGACGATGACCGGCCCGGACGGCGCTCCGGTGGCCGGGACGGTCTCCCCGGACCGGACGACGTGGACGTTGGGGCAGAATCTGGCGTTCGGCGCGGCCTACACGGTCACCGGGACCGCCACCGGCACCGACGGCCGGCAGGTCCCGATCACCGGAACGTTCAGCACCGCCGGCACCGACACCGCCGTCCGGAACACCGTGTACCCGGGTGACGACGCCGAGGTCGGGGTGGCCGCCCCGGTGATCGTCTACTTCGGGGCCGAACCCGCCGACAAGGCCGCCGTCGCCAAACATGTCACGCTGACCTCCACCCCGGCCGTTGAAGGGGCATGGGCCTGGATCAAGCACGACGACGGCCGGTGGGGGCTGGACTACCGGACCAAGGACTACTGGCCCGCCGGCACCCAGATCCACGTCTCCGCGAAGCTGTACGGGGTGGAACTGGCGCCCGGTGCGTACGGCGCCGCGGACATCACCAGCGACTTCACCATCGGCCGCAACCAGGTCGTCCTCGCCGACGCCAACTCCCACAACCTCGTCGTCCAACAGGACGGCCACACCGTCGCCACCTACGACGCCTCCTACGGCAGCGGCGACGACATCGGCGACCCGAACCGGGTCACCCGCTCCGGCACCCACATCGTGATGGGCAAGGAGGAGAACACCCTGATGAGCAACCCCGCCTACGGCTACAGCAATGTTCCGGAGAAGTGGGCGGTGCGGATCAGCGACAACGGCGAGTTCATCCACCAGAACCAGTACACCGTCGCCGACCAGGGCGTGGTCAACGTCAGCCACGGCTGC
>JGI20181J14860_1000116_pt1 | contig 14934 bp, 14 predicted proteins | sample NGESurdeep072012_5_FD_14860 | JGI IMG/M metagenome (IMG submission 14860) | reverse complement strand
CCGCCGTTGTTCCAGCCGCAGCGCCAGCACCGGGCACGCCGCCGCGGCCGCCCTGGCTCGGCGGACCAGCTCAGGTGGCAGCGGTCCGCCGGGCAGGATCGGGTAGCCCCATTCGTCGAGGGTGATCGCTTCCGGCATCTCCTCGGCACACAGGCCGTGCGCGCGGCAGGCGATCGGGTCGACCCGGAGGGTCACCTCGGTCCGGCTGCGGGTGATCATGAGAGCCGTCCTGTGCTGTTGATGATGGCCGACCCGGCGGGCCGCGACGGCGCCCCCGGCCGCGGCGCGGAGGCCCAACCCAGCGGCACGACGACCGGCTGCGCCTGGCACCCACCGCCGGTCAGATGCTGGTGCAGGTGCCCGCTCTCGCGAGTGGTCAACACCGCGAGCGCGCTCGCCGCGAGTGCGACCGCCCCGTCGGGGTGACCGCATCCGCCGCGCCCGTTGATCACCGGCAGCCGGCGGCGCAGCCGATCGAGCGCTCCGCGGTCACCGGACCCGAGTGCGATCATGTCGGCTGCGATCGCCGGCAGACCGAACATGCACGGCCCGCACTGCCGCGCACCGGCGTCCGCGTGATATCTCAGGATGCGAGCCGTTTCGCCCAACACACAGCCGCCGGGCGGCAGCACGATGATCGACCCGACCCCGCGAGTGCCGCCGGCCGCGGCCAGTTCGGCGGTGCTGAAACCGACACCGGCGACCGCCGACAGATCGACCCACCGTCCGGCCAGCCCGCCGAGCAGCGCCCACCCGGCGGACGGCGCGCCGGCCCGGCCGAGCACGGAGGCCAGCGGCGTGCCGTGCGCGACCTCGACCACCCCGGGCCGCTGGACGGCACCGCCGACGGTGATCAGGCTGGTACCCGGCTCCGTCGCGGTGCCGACCGCGCCGAACCATCCCGTTCCGAACCTGGCGATCAGCGCCAGCTGGGCAAGGGTTTCGGCGTTGTCGACCAGCGTCGGCCGGCCGCCGACGCCGGTCTCCCAGATCGGGACAAGTCTGCCTGCCGGGCGGGCGTCGCCGGAGTTCAGATACCTGACGAGGGCGGTCGCTTCCGATGCGATGTAGCGGTCGGGGATCTCGACAACCGTCACCTCGCAGCTGGTTTGCGGCCTTTCCGCCAGCGCGGCGGCCAGCGCGAAGCGGGCCGGCGAATCGTCATGGACGGCCAGCACCACCCGATCGGCGCCGAGCGCCTCGGCGGCGTGCAGCGCCCCGTCGATCACCAGGTGCGGTGACCGCTCGACGAGCACGCGGTCCTTCAGCGATGTCGGATCGCCTTCGCAACAGTTGGCCACCACAACGGCGGGCAGCCTCTTGCTGATCACCGCCGCCGCGACGGCGGAGACCTTCCGGCCGGTCGGGAATCCAGCGCCACCGCGCCCGAGCAGTCCCGCGGCCTGCAGCAATCCGGCCAATTGCGCCGGTGTCGTCCGCGGCATCGGGCCCAGCCGGGCCAGGTGGTCCGCGAGGGACGGGGACCACCCGCTGGGTAGCAACCGGTCGGTGGCGTAGGGATCAGGCATGGCGTGTCCGATGATGAAGTTCGGTGCGAGCGCTCCGGTCGCGAGCTCCGTCGCGGTCATCGGTCCGCGCCCGTGTCGCGGACCGGATGCACGACCTGGGCGGTCCGTCGGGCGAGGGTGTCGGGATGCCGGTCCGGTCGCAGCCGGTACGCAAGCGAAGCGAGAACCGCTGCGACGCAGACGATGTCGATAACGATCAGCCAGGTTTCCTGACCGTCGCCGCCGGAGTTTCCCCAGCCGTGCAGGAGCGCAAGGGGCCACATCGCATAGGCGGAGAAATGCACCACCCGCCACAGCGTCGGGGACAGGTGCCGGCGCAGCGCGCTGGTGATGCCGATGGCGATCAGCAGGTCCACCGCCACCGAACCCAGGCCGATCCAGAACGGATCCCACCCGGCGCCGAACGGGATGATCACGTCCCAATAGTTCAGGTCGACGTACCCGTCGGCGATGGCAGAGACGATGTGCACCGCGAGGAAGGCGACGGCCGTCAACGACAGCGTCCGGTGCAGCCGCAGCACGGCCGCCCGCGGGAACCCGGCGAAGCCGGCCCGGCCGGCCGTGAGAATGCCCAGCACCATGACAGCGGTGAACAGCACCAGCGAGACCGCGCCGGTCGCCCGGCTGGCGAACCACAAGATCTGGGTATCCATCAGGCTGCTTTCTCCGATGCCGGCCAGCCGGCTAGTGCATGTGCCGAGCCGTTTATGTCGATCAACAACGCCGGCAGTCCCCTCGTGACGAGCCAGTCCGTTGCGTCCGCGCCGAGCACGATCGCGGCGGTGGCCGCGGCGTTGGCGTCCACACAACTGGCCGCGGCGACCGACGCGGTGCGCCACAGCGGGACCGGATTCTCGCCGGTGCGCGGGTCGACGATGTGGTGCACCCATCCCGACGAGGTGCGCCACCGGCGCACGGTGGTCGACGAGGTGGCCAGGCCGCCGGAGGTGATCGACACCGTCTGATGGGTCTGCGCCGAGCCACGATGGTCCTCGGCGATGGCGATGCGCCACCCGCCCGCGGGCGGTTCACCGGCGACGGCGATGTCGCCGCCGAGCCCGACCAGCACACCGCGGCCGGTGGCGCGCGCGATCCGAGTCGCTGCCCGGTCCGCGGCCAGCGCCTTCGCCGTGGCGCCCAGATCGATTGCGACACCGGCCGGAAGGTGCAGGACGGCGGTCGCCGGGTCGTGACGGATCCGCCAGGCACCGGGCGCCGGCCGGCCCGCCGAGGTCGACGTCCCGATCGAGCCATCGGTCATCGCCCTTGCGACCACGGCCGCGATGTCGGAGTCGTAGCCCTGCGCGATCACCGCGGCGGCCACCGTCGGGTCGACGAGATAGTCCGTCAGTACTGCGACGCGAAGGGCGGCCGTGATCGCCGCGTTCAGCACCGGGGACAGCTGGACATCGCGGCCCGGCGTGGCGAGTACCCGGTTGATCTCCGAATCGCCGCGGAATCGGCTGCAGGTGGCGTCGATGCCGGCGAGTTCGTCATCCAGTTCGGCCAGCGCGGCATCCAGCGAGTCGGGGTCGGTGACGACGAGCGTGGCGGTGGTCGACCACACATCGAAATCGACCCTGGTGTCGGTGCGGGACAACGGCGGACCGGCAAGCAGGCGACTCATCAGGAACCGCCGGACGTGGCCTGCGACTGCCCACTGCTGGCTGCGGGGGCTGTTGCCGGCGCCGTCAACGACGAGGCGCTGGAGGTATCGGCGGACGACGTGCCTGTGCTCGACGACGCGGCGCTGGTGTCAGCGGTCGAGCTGCCCGTCACCGAGGTGTCGGTGGACGAGGTGTCGGTGGACGAGCGGTCGGTGGACGAGCTGTCGGTCGCTGAGCTGTTGGCTGAAACCACGGTGTCGATGGCAGCGTGGGCCAATCCCACGGTGACCCCGGCAGTGGCCAGGGCGGCGGCTCCCATCACCCCGACCGTCACCAGCCGGACCTTGCGCCGCAGCGCCCGTCCGGACGGGTTCTGGTTGCCCTGGATCATAGGGAAAGCCACCTCTCAGCGTTGTATCTCAGCGTCGGACCTGACTCCATTCACTCTCAAGTACCGAACTGTGGGCTTGCTGTGCGGATCCAGGCCGGCGACTGAGAGAACGGCGCGTCTGTACTCGCCGATGGTGCAGCCTGCTGACGGAGGCGCGATGGAGGAACGATCGAAGCCCTGCGGAGCAACGGTGGAATTACTGCGCTGCGAGCTGCAGGTGGTCGTCGTGGCCGCAGTCACTCGGTAGGTCGTCCGCGCCCCTTCTTGATCTCCGACCGGCGCCGCTTCGACTCCAACCGGCGGCGGCGCGCGCCCGCGCTGGGTCGCGTGGGCCGGCGGGCTGGTCCTGGCGGCGCCGCTGCCGCACGGAGCAGACCGGCCATCCGCATCCGCGCTGCCTCCCTGTTCCGGATCTGCTGGCGGTGTTCCGACGCGCTGACCGTCACGGTGCCGTCGACCAGCCGGTCGGACAGGCGCTCGAGGGCGGTGGCCAGGATCCGCTCCGGCCAGCCGCTGATCGACGGTAGGTGCACGGACAGCTCGACCCGCGAGTCCGCCGTATTGACGCCCTGGCCACCGGGTCCGGAGGAGCGGGAAAAGTTCCAGCGCAACGCCTTCGCGGGCACCGTCAGGGACGGGCTGACCACCAGGTCGCCGAACGGTGGTCCCTGCGCGCTCACTGTTCGAGAGTGAGGCTGCACTCGATCGCCAGCAAGTGCTGCGCCCACGATGAATCGCGCGGTCTCAGTCTCCGGCCCGGTGAGTCGGCTGCTGTCCACGTCGTCGACCGGCAACCAGCAGGATGGCGCCGACACCGACGAACAGCGCCCCGATCAGGCCGGCCATGAACAACTCCGGAGAGACACCGGTCTCGCGGTGGCCGACGCTACCCACCGGCCACCGGGACGAGGATGCTCCTGGGCCGTCAACCGCAGGTTCAGGCCGGGCCGGCCGGGACGCCCGGGGCCAGCAGGCCCACCGTCTGCCTGCGGTCGCCGGTCGATCCAAGGACGGAAATGCCAAGTCAGCACGGCACACTCCGTTCGACGAGGAAATCGTGAGAGTGATTCAGCGTTCGGCGAGCGAAGCTGTGGGAGCGGTGCCACACTCAGTGCAGCATTACTGTGGGAGCGCTGCCACACTTCGTCCGCCGTCGGCCTGTGCTTCCACGACCACCGTTGATCGCGCTTCAGGACGGACGGCGCCTATGCGACGAAGCTGAAGCAGGGCTACCTGCATCAGGATTCCACCGTGCATCCTGCCTGACTGTGACACGAAGACGCGTGCAAACAATTCGGCGGGTATCCGGTTTTTCGCGCCATGACATGGCTGCCCGGACCGATGGCCCATCGCTGGCAAGTGTGATCAGGCAAGTGTGATCAATGGCGGAGAAGGCTATCGGGCCTCCTGTTCGGCGCGGGCGGCAAATTGTTCTTGTCGCGCTCGCGGACCGTGATTTGTTGTGGTGCGCATTCGGAGATGCCTTGACGACCGAACCGTTGGGCACGGGGTGTAAAGGGCACAGCACCTTCGCACACGGCCACCGGTTGATGGTCGCTCGCACGCGTGCCGATGAAAATTCCGATTCGGCGCCGACTCAATTGGGACTCAGTTCCCCAATCAGTTCCCAGTCAATTCCGAAATCACCGCTTCCGAAATATCACACGATCACCGCGTATTCCCGGAAGGACAATGATGTCCGCACGTTCCACATTGCTCGCCGTGACCCTCGCAGTCAGCGTCACCGCAGGGGCATTCATCGTCACATCCGTCCCCACCGTCGCCGCCGCCGCTCCCGCCTGGACCGCGACTTTCCGGGACGACTTCAGCGGTTCCGGACTTCCCAACCCGGCAGATTGGCAGCTCACGCTCGGAACGTCGTATCCCGGTGGTCCGGCGGCCTTCGGCACCGGAGAGATCGAGACACTGACCAACAACCCCGCCAACGTGAACGTCTCGAACGGACGCCTTGTCATCACGCCGCAGCGTGACAGCGCCGGTGCCTGGACCTCCGCGCGGGTGGAAACCAAGCGCGCCAACTTCAAGCCCCTCGCGGGCGGCGTCATGCGTGTTTGAAAGTCGCGTGCAGATGCCGAATGTCACCGGGGCACAGGCAATGGGCTACTGGCCGGCCTTCTGGATGCTCGGCAGCCCCTATCGCGCCGACCGGTGGTCCTGGCCAGGGATCGGCGAGTTCGACATCATGGAGAACGTCCAGGGGCTGAACTGGTCCTACAACGTCCTGCACTGCGGCATCGCCGGCACCTGGGGCGGCCCCTGCAACGAACCAGAGGGCATCAACAACGGCGGCGCGGCCTGCAACCTGACCACGTGCCAGGCGGCGTTCCACACCTATGCCATCGAATGGGACCGCACCGGAGCGGCGGACCAACTGCGCTGGTACATCGACGGCACGCTGACCTTCACGGTCAACCAGAATCAGGTTCCCGCGCAGATTTGGACCAGCCTGTCCGATCACGCCGGGTACTTCATCATCCTGAACGTGGCGATCGGCGGAGCCTTCCCCAACAAGCTCGGCGGCGGACCCACGGCTGCCACCAAACCGGGCGTGCCGATGCTGGTGGACTACGTCGAGGTCAAGTACGCAGGCGGTCAGGTCACCCCGCCAACCACGCTGACGTCCACCAAGCCGACCAGCGGTACCACGACCACCGACCACGACCACGACCACCACCGGTGTGCCGTCCAACCTGCGGGTCACGGCAACCGCCGACAGCACCATCACCCTGGGCTGGAATGGCACCGCCGGCGCGACCTATGACGTACTGCGCTCCGGGGTCCGGATCGCTACGGTCACGGGTACCACGTTCACCGACCAGGGTCTGTTCAAGAACACTCCCTACGTCTATTCGATTCGCGGCGGTGGGGTCACCACGCCGGAATTGACCGCGACCATCGGAAGCACGCCCACCACCACCACGACGGCGCCCTCGCCGGGCACTCCCAGCAACCTCCGGGTCGCCGCGACCACGACCAGCACCATCACCCTCGGCTGGGACGGGCCGGCCAATGCCAGCTATCAGGTGCTGCGTTCCGGTATCCAGATCGCCACCGTCACCGGCCGAGCATTCACCGACCAGGGACTGTTCAAGAACACCCCGTACATCTACTCAATCCGCGGGAATGGGGTCACGACACCGCAAATCACGGCGACGATCAGCTGACCGGGCCGGTATCCGGAAACCCTGCCTGGTAACGGCTCTGGAACGTCTTGCCTCATTCCGCGGTGATGGGTTCTCGGCGGGCGGGCTGCCGAGAACCCAGCCACCCAGCTCCCACTCTCGTGATGTTCGGCACCCCCGTTCAACTGTCCTCGTCAATCCGGCCGTCGATCCGGTCGTCGGTCAGTACGGCAGCCAGACCGTCGGCATCATCCGCGGCGTCCTCCAGGATCGACGCCAACGTCTTCGCCTGCCCGGCCGCCTGGGTCAGCAGCGCGGCAAGTTGATCGGCCCGACCGTCGGTCAGCAGGGCGGCCGGGTCGGGTTCGTCGATCAACAGGGCCGCGGTGTCGGCGTTGTCGGTCAGGGTGATCAGCACCTCGGCGATGGAATCGGTGGTGGCACGCAGCTCCGGCGTCGCCGCCTCGAGTTCGTCGGTGGCGGCGTACAGGGTCTCCGCAATCGGTGGCGCACCGCTGTCGCCCGGCGCGTAGCGGGCAGTTCCGTCATCGAATTCGGCCGGGCCCGTGCCGGACGATTCGGGGTCCGAGGCGACTGACGGTACCGCCCCCTCGTCGGGATCCGACCGGTGATCGGGCTGGGTCATGGTGTCAGTGTCGTCCTGCGCGGAGGCGCATCGCCAGCGGCCCGGGCGGTGTGTCAGTGCTTTCGGGCGCGAACCAGTACGTCCAGCGCGGGACGCTCGCCGCCGGCGACAGGCCGGGTGACCCTCTCCGCGAGTTCCACTGTTGTCGAGCCATCGATCGCGCGCAGGTCGGCCACGACATCGGTCTCGCTGAAGAGCACCGTGGGGTCCTGCGGGCCGCCGACGCCGAGGGCCAGGTTGTCGCTGTGGTGCGCGATCACCAGCAGGATCCCCTTCGGCGCCAGCGCATCCCACGCCGAACGGAGTGCGGCCCGGCGCGGTTCCGCCGGAAGCTGGGCATACACCAGCATGGCCACGTCGAAGGCGCCGGCCGCCCGGTAGGTGGTGACGTCGGCGCACTGCCAGTCGATCACCACGGGCGGGAGTTGGCCGGCCGCCAACGTCCGGGCCTTGTCCAATGCGGAGGCAGCAAAGTCGACACCGGTCACCTGCCAGCCACGCGCNGCCAGCCAGACACTGTTCCGGCCCTCCCCGCAGGCCAGGTCGACGGCGCGGGCCGGACTGAGCGGTGCCATCTCCCGTTCCACCCAGACGTTGGGCCCTGCGCCCCAGACCAACTCGGACCCGCGGTACCGGGAGTCCCAGTCGGCAGCAGACATGGATGTCATGGTTGTTCGCCCCATCGTTGACTGCCGGCGACTGTAGTACGTCGGGGTCGGCTCGCCGGGCGTCGGCGGTTCCTTCCAGCCCGGAACCACTCTGAGCAAGGGTGACCGCACCACCTCCGCGGGCAGCCGTGGAAACCCCGGCTCCTCCGCCGGATTCGCGAATCCGTCATCGGTGTTCGCGGTATCCGCATCCCGGCAGCGCATTCCAGGGCCCCTTTGGTTCCTGGGTAGTTGCGTCGGGCAACCCGCTCGTGCCCTGCCCGGCCGGCCCGTTCCGAGCTGCCTGGAACTCGAGGCGCCTCAAAACCCTTATCGGGTCGGCCCTGCGGCGGCTGCGACGGCCATCCCTGCAGGCCGTAACAGCTACCGACCGTGACCCGGCGAAGTTCCCGCCAGCGCAACGAGTTCCGGGACGATCTCCGCGGGTATCGGCAGCGCGTCAATCTCGTCACGGAGCCGGGTCGCGACCTGACGCTCGGACGAGCCCGCAAGCATTTCGGACACGGCCTGAGCGATGGTGCCGAGCAGCTGATCGTCGTTGAGCAGGGCTCGACCGGCGCCGATGGCGGCCAGGCTGCGAGCGTTGTGAAATTGGTCGGCGCCCTGAGGCAGGATCAGTTGGGGTGACCCGGCGGCGAACGTGCCCAGCACGGTCCCGGTTCCGCCGTGGTGCACGACGATGTCGACGAGCGGAAGCACGTCGCCCTGCGCGACGAACCGCTCGACATGCACTCTGCCGGGAACCGCACCGAGGGCGGCGGGGTCGCCCTCCGGACCGACCGCGACCAGCAGATCGACGTCCAGGGGTGCGATCTCGGCGACCGCCCGGCTGAGCACCTCGACCGCGCCGAAGGCCACTGTACCGAGGGTCAAGTAGACCCGGGGTCGGGTGCGTGGCGCGGTCAGCCAGCCGGGCAGCTGAGCGGTCGACTCGCTGAAGGCCACCGGACGGATCGGCACCGTGGGCATTGTGTTGGCGCCGCCGTACTGGCCCATCGACGGGGGCACCGGATCCAGCAGCGCCACGGCCAGCAACGGTGCATCGGAGGGAGCACGACGGCCTGGGTCGGCCCAGCGATCGGCGTGGTAGCCGACCGCCGCAGTGTGGATCATGCCGACACGGAAGGTCGCCATCCCGATCGCATAGGCCGCGGCCGGGATACCCAACGCACCGGCGGCCACTCCGGCCCCGACGTTCATCGCCTCGTAGACGACCAGATCCGGCTGCATTCTCCTGGAACGTCGGAATCAAGGTCGCGCTGATCAGGTCGGCGGTGGTGTCGCCGAACATCGCCACGCTCAGTTCGAACCCTTCGACGTCCGGGTGGCGGCGCTTCGTCTCCCCTACCACCCAATCCAGGTCCACTCCGCCGGGGACGCCGCGCACCGTGCGAAGTGGCAGCCTGCCCAGGAACGGTTCCCCGATGGCTACCGTGACGTCGTGTCCGGCCTCGGCGCAGGCCAGCGCAAGCGGGCATCATCGGATAGAGGTGTCCGTACGCGGAGATCGACGCAAATACGATCTTCATCGGGACATTGGACATGGTAGAGCCGGGAATCAGGTTTCGTTGGCACCCGAATCGCCCGCTCGCCCACCCAGGCGACATCGGGTCTCAAGACCTACATGCGCGAGCCCGCAGCGCCACGAGAAAATGATCATCCCGGAGTCAGGCCACCACCCACATGGCGAGAACGTTCGAATCCAAACAATTTCGGCGCTCGCGGGCAGGCACACTCCTTGTTCCTCGCGGACGGTGGCGATTCGGGCAGCCAACGGACTGGTAAAGCTTCGGGTTTCATCGAAGGTGCTGAGTTGAGAGACGATGCGATCCCGACGACGTCCGCGCGGCCGGCGCTCTCGCGGGCTCTACGGCATTCAGCTCAGCCGCATCGTCGAACTTACGACGTCGCGCTTTCATCGACACCGACCCGCCAGCGGCATCCAGGGATCAATCGCCGGGTTCTCGGTGACCCTGACCGGCCCGGAGATAGCGTTGCCACCCGCACTGGCCGCGATCATGAGCCGACAATCCGTTCGCCGCCGACACCCACGAACCAAGCCGCTCATCGTCGGGTGACTCATCGGGATGGTTGTTCCCCGGCGTCAGCGCGATCGGGCACATCAACGCCTCAACAATGTCAAGACGCTGGCCTTGACGTTGGGTGCGGCCGCCGGAAGCACGGACTTTCGCCGTTTCTTGGAAGTATCCCCCACGCATTGACAGACGTCGATGTCTCGATCACGATGGGCAAGGACATTGATACCCATCTATGTGAAGGGGTTGGCGATGACCAGTTCGGACCAGGACATCCGGGCGCACGTTCGCGATCGGTATGCCGCGGCTGCGCTCACGGTGGTCGCCGGCTCGGGCGCGAGTTGCTGCGGCTCATCGGAAGCTACGCAAACCAACTGCTGTGGCCCGTCGGATGCTCAGTCGGCAATCAGCGACATCGACGAGGGTGACATCTTCGGCGCCGCCCTCTACACCCCAGGTGACACCGACGGGCTGCCTGAGGAAGCGGTGCTGGCCTCCCTGGGCTGCGGGAACCCGCTCCCGGTGGCCGACCTCCGAGAAGGCGAACGGGTCCTGGACCTGGGCTCCGGCGGCGGGATCGACGTGCTGCTCTCCGCCCGTCGGGTCGGCCCAACCGGATTCGCCTACGGGCTGGACATGACCGACGAGATGCTCAGCCTGGCCAGGGCCAACGCAGCCAAGGCCGGCGCCAACAACGTCCAGTTCGTGAAGGGACAGATCGAGGACATCCCCCTGCCCGATTCGTCGATTGATGTGGTGATCTCCAACTGCGTGATCAACCTGTCCACCGACAAGTCCGCGGTGATCGGTGAGATGTTCCGGGTGCTGACACCGGGTGGACGGCTTGGCATCTCCGATGTCGTCGCCGAGGATCAGCTATCCCCCGCGGAACGAGCAGAACGGGGCTCCTACGTCCGATGCATCGCCGGCGCCCTGTCTCGCACCGAATACCTCGACGGCCTCACCGCTGCCGGGTTCACCGACCCGGAAGTGGTGTACACCCACCAGGTGGGCCCCGGAATGCACGCCTCGATCATCCGGGCAACGAAACCAACGCTTTCCCAATGTTGCGGCCCCGACGAGCAAGCCGAGTGCTGCGCTCCAGCGGCAAAGCCCGACTGCTGCGGGGCGGAAACAGGGCACACGACCGCCTGCGGCTGCCGTTGACGCCTGCCCGACCTATCCTGCCACCGTCGCCGCCGATCGAGGAGACCTGATGACCGACAAACCCGCGGTGCTGTTCGTCTGCGTCCACAACGCCGGCCGTTCCCAGATGGCCGCCGGTTGCGGGCGACGTGAGAACCGATGCTGGAAGGCTGCGAACAACTCGGACCGTGACCCGATCAGGCGACGGCCAATGCCTTGCCGGCTTCGCGGGCGGAGGCGAGCGCCCCAAGATGAAGCGATGCAGCCTCATCTTTGAACCCGTCGAGGGCGGGGTTGACGCCGACCAGCGTGAATTCCCGCTCCACCACGGTCAGATCGGCACCCCAGACGTCGCCGAGAATGCGCCTGAGGTAGCTGGTCGAGTGATCCCAGCCCTCGCGTGGCGTGCCCGCTCCATAGGCACCGCCCCGAACTGTGCACAGCACCACCTTCTTGCCCGCAAGAAGACCTGGACCGCCGGCAGCGGCACGTGGATCGGTGATGACCAGGTCGACCCACGTCTTGAAGTGTTGGGAGACACCGAAGTTGTAGAGNGGTACGGCCAGCAGGACTGCGTCCGCGGCGAGCAACTCGTCGACCAGGACTGCAGCCAGTGCGACGGCGGACTTCTGCTCCGGCGTGCGGACGGCTTCCGGTACGTACGCGGCGCTGACCGCGCGCGGCCAAGCGTTGGACGGCAGGACATCAACGCCGATGTGTCGGCGCTCGACGGTGTCGCCGGGATGGACGGAAAGCCATTCGGCCTCGACGATGTCGGCAATCTCGCGACTGGCCGAGCCCTTCACGCGGACGCTGGCGTCCAAACGGAACAGTGTCATGTCGTCTCCCTCGATCACACCTGGATACCTCACACTTCAAGGCTGAAGTCAGCGTCCATCACTTCAGGCGTGAAGTCAAACCGGGACTTCGAGTTGTCGGTGGTCATAGGCTGCGAGGATGACCGAAGCGCTCCTCCCGGTGGATCCGGCACCTGCCGAGCCCGAGCCAAGGTGGTTGACCACGCAGGAAACAGACGCCTGGCTGGCAGTTGCCACCATCGCCATGCAGTTGCCCCGGGTTCTGGACGCCCAACTTCAGCGTGATTCCGGTATCGGGTTCTTCGAGTACTCGGTGCTCTCCTGGCTGTCGATGGCGGAACATCGCACCATCCGGATGAGCGACCTGGCGGAGTTGAGCAGAGGATCGCTGTCTCGGCTGTCAAATGTCGTCAAGCGGCTGGAACAACGTGAATTGGTCCGCCGGGCACCTGATCCGACGAATGGCCGGTACACCAACGCGGTTCTCACCGACGCCGGCTGGGCGTGCGTGGTGCGGGCGGCGCCGGGGCATGTGAACGCTGTGCGGCAATTCATCTTCAACCCGCTGTCGGCCGAGCAGGTCGAAGTCCTGCGTGAGATCAGTGGTCTCATCGCAGACCGCATCCGCTCCGGACCCCCGTCGGCCACGGACCTGGCCGATCTCGCCGCGGCCGAAAACAGTTGTTGCGAACCCGAGAATCGCGCCCAAGACCGGCCGCTGTGTTGACTGAGCGCCGATTTCATGGACTGGGCGCCAACATATGTCGGAGCCCACACCAACAAACCGGAGCCGACTGCGGGGCGAGGCCCGAAAACCGGCGCTGAGTGGGCCCGACGACCTGAGAACCGACGTCCCGGGGACCGCGGAGCCACGAGTTGCTGTCCGGCCAGGAGAATCGCCGCTTGCCAGCAGCTCACCAGCAGCTCACCAGGAGCCGTACACCCCGGTATTCGCCTGGCGCATCGCGCTGACATAGCCACTGCGCTGCTGACCGGTGTGATCCTCGCCCGTCGGCGTGGCCAGCAGTCCGCGCATCGCGTCGACGGTGTCGAATTCCTTGCGCTGCATCCAGTCTTCCAGCCCGTCGAGCAACGCCTGGGCATGCTTCGGGCCGTGCCGCAGCAGCGCGGAGGTGGTCATCACCACATCCGCGCCCGCCAGCAGGTAGGCCACCAGGTCCGCGACGTGCTCCACCCCGGTCGTCGCGGCGAGCGATGCCTGCACCCGTCCGTGCAGCAACGAGATCCACGTCCGGGTCAGCCTGCCCTCCGACGGGCGGGACAGGCCCACCGCCGACGCCACCTTGAGGGTCTCCGGGTCGATGTCTGGCTGCAGGAAACGATTGAACAACACCAATCCGTCCGCGCCGGCCTCGTCAAGCCGGACCGCCATTTCACTCATGGCGCTGAAGTACGGGCTGAGCTTGATCGCCACCGGTATCGACACCGACTGTTTGACCGAGTCCAGCACGTCCAGGTGCCGCTGCTCGACCTCCCGGCCGGTGATGTGCGGATCCCCTGGCAGGTAGTAGATGTTCAGCTCGATCGCGGCGGCGCCCGCGTTCTGCATGTCCATCGCGTAGCGGGACCACCCGCCCGGGGTGACACCGTTCAGGCTGCCGATCACGGGAATGTCGACCGCGTTCGCCGAGCGCTCCAGCAGGCTGAGATAGTGCCGCGGCCCTGGATCGGATTCCGCGGGGTCGACCTCGTCCGGGAAGTACGACAGCGCCTCACCGAAGATCTCGGTGCCGGCTTCGGCGAGCCGGCTGTCTCGTTCCGCGTTGCGCAGCAGTTGTTCCTCGAACAACGAATAGAGCACCACCGCACCGACACCGCCGTCGGCCATCCGCTGCACGCCGTCCACGGTCTGCGACATCGGCGACGGCGAGGCCACCAGTGGATTTCGTAGTGTCAGGCCCAGGTACCGCGTTGACAGGTCCATGTCACGGCTCCCTGCGGGGATCGGTCGGGAAACGATTGGCGCCACGGGTGGCCATTTCCTCGTAGACCGCCCAGCGCTGGTCGACCGACTGCTGCGCCAGGTGCAGCAAGCGCTCGGCCTCCACCGGATCGGTGTTCACCAGGGAGCGGTAGCGCAATTCCCGGTAGGTGTAGTCGGTCAGCTTGATGCGAGGCCGCGGCGAATCGAGCAGGAACGGGTTGTCTCCCGCCGCCCGCGCGATGGGGTCGTAGCGAACCAGCGGCCAGTACCCGCTGGCCACCGCGCGGTGTTGCTGGTCAAGGCCGTTCCGCAGTTCGATGCCGTGCGCGATGCAATGGCTGTAGGCGATGATCAGCGATGTCCCGTCGTAGGCCTCGGCCTCCCGGAACGCCTCCAGCGTCTGCTGCGGATCGGCGCCCATGGCCACCCGTGCCACATAGACGTTCCCGTAGGAGATCGCCTGCAGCGCAAGGTCCTTCTTGGCGACCTGCTTGCCGGAGGCGGCGAACTTGGCGACCGCACCCAAAGGTGTCGACTTGGACATCTGACCGCCGGTGTTGGAGTAGACCTCGGTGTCCAGCACCAGCACGTTGACGTTGCGGCCGCTGGCCAGCACGTGATCCACGCCGCCGGAACCGATGTCGTAGGCCCACCCGTCACCGCCGACGATCCAGACGCTGCGCCGGACCAGGTGGTCCACTACGCTGCTCAGGTCGTCGACGATCGGGCCACCGCGTTCGGCGAGCCTGCGCTTCAGTTCGGTCACCCGGTCGCGCTGGGCCCGCAACTCGGATTCGGTGACCTGCGGGGCGGTCAGGATCGCGTCGACCAGCTCTGCTCCGACCACGTCCCGGAGCTCGGCCAACCGCCTGCGGGCCAGATCCGTGTGCCCGTCGGCGGTCAGCCGGAAGCCGAGTCCGAATTCGGCGTTGTCCTCGAACAGCGAGTTCGACCACGCCGGACCGTGCCCTTCGTCATTCGCCGTCCACGGGGTGGTCGGCAGGT